>Ga0181534_10001310_pt1 | contig 16255 bp, 10 predicted proteins | sample PEATcosm2014_Bin_37_FD_119758 | JGI IMG/M metagenome (GOLD analysis project Ga0181534, IMG submission 119758) | Peatland microbial communities from MTU Mesocosm Facility, Houghton, MI, USA - PEATcosm2014_Bin17_10_metaG | ecosystem: Environmental > Terrestrial > Soil > Wetlands > Peat | place... | reverse complement strand
CACGGACAAGCGTCAAGAAGGCGGCTGTGAAGAAGGCGCCTGCAAAGAAATTGGTTGTGAAAACCGCTAAATCCAAATAGGTCTGAACCCTCGCCGAGATCTAGTTTCTGCCGATATACCCAATGTTGGTTTTGATAAACAAAAAGGCACCCTGCGCGGGTGCCTTTTTGTTGGTTCCAGATAATGCTGGAGGTTAGAAGGTGATCTTGCCATGAACCTGTAGAATGCGCTGCGTAACTGCCGCGCCCTGGAAGGATCCGTAGGGGCTGGTGGGCGGCGCAACTGCATTCTGAATCTGGCCAAAGGCGCCGTTATTCACATCGTTGACTGGCGGCGCAAAGTTCACGTTATTGAAGACGTTGTAGGCGTTTGCGCCAATCTGCAGCGTGAAGCCTTCCGCTTTAACGATCTTCTTCATAATGCTCAGATCGGTGTTTTTGTAATGCGGGCCAAAGAAGGCGTTGCGGCGCAGTGTGCCAAAGGTAGACTGCGAAGTAGCCGCGACAAAATCGCCTTCGTCGATGCAGTCCGTGTCGACGCATGTGTGCGGGTTGATGGACGTCGGATTGCCAATACTCGTGCGAGTCACGCCCGGCATCAATTGCGCCACCAGTGCGGGTCCGAGAGGTGAGGTTCCGAGATTTGTGTAGCCGCCGAGGACACCGCCATTCATTATGCTGAAAGGTTGACCGGTGCGCAGGTATGTCTTCACACCAATGACCCAACCGCCGGCAAGATTGTCCAGAATTTTGTTGGAAGACTTGAACGGCTCCTCATAGACAGCGTCGCCAACAAGACTATTGCGGATATCGTAGTCGGCGTTGGAGTAGTTCAGGTTGAGGGCCTGAAGGTTCGGCGTCACCTGGTTAACAATCGACTCTGTGTTGTAGTACTCACCTTCGCCGCCGTCAGAGACCATGTCCAGAGAGTGGCTATAGGTGTAGGACATCTGGCCGGTCAAGCCATTGCCCGTGTGCTTGTAGGTGATCATGCCGCCGTTGTAGTTGGAATGTGCGGCGTTGGTGTAGGCGGTTACACGGCCAAAACGCGGGTCGGGCGGTGTGTTCTGGAAGAGACCTGCGCCAAACCCTCCACCCGCGCCCCAACCACCCACGGTAGCGGCGCCGTTAAAGGTTCCATCGTTGTAAACTCCGTTCCCAGCGTTCTGGTACGGATTCTCAAGTACCTCGTTGTAGCCGTAGTTGCCGGCGTAGGTGAGGATGACCGCATCGGTCTTCGAGAGCTGACGCTGAATCTGCAAGCTGTATTCCACATACTCCGGCACCTTGAAGGTAGTTGGGAAATAGGCGTTGATATTCGGCGGCGCAAATGGGATGTTCTGGTTATAAAGCGTGTTCGCAACCGTATCAGGTCCCTGGCCAGAGTGGAATCCGTTTTGCACTGCGGCATTCGCATCTTTGGCGAACTGCCCTACGGTCGAACCGCCGCTGGCCCCAAGATCTCCGAAATAGACGGTTTCCAGGTTGTAGTTCGGGAAGTTCTGGATTACGCCATCGATAAATCCAGCAGGGTAGAGGTCGGAGAAGAAGCCAGCTCCGCCGCGGATTTCAGTATTTTCGTCGATGCTGTAGTTGAAGCCAAAGCGAGGTTGAATATTGGCCTTTTCAACCTTGCCGAAGGCACTCCAGTTCGCGGACGTAACGGTTGAATTCCAGCCCGTTCCCGTGCCAGGGAAGGCCCCGTTGTAGTCGCCAAAGCAACCGTTATGGCAGAGAGGGTTGCCGGTGCGGTCAACACGGATGCCAAGAGTAAGTTTCAACTTGGGCAGTACCTGGTATTCGTCTTGGATGTACGCGCCTACGTTATAAAGGGCGAGATGAGCCGTTTGAGTAGCAGCAAAAGCCTGGCCCCAGTTGTTCTGTCTAGCATATGGTGAATTCGGGGACAAGGTTCCCGATGCGAAGTCACCGAGCGAATAGAGATAGACCCATGGGAAAACTTCCTGTATCTGCGAATCGTAATCGGATACCAGATCGCGGCGGAAATTTTCGCCGAACTTGATGGTGTTCTTGCCCTTGATCCAGCTAAAATCGTCCTCGATCTGGTACTGGGTTACGTTACGGCCCTGGGTCAGGTAAAACGGAACTCCTTCCGCGGGAAGTCCGGGAGAGCTGCTCACACCGCTGCCGTCTACACCAAGTTCTGCTCCAACACCGAATGCCTGAGCGCCGAAGCTGGCTGGCAGTGCGGCGTAGGATGCGGCCTGATCCTGGGGGCCAAAGTAGGCCGAATACCAGTTGGCTGCCGCGACGAAGACATTGGTTTTGGTAGGACTGATTACGAAGCTGTCGTTGAATTGTCCTTCATACTCGGGCTGGATAGAAAGCGTGCTGAAAAGAGGATTGATGAAGCTCGTAAAGGTAGGTTGAGATCCGCGGTCCATCTTGTAGCGGCCATAGATCTTCTGCTTGTCACTGACGTTCCAGTCCCCGCGGCCGGTAAAGAGCCATTCCTTGTTGATGTTGTTCGCTGCGCCTACGCCAACCAGCATGCAGGGGACAATCGTCCCAGTGGCGACGCCGGGCGGTAATGCGCCGAAATAGCCTCCTCCGGGTGCGGGAGTGCCTGCCAGTCCGCCTGCTGATGCAAGACCGCAGCCAAGTGCGTCATTGCCATCTTGGTATGGCAAGGGATTGTTCGGATCTCCATTGGCAACCGGAGTAGCCTTGGCGTAGGCAGAGGAACTCTTGTAGCCGTCGAGCACCTGCGCCATAAACGATTGCGCATCGGCCGGTGAGGAGGCCAGTGTATAGGCCTGCAACGCAGGGGACGGGAAGGTTAGATAGCCGCTGGAACCTGGCAACACGTAGCGCAGGCCTTCAAAGTCTCCAAAGAAGAAGACCTTGTCCTTGATGATTGGACCGCCGGCATTCGCTGCCCATTCGTTGGATACAGCGTGTGGACGTGTTTGCCCTTGAAACTGGTTAAACCAGCCGTTTGCGTTGAGAACTGTGCCGTTGTAGTTATAATCGGTCGCGCCGTGAAACTGGTTGCCGCCCGACTTGGTTGTGTAGCTGATGATGGCGCCGGCAGCGCGGCCATACTGCGAATTGTATGCATTTTGAATAACAGTTGCGTCCTGCAGTTCGCCTTGACCAAGTGTCAGGTTGGAGCTGCCAGAGTTGTTCAGGTTGAGGAAGGGATCCTGGTTGTCAAAGCCATTTAGAACGAAAAGGTTGGAGATGCCGGGCAAGCCGTCGGAACTGAAGTTACCATAGGAGCCGCCGGCGTTGACCACAACACCGGGGGCGGTAAAGGCCACGGTCGTGACGTCGCCGCCGGGGGTAGGCAGTTCCTGAATCTGGGTCTCATTAAAGGTGGTCGCCAGCGCGATATTCTGTGTATCAACCAGCGGCAGGGTATTCGAGGTCACCTCGATGGTTTCCTTGTCGCCCGCGGCCGTAACCTTAATGTCGGCTGTCGCCGTCACACCCAGGAAGACCGAGGTCTGAACGGTGGAGGATTGCAGACCGGCGGCTGAGGCAGAGACTTTATAGACACCCGGCTTCAAGTTGGCCACGGTGTATTTGCCTTCCGCGTTCGTAACCACTGACTGTTTGGAGTCAGTGGCTGTGTCAGTCACTATGACCTTCGCGCCCGGTACCATCGCGCCTGTTGAATCGGCTACCACGCCGCTCAATGCACCCGTTGTGCCCGTTTGAGCTTGAACCACCGGCGTCGAAATATTTGCCACAAACCCGGCAACGGCCAGCAGGCTCAGCGCAAGAGCCGCACTCTGCAACCTGATAAATCGCATCGAAACTCCTCCAAGAAGTATCTGTGGGGACTGGAAGTTTTGAGTCCTTCCAAATCCGCTTAATTTTCTACTGCGATTCGGCGGGGGGGGTGACGCCGCTTCGCGGTTGAACTGCGCAAGACACATAAAACGTAAGAATGAAGAGAGAGTACTGGACCTCATCTCCGAGGGTGCGAAATTAAGCCGCTTCCCGGGTACAAGGGATGGGTTATCAGACTGGTGTATGCAAGAGTTGTGCCATTTCGGACCAAGATTTGATTGCTTTGTTGATGATTGATAATAAATAGGTTAGTTTTTGCTACGTTATTGACGTCCGTACGTTAAATATGGAAAATGGTAGGCGTTGCGCTCGATATCCAGAAAATGGTTAGCCCTGCTTGGTTTTGCTGTTGTCCATCCCAGATCGCTGGTGGCCCAGTTTGCGGTATTCTCCCTCTTATGCAGTGGTCGCTTGTGCATATCGGTGGACGCTCTACCAAACTCGATGGGGTTGATGCCCAGGTAACGGTTTATCTGGAGCGCTGCGAATCCTTTGCACACTGCCGGTCTGAGGTTTTCAGGACTGAAGCTGCAATGCTGGCGTGGTTGACCCGTCAGCAGGGTAGAACAGCGCCCGTGGTGGTCTTGCTGGACGTTGGTGGACGGCAGATGGCATCAGAAACCTTTGCCGCTTGGCTGGGCGCCAGGAGGGATGCCGGTGCGCAGCAAATTATCTTTGCGGTTGGACCCGCCAGTGGGTGGTCCGATGCGGCGCGGAGCCGGGCGCAGTTACTGCTCTCGCTTGGGCCGATGACCCTGGCCCACGCTCTTGCCCGCCTAGTCATCGCTGAACAGCTCTACCGGGCTTTTACGATCCTTAGCGGACACCCGTATCACGGCGGACATTAACTCACTTTCGCTGATTGCTCTCGCAACATCGGAGTCTACGCGCATCCGGAGGCACTGCCCTGCACCCTGAGAGTTAGCGCGTTATTGGACCTGCCGCAACACCCCTTCTCGCTAGAGTTGGCCGCTGCCGTCGCCGAAATGAGCGGACGAAACACACGTTTCAGAAGGGCATCCTCGCCCATCCCGCATTGCTCTAAACTGCTCTTGCCCGCGCGCAATCCAGCCCGGAAGCCTCAGCGCCCATTTACAATTGCCTGAGATATATGTCCTGGTTCAAGCGAGAAGACGGTGAGTACGAGCCTGGCGACAGCGCTGAAAAGCGTGTTCGCACCGAAGGCCTCTGGATCAAGTGCCTTGGCTGCCGGCAAACCATATGGAAGGCCGACCTGGAGGCCAACCTGAATGTTTGCCCCAAATGCCAGCATCACTTCAAAGTGAGCGCGCTCAAGCGCATTGAGCTGCTGCTCGAGCCGGGCTTTGAGCTGGTTGACCGCGGCCTGCGCTCCACCGACCCCTTGAACTTCACTGATGTGAAGCCCTACAAAAAGAGGCTTGAAGCGGCTCAGAAAGCAACCGGACTGGACGACGCGATTCTCAACGCTGTCGGTCAGCTGGGATCGCATTCTGTAGTCGTCAGCGCAATGGAATACGGCTTCATCGGTGGCTCAATGGGCGCGGTTGTGGGTGAAACGATTGCCCGCGCCGCCGACCGCGCGCGGCTTGGCAAAAAACCGCTGATTGTTATCACAGCATCAGGCGGCGCGCGCATGATGGAAGGCGTCGTGAGCCTGATGCAGATGGCCAAGATTGCGACCACTCTGGCACAACTGGACGATGCCAAGGTGCCGTACATCTGTGTGCTGACTGATCCAACCACCGGCGGTGTTACGGCCAGCTTTGCCATGCTCGGCGACCTGAATATCGCTGAACCCGGCGCGCTGATCGGCTTTGCCGGTCCGCGCGTTATCGAGCAGACCATCCGGCAGAAGCTCCCTGAAGGATTCCAGCGCAGTGAGTTCCTGCTCGAAAAGGGTTTCCTCGACGCCGTCGTCCATCGCCGCGATCTGAAATCTTATTTGGTGCGCGCCCTGGACTTTCTGAAGGTTTAGTTATCCTGTGAGGCACTGATCGGATCGTCAGCATAATATATGATAAATCATATATTATGCTCGGTGGACTATGACTGATCATTGACATTCCGAAAGATTCGTATCCAAAATCCCCTCTACTCGCCTTAGACATCTTCGAGAATTCCATTAGAATCAACACTATGGAATTGAATTCTGTCGTCTATTTCTAGTTGGCATATAAATTGCAGTGTGCAACAAACAAGCTGTCCTAATCAGCCACACCTCCCTCCTTCTGCACTCTTTACGTTTTTTTGATCGAAACTGGCGCATTTGCTGCCGGACTCTTTTCAACTTTCACCTTTTGGAAGGAACTGACTCATGCTCTCTCGAACAAAGCATCTACGGGCGCTGCTTCTGGGCGCAATCATGAGTGCGGGCTTGTTGACCCTCACTGTTGTCTCTCCCACAGCCTTTGCGCAAACCAGTAAGGGTACCTTGACCGGAATCGTGCGTGATAGCAGCGGCGCGGTCGTTCCCAACGCGGATATAACGATTACCAGTGCTGAGACTGGGGAGAGCCGCGTTGTGAAGACCTCTTCTCAGGGCGCATATCGCCTGGAGGCGATCCCCCCAGGCAATTACACCCTTCGTGCCCAGACAACCGGCTTTGAGCGGTTCGAGGCGAAGAATGTGACGGTTACTCCCTCACAATTGGTTTCTTTCGATGTGACACTCAAGCCTGGCCATGTGGACGAGACCGTTTCGGTCTCTGCGACAACGGTTCTTTTGGACCAAGATAACGGTTCTCTCTCTACGACAATTTCTGAAGAGACCCTGGCTAAAGTACCGATATTTACCCTTAACCCGATTGAAGTGGCGACTACTGTTCCCGGTGTCCAGATCGTCAGCAACACGGGCTTCGAGAATGGCGAACAGATCCAGGTGAGCGGCGCACGCCCGCGCGCGAATAACTTCATGATCGACGGCGAAGAGATCAACGACGCCACCATTGCCGGGCAAGCTGTTCAGCCGCAGATTCCGGATATGTATTCTGACGTTGTTGTCTATACACATAATCCGCCGGCAGAGTTTGGCCGCGCCTCGGGCGGTGTCGTCAATCTGATCACCAAAGGCGGCACCAACACCTATCACGGCTCCGCCTGGGACCTCTACTCCGGTTCCGGCTTAAACGCGGTTGACGGCCAGACGCGCCAACTTGTTCCAAAAGACCGGGCAGACAAGGCACGCTTTGATACCCAGCAGTTTGGCTTTACTGCGGGCGGCGCGATCATCAAGAATAAGCTCTTCGGCTTCGGAGCGGCCCAATACTCCCGTTTTTACGGCAATGAGCAGGCCTCGCAGATCAACCTGCCAAACGCCAATGGCATCGCACTGCTGCAAAGCCTGGCGGCCGGTAGCGGCACCGTGGCGACCAATGCCGCTCTGATGCTCAAGTACCTGTCAAATGGATCGTATCTAACCTCAATGGAAGATTTCGCAGGAACGACCGTTTTCCAAAGCCTTGGCGCTGCTTGCTCTCCTACGGATACAGTTTGCGCTCAAGGGTTGCCAGTCGACATATTCCAGCGCCCGCCCACACCGGAGCAGAGTCCGGACACGCAATGGACCTATCGCATTGACTACACTCCCGAGACGAAAGATACATTTACGGCGCGCTACTTGCATGACCGCAGCAGCCTGACGCCTGATTTCTTCACGAACGGCGGAGCATTGCCCGGCTTCGATACTTATCAGGGCGGCCCCTCCGAACTGGGCCAGGGAACCTGGACACACATTTTCTCTGCACACCTTCTGAATGAATTTCGCGCCTCTGAAACGCGCATTTCGTTCCTCTTCGCCCCGCTCGCCGCAACCATCGCAAACCCGCTTTACACCCTTCCGACTCTTGAATTCAATACTGTGACTCCTGAAATAGCCCCGCTTGGGCCCAATCAGGGCTATCCCCAAGGCCGCGGGCAGGATATGTACCAATGGCAGGACACCGTCTCCTGGACACATGGTCGGCAGTCCGTGCGCGCCGGCGCTGACATCGGTCGCCGCATCGAGACCGATCTCAACGGACTCAACCTGCGTGGAACACTGGCTTTCGCAGACGGAGGAAGCGGCAGCACAGCTATTGGCAACTTCTTGCTGAATCAATTAGGCCCGTCTGGTGCTGCTACCATCCAGATCGGCAGCCCGCGCGTCGACCCGCACAGTTGGCGCACAGGCGTCTTTGCGCAGGACGATATCAAGGTCTTCCCTGATTTCACGATCAATCTCGGCATGCGCTGGGATTACTTCACCAATCCGGACAATTCGCTCCCCTATCCGGCAATTGACCCAAGCTCCGCCGCCACGCTTTATGGCCCGATCAATACGGTTTATAAGGTCGCAGAGAATCGGCACAGTTTCGCACCCCGCATCGGCTTCGCCTACACACCACATCTAGGCAACTGGTTTGCCGACGGCAAGACGGTGATTCGTGGCGGATTCGGTATCTTCTTCGATCCAGAGTTCACCAATATCACCACAAATTCCGCCGCAAACGCCCCGAACATCTCCAGTCCTTTGGCAGAACAGACCACAGGGAACGGTCTTGGAAATGCGACCGGACTGATCGCGACATTGTCACCGGTAGTGAATCCATTCTCTACCGTTGAGAGCGTCGTCAATAACCTGACTACGCCCTACACCCCTGAGTGGAATTTGGGAATTGAACGCGAGTTGCCGGGCCAGATCGGCATCAGCGTCACATATGTAGGCAGCCGTGGCATCAAGCTTTTCGCCAACCAGCAGTACAACTATTTCGACTTCAATACGGGCAACCGGTTGAACACAACGCGCGGCGCGATCATTGCGCGCGGCAATTTTGCCGACTCAGACTACAACGGCCTTGAGGTAGGTGTAAGACATAACTTCGCTCATGGTGTCTCCATCAACGGGGAGTATGTTTATAGCAAGGATCTGGACGACGGCTCCGATGTATTTGCTCCCGACTCCGCGCCAACCTCTTACAGCGCAAATCTGGCTCCGGGAGGACGCGGGCAGGATTGGGCTAATTCAACCTTTGACCATCGCCAATATGCGGCATTCACCTATGTATGGTCTCCCTCAGGACTGCACGCCGATGCTGCTGCGTTGAACAGTTTTCTGAGCGCAACAACCCGCCACTGGACCATCTCCGGCTCCTCCCGCTTCCAGACCGGTGCTTACAGTTCAGTCAATTTCGCGGGCATTGACTCCAATGGAGATGGCAGTACCGCGAATGACCGACCGCTTCTTTCCAACAAGAAAATGCCAATGAGTGCAGTTGGCATTGATGGCATTTATTTAGGTGCTACGACTGCGGGTACCTACTATGACCTGGCGACTCTGAATGCAACCAACGCCGCGGTACAAGTTGATCCCCAGTCCGAGCGTTGGCTTATCCCCTATGGCCCGCAGTTTCTCCACCAGGAGATTGGCCGAGACAGCTACCTGAATCCTGGTCTGCTCTACAATGACGTCGCACTGGAGAAGACGGTCCCGTCTAGCTTGCTGCATCTCGACAGAGGCCAGTTCGTCTTCCGCGCCGAGGTACAGGACTTTGCTAACCACAACAATGTCAATCTCCCGAACGTGAACCTGCTGTATGTGGGGACTGCGTCCTTCTTGAATCCTGCGGAGGCGCGTGAGACAGCCAGCCGCAACCTTCGCTTCTGGATGAAGTACACTTTCTAAGCGATGTAATTTGGCATCAACAAGAAAGGCGCCCAAAGCGGGCGCCTTTCTTATTTGGTCGATAAGTATCTACCGCTTCAGATCCGCATCGGCATCAGCACGTAGCGGTACTTGTATTCGGCGTCGGGGTCTTCGGGGCGCATCTGGCCGGCGGACTGCGAGTCCTTGAACTCCAGCCGCACCTCGCCTTCGTTGCCGATGGCCTTGAGGAAATCGAGGATATACCCGGAGTTGAATCCCACCAGGATCGGCTCACCGGAGTAGGGCGTGTCGATCGTGTCTTCGCTCTCGCCGGATTCGGTGGAACTGGAGCTGATCTTCAGCTCGTTCTGCTCGAGGCGCAACCGGATCGCCCCAGAGCGCTCGTCGGCAAACTGTGCGACGCGCTGGATAGCCGAGGCCAGTTCGCTGGAACGCACCACCGCAAAACGGCTGTTGTCGCGCGGCATGACCGCCTCAAAATTGGGGAATTGCCCAGTCAGCTTGCGGGTGCTCAGAGTCCGATGGCCCACGCGGAAGTAGAGCGTGTGCTCGTCATCGGCAAATTCCACCTCGTCTGCGTCTGTGACACTGAGCAACTGCTGCAGCTCCTGCAAAGCCTTGCGCGGGATCAACACGCGCTTTTCTCCGCTGATTCCGCCAAGTGTCTCATTGGGCTTTTCGACATACGAGAGCCGATGGCCGTCGGTGGCCACCATCGCCAGCGATTCTGCTTTCAATACCAGCAGCGCGCCGTTGAGGGTGTAGCGCGACTCCTCGTTGGAGATGGCAAAAATAGTGCGATTGATCAGGGTCTTCAACGCCACCGCGGAAATGCTGGTCGCGGAGACGGCAGGGAACTCCGGCACCTGTGGATAGTTGGCGCGCGCCATGCCCACCATCTTCGTATTCGAACGCCCTGAGCGAATCTGTACCCAGTGATTCTCAAGCAGTTTGATCGAGATTTCGCCGTCGGGTAAGAGCTTGATGTAGTCGTAGAGCTTCCGCGCCGGGATAGTGCAAGCGCCGGCCTTCTTCACCTTGACGGCAGTGCTGGTGCGGATCGCCTGATCCAGATCCGTAGCCGTGATAGTCAGACGGTCCCCATCCGCTTCGATGAGAAAATTCGACAGGATCGGAATCGTGGTCTTGCGCTCGACGACGCTTTGGGTTGCAGTGAGTTCCTTCACCAGATCCTGGCGGCTTACGGTAATTTCCATCGCTGCCCCCTGTGCTGCCGGCTTTTCCACTTCAGTTTCCACGGGCGACATAGCTCTACTCCTGAGGTTCGAGCACGTTAGCGCACTGGCCACACTCTACAACACTTTGGGGCTCAACGGAAACGGCTCTCTTTGCTTCTTCCTGATTGTATTCACGTTTAGCTTTGTTTGCGCGTGGAAAACACGGCGATTCTCTGAATTACATATGGCTTACCCGCTTGGGTAGCGAAGAGTCGCCGGTTTTCTCCTGGCCGGTACCCTCCCTCAGAAACTGGGACTTCTTGGTTTGTCTGCAAATGATTCGGTGACCGCAGTTGCGAATTGAGCCCACGGGAGTGAGGAAAAGGATAAGTAATGAATAAAAAGATTAGTAATACCCGTCGTTGTTGAAGGAAAAGTGGAAAATGATCTGAAACAAATGAAGATAAAGGGGTTGGTAAGACGTCTGATTTTCTAAATCGCGGCTGTGGATTTCAGGAGAATAGGAAATTGCGCAGATCCAACAGAGATAGGGAGGGTCTTTACCGAAAATCCCACAAGGAGGCCTGGAACCCCTGAGGATAATTGCTGCTTTTTGTGCAAACTAGATCTTGATGCAAGTACAGCAAGGGTTTTTGTTGTACTGATCGTCCACAGGGAGCGGATTCTTCTGTTTGTCTTTGATCTGTGCAAGGGGTGGGAGCACGGTTGGAAACTTTGATTTCAGCATCCTCTATGCATCGCTTTGATTCCCAGCGATGTGTGATTCGTTAAGCGCTTCCCGTTCCAGCACTTATAGAGATTGATAATCCTCGTTTTGTGGCCGATCAGTGCGCTATTCGCCATAAACTCTCTGGCAGGGAGAGCTGTGGCGATGTCGATTCATATCGGGCGTCTTGAAGACCAGCTTCTCCAGATGTCGTTCGAAGGAGCTCCAGGGAGGGATTTTTGCGACGCGATTTCCGAGTTAGCGCGCACAGGACGCTTCGCTCAGCTACGGAACGTGCTTCCGGCCATCGTCTATGACGAGATGTGGGCGCGGTACCAGCAAGATCCCGAGGCATTTGTGGCTGGCTGGCGGATGCTGGCGCACGATATGCGCCAGGGCTTCATCCAACACGCGCGCCAACGGCTGACCTCGCTTACTCGGCTGCAGCAGGAGGGGAATGGAGGGGCTACTCCAGCCTGGCAGGAGATCCAGCGTGCCTTGGATGGCCAGCAAAATGACCTGCTGCGCGCGGCCTTTGCGTTGGAGTTGCTGGAGCTGGTTGAGCCGGCTGTTCTGCGCGCTACCCACCTGCGCGAGTGTGTCGTCGCTTCGGCCAGCTCCGAGGAGGCAGACCGGTACCTGGATGAGGCCACGCGTTGCTACTTCTACGGCCTTTTTACCGCCTGTGCCGTCATGTGCCGCTCAGTTCTCGAAGAGGCAATCAAACAGAAACTGCCCGCGCAACTGACCAAGCTGATCCGCACCCGGTATCGCAACGCCGCCACACTGGGGAATCTGCTGCATGAGGTGAACAACAACCTGCTGCTGACCGGCATAGACGGAGATTTTCCGCGCGTTGCCAACAAGGTGAACGACGCCGGCAAAAAGGCCGTTCATCAGGGACTGCTCTCTGAAGATGAAGCCCGATCCTGCCTTCAGGATGCCCGGGAAGCGCTGCAGTTGCTGCTGAGGCAGTGAATGCTGCTTCCGCTTGAAGACGGGGAATGATCGATTCGTTCCACAGTACCTGTCTCGGCTTTTATACTTGAAATTCATGTCCTACTCAGAAGCCATCCAACAACTCAACGCGCTTGTCCCCGAGCTGTACACCCAGCCTGGCAAGCCGCGACGTAAGTTCTCGCTGGAAGAGATCCGCGTGTTGCTAGAGGCTCTTGGGAATCCGCAAAAGAAATTTCCGTCTGTATTGATCGCCGGAACCAACGGCAAGGGTTCAACCGCTGCTGCACTGTCCGGAATCCTGCGCGAGGCTAAGCTAAGGGTAGGCCTGTACACATCGCCGCACCTGGAACGGGTGAACGAGAGGATTCGAGTTGGCGAAGATCTAATCGTAGACGATGATTTCGCCCGGCGTTATTTTCAGGTTTACGATGCCGCGGAACGACTTGTATTAGCCGACAAGCTCGCCCAGATGCCCAGCTTCTTTGAGACACTGACGGCTATGGCCTTTCTTCATTTCGCGGGATTACGAGTGGAGATTGCTGTGATTGAAGTTGGAATGGGAGGACGGCTGGACGCGACCAATATAGTAGATCCGCTGCTGTCCATCATTACCGATATATCGCTCGACCATACGGAGTGGCTAGGCTCGACAATTACCGCAATCGCACGCGAGAAGGCTGGAATTCTGCGCCGCGGCGGAACGCTGATCACTCTACCCCAGCATCCCGAGGCCAATCAGGCGATAGGTGAAGCGGCGACAGAGTTGGGCGTTCGCGGCTTGAGCGCTACGGCCTACATGCCGCCAGTAGATGCAGGCGTAAAGAGCCACTATGCAGTTGAGGCGCTGGGGGAGCGGATGGAGCTGGATCAGCCGCTAGCCGGGTTGCATCAGCAGAGGAATCTGGCTCTGGCGATTGCTGCGGCCGTCGAACTGGCCGAGCAGCATGGCTTTCCGGTAACCCCTGTAGCGATTTCCGCAGGCATCAGCCGTGGGACGGTTTGGCCAGGCCGGTTGGAGCTGATCGCCGAAACGGGCAGTGCGGAGTCAGGCCGCAACTGGCTTCTGGATGTAGCCCACAACCCGGCCGGTGTCTGGTCGCTTCGGGCAGCGCTCAACGGCGGCTGGCAGATTCCTCCTCCACGTACACTGATCTTCAGTTGCCTGCGCGATAAACCACTGACTGAGCTGGCGCAGATTCTCTTTCCGCTTTTTGAAGAAGTAATCTTTGCACCCATCAACTCCGCGCGCGCCACACCAGTTGACGAGCTAATCGCAGCAGCCCAGCTGACAGGAACAAAAGCTATTGCTGCGGCTTCAATCGCGGATGCCATTGAGCGCGCCGCCGCCGATACAGGAGATGGAACCATAGTGATTTCCGGTTCGGTCTATCTGGTCGGTGAGGCTCGCCCTTTGGTTCTGGAGCGTGTTCATGCGCATGTCGGAGGATTGGCATGACGCCCAGACCAAATCCACTGCCGCGCCTCTACCGCTGGCGCACAAACATGATCCAGATTCCGCCGATGGCTCTGGCGACTATTCTCTTTGGATCAATCTCGTTGCTGACTTCATTCTTTGACAAGACTGGCCGCACTCAACATCGCATCGCCCGGCTCTGGGCCAGTTCTTTGGTCACGTTCTCCGGATGCAGGCGGCATCTTATTGGCGCAGATAATCTGCGCAAGCATCAGGTGGCCGTCTACGCCGCGAATCACACTTCCTACATGGACACGCCTGTGATCTTTTCCGCGCTGCCCTTTCAGTTCCGCATCCTCGCCAAAAAGGAACTCTGGTCGATTCCATTTATCGGCTGGTATCTTGATCGCTCCGGGCAGATTCCCATTGACACCAACAATCCCCGCGCCTCGCTTGCCAGCCTGGGCGCAGGCGTCAAGGCTCTGCGCGCTGGAATGCCGCTCTTTGTATTTCCTGAAGGCGCGCGTACCCCAGACGGCACAACGCAGGAGTTTCTTTCAGGTGCCGCATACCTCGCTATTCGCTCCCAGGTTCCGCTGATTCCCATTGCGCTCATCGGCGTTTACGATCTTCTGCCGATCCATACCCGGCATTTGTATCCCGGTCCGTTGACCGTAGCCGTCGGCCAGCCGATCCCAACCGAGGGCATGACCCTGCGCCAAACCGACGAGCTGTGCGCTCAACTGCGTGCATCCATCCAGTCGCTTCTCAAGCCCGAAGCCGCTACCGAGCAGGAAATCACTGCCCATGAGCCAATCCGTGCGTGATTTAAGCCGAACAGAGCGTAAATCCACTACCACAGAACTTATCTTTCACTTACACTAATTCCTGCCATGTCCGTACGCATCGCCATTCCTGAACCAACCAGCAGCGACCCGGCCTACAATCAGCGGTCGCTTACCCCGTATCTCGTCGCTCTCCACGCCGCCGGCGCTGTCCCCATCGTTGTTCCCCTGCATGAGCGCCAGGACCGTGTTGCCCGGCTGCTCGCCGGAGCGCACGGCATTCTCCTGCCCGGCAGCCGTTACGATGTCGATCCCCAACGCTATGGCGAAGAGCGCATCCCCGAATGCGGTGAGTCAGATCCGGCCCGCACTGCCGCTGATGAGCTTTTGCTGCAGGATGCCTTCAACCTCCACAAGCCGGTTCTCGGCATCTGCGCCGGGATGCAGGCGCTCAATGTCTGGCTTAATGGCAAGCTTATTCAGGATCTGAAGACCGACGTCAACCACCAGCCCGGACGAGAAATCACAGAAGCTCACCCGGTCCGGATTCCGATGGGTTCCCGTCTCGCCGCGCTGATTCCCGCCGGCGAGCGTCGTGAGCCGCTGGTCAACTCCAGCCATCATCAGGCAGTGTGCTTAGTCGGCGACAATCTTCTGGTCACCGCCGCTTCGCCCGTTGACCGCGTCATCGAGGCCGTTGAGCTGGATAGCGACGACCATTTTGTCATCGGCGTCCAGTGGCACCCCGAGCGTACCTACCTTGAAAGCGCCTTTTCCCGCGCCATCTTCGCCGCCCTGGTCCGTGCTGCGGAGATCTGGGTGCCGCGACCTATCGAAGAGTCGGTTGTTGCAGGATGACGGTTGAGCTTGATTCGGCGGCCCCTCGCCTTCAGGAGCTGCTCGCCGAGGCCTCATTGCCGCCGTTATCCGGTGAGCAGGCAGTGGGTTTCCAGGCCTATCTCGCCCTTCTTTTACGCTGGAATGCCCGCGTGAACCTGACCGCAATTCGCGACGGAGAAGGTATCCTCTCCCGCCACTTTGTTGAATCCATTGCCTGCGCCCGCGCCTTGCCCGCAGGCATCCAGAACCTGCTCGATTTCGGCTCTGGCGCAGGCTTTCCCGGAATCCCTATCGCTCTCTGCCGCCCGGAGATCGCCGTCACCCTTGCCGAGTCACAGGGCAAAAAGGCCGCTTTCCTCAGCGAAGCAGTCCGCCTTCTCGGCCTCCCCGTCAAAGTCCATGCAGCCCGCGCCGAAGCACTTCGTGCGGTGTTCGATTGTGTAACTTTGCGCGCTGTCGACAAGATGGAACAGGCCGTTCGTGCGGCGGTTCCTATGGTTCGAGCAGAAGGCTGGCTCGCTCTCCTCACCACTCACGCCGATCTCGACAAGTTGAGAGCCGCCGCCGGCGTGGAGTTTTCCTGGCCTTGTCGGGTGGCTCTGCCGGGTGGCGATGAGCGCATTCTCGCTCTGGGCCGGCGGGGCTGCTGATTCCCACCGCGAAACCCCTTGCATTGAAAATCCATCTAATTGAATTACTGACTGTTCGCCCATTCAGAAATGGTCTATAGTGGCATACATTCTTAATGCGCTGCATTTTGAGTTCTGCTGAGCGGTCGCAGTCGGCAAGCGCACAGCCCAGAACCGGCAGTCAAGCAGCGCGCATTCAGGAGGGCCGGATGAAGATTACCGACGCAATTTCATTGGTGCTGAAAGGCAAAGAGCACAGCCATATTCTCTCCATCGCCCCT
>Ga0181534_10001309_pt1 | contig 16259 bp, 10 predicted proteins | sample PEATcosm2014_Bin_37_FD_119758 | JGI IMG/M metagenome (GOLD analysis project Ga0181534, IMG submission 119758) | Peatland microbial communities from MTU Mesocosm Facility, Houghton, MI, USA - PEATcosm2014_Bin17_10_metaG | ecosystem: Environmental > Terrestrial > Soil > Wetlands > Peat | place... | reverse complement strand
CGGATCAGAATGGCAATCCGACCTGGTCCAATGCGGTGGTCCAAAACGGCGTCGTCACCTCGGTGACGTCGAACGGGTTCACGCCGGAGATCGTCAACAACACCCTCGACCGCAACGTCGTCACCACGCTGTTCGGTTTGAGGGGCAGTTGGAAACCGACCGACCGGTTCACGCTCGACTTCGACGCGTATCGCTCGACCGCCAACCGGCCCGAGGGCGGCAACGACGCTTTCGTGACGGCGGGTCTGGTGTCGGCCCAGCCGTACTCGCCCGACATCATCAACATCACGGATCTGCCGCACAGCCTGCCGAGCCTCAACGTGGCGATTCCGCCCGGCCAGCTGGGACTCGCGGCGTGTCCGCCGGGTTCGGCGAGCACAACCAACCCGGGCTACTGTTCGTATAACACGCTCATGAACTCCGGTTTCCTCAACAACAACAAGTACTGGTCCACCCACTACGATGGACTCAGCGGCTACTCGGTGCACGATGAGGTCACGGGGTTCACCCTGGACGGTGCGTTTCATGCGGACATGGGGTTCTTCGACAAGCTCCTGTTCGGTGCGGGTTACAATCACCGAGAGAAGACCCGCGACGACATCAGCAACGATTGGAACAACGGCTCCGCTCAGTACGGCACCCTGTACACCACGGCGGGTTGTCCATTGCAGTGCAATCCCTACAGCTTCGCCTCGCAGGGCTTCAACGTCATCTCATTTACGAGTCCTCCCAATTTCATGCGCGGCGCCGGCGGATCCTACCCCTCGGTCCTGCCGCAGCTGAACACCTCCCAGCTGCTCGCGTTTCTCGCCAGTTTGAACGGCAAGCCGAATCCGTCCTTCTGCACGGGGCTGCCGTGCAGCACTCCGTTCAATCTGGCGAACACGCTGCCGCAGCCGAACCCGTTCAATTCCTATGACGTCACCGAGAAAACCTACTCCCTGTACACGGAGGCGACTTTCACGGGCGCGAATTGGTCGGGAAATCTGGGCGTGCGCGTGGTGCGCACCACCACCATGGCCACCACCGCCGAATCGGTCCCGGTGGACCTGTGGACCTTGAATAACTCGGGTTCGGTGCAAAGCTTCAACGTGGATTACAGCAGCGCGACGCAATTCGCCGAGAAAGCGACTTATACGCTCGCGCTGCCCTCGGCCAACCTGAGCTATTGGGTGGTGCCGGAACAGTTGCAGGCGCGTGCGGCGGTGAGTGAGACCATGTCCCGGCCGGACTTGAACCAGCTGGCCCCGAATGCCACCAACGAAGCCATCAACGGCACGCCGATACTCATTTACACGGGCACGGCGGGCCTGCAGCCCATCAAGGCCTGGTCGGTGGATCTGTCGCTCGAGTGGTACTACATGCCGCACGCGGCGCTCAACGCCGCCTTGTTCGGCAAGAAGGTGAAGGACGACATCTACACCGGGGTCACGTCCAACGTCGATCTCGGCACCACGAAGTACGTGGGCGGCCAGCCGGGCACGGTACCCGGCACGCCGTTCCTGTGGACCATCAGCGCGCCGGCCAACGGCGCGAAGGAGACGTATACCGGCGTCGAGCTCAGCTGGCAGCATTTCCTCGAGAACGGCCTCGGCACGCACATGCAGTTCACGCACACCTGGAGCAAGGGCTATGATCAGTTCGGCAATCCGACCGGCGCGGTCAACGAGGCACCGCCGACGACCTTCTCGCTCAGCCTGATCTACGACAAGGGGCCGTTCAACGCGGACGTCACCTGGGATTACACTTCGAGCTACACCTACGTATGCTCGCAGTGCACCGAAGTGCCGGGGTGGCCGGCCATAGCCGACTCGTTTTCCTGGGTGACGGCGAGTGCGCACTACCGTTTCTACAAGGGCTTCGAGGTGTACGTCGAGGGCAAAAACCTCACCAACGCGATCGCGCGCTCCTACCTCAACGGCAATCCGTTGCTGCCGTGGGCGAACGGCTTCCTGGTGGGACAGGACGCGAGCGGCACCGGCGGAGGCTACAGCGCCTACGGGCGCACCTATGTGCTCGGCGCGTCGTACCGGTTCTGACATGAAGAAACCCTGGCTCGTCTATGCGCTCATCACCACCGGCTTCTGGGGGGTGTGGGGGGCATTCGCCGAATTCCCGACGCGCCATGGCTTTCCCGAGACCCTGGTGTACGTGGTCTGGGCGCTGACCATGATCCCGCCGGCGCTGGTCGCGATGCAGCGCGTGCGGTGGCGGGTCATGCGTGATCCGAAGTCCATGCTGTTGGGATCTTTGATCGGTCTGACGGGCGCGGGCGGCCAGATGCTGCTGTTCCATGCGGTTCACACCGGCCCCACCTACCTGATCTTCCCAATCATCGCGCTCTCACCGGTGATCACCATTGCGCTGTCGATGCTGTTCCTGCGCGAGCGGGTGACCAAGGTGGGTGCTCTCGGCGTAATGCTCGCGCTGCTGGCTCTGCCGCTGTTCAACTACGCACCGGGTGAAGCGACGGAGGCCGTGTCGGCGGCGCCAACCGGTCCGCAGGGTCTCACGTGGTTCGTATACGCGCTCGTCATCCTGCTGGCGTGGGGCGTGCAGGCCTACTTCATGAAGCTCGCCAACGGCTCCATGGATGCCGAAAATATCTTTCTGTACATGACATTGACGGGTTTGCTGCTGATTCCGGCGGCCTTGTGGATGACCGACTTCAGCGTCCCGATTGAATACGGCTGGCAGGGTCCGGGGCTCGCGGCCATCACGCAGATCCTGAATGCCGTGGGTGCGCTGACGCTGGTGTACGCCTTTCGCTACGGCCGTGCCCTGGTGGTGGCACCCCTCGCCAATGCCGGCGCGCCCATGATCACGGCGATCGTCTCGATGATCGTGCTCGGCGTCATGCCGAACACCGTCACCATCGCCGCCATCGCGCTGGCGTTTCTCGCCGCGGCGCTGCTGGCGCTCGAGCCGGATGAGAAAATCATCGAGCAACCCGTATGAAGGCGATGCTGGAGATGGTCCACCGGCACAAGTCCGGCGCTCCGGAGGGCATCTATTCGGTGTGTTCCGCGCATCCGCTGGTGCTGGAGGCGGCGCTGCGTTTCGCACGGCGCACGGAAGGCATGGCCCTGATCGAGGCCACATCGAACCAGGTGAACCAGGAGGGCGGCTACACGGGCATGCGGCCTGCCGCGTTCCGCGAACGCGTGCTGACGCTCGCGAACGACGTCGGTCTTGCGCCCGAGCGCGTGGTGCTGGGGGGCGATCATCTCGGCCCGAACAGCTGGCAGCGGCTGCCCGCATCGACGGCCCTGCACAAGGCGGGGGTGATGGTGGCGGAATACGTGCAGGCCGGATTCCGCAAGATTCATCTGGACTGCTCCATGTCGTGCGCCGATGACGCCATGGTGCTCGGCGATGAACTCATCGCGGAACGCAACGCCGCCCTGTGCGTGATCACCGAGGCGGCGTGGCGCAGCACCGGCGGCGAGTCGCCCGTGTACATCATCGGATCCGAAGTGCCGGTGCCGGGCGGCGCGCACGAAACCCTCGAGGAACTCGCCGTCACCACGCCCCAGGCTGCGCAGGACACCATCGAGGCGCATCGCCGCGCCTTTGCACGCCACGGGCTCGACGCGGCCTGGGCGCGGGTGGTGGGCTTGGTGGTGCAGCCCGGAGTCGAGTTCGATCACCATCGGGTGATCGCCTACGACCGCTCCAAGGCCGTGGCCCTGCACCGGAGCATCGAAGCGGTGCCGGGCATGGTGTTCGAGGCGCATTCCACCGATTATCAAACGCCCGCCGCCCTCGAGGCGCTCGTGCAGGATCACTTCGCGATCTTGAAAGTGGGGCCCGCGGTGACCTTCGCGATGCGCCAGGCATTGTGGGCCTTGTCGGACATCGCGGTGGAACTCGATTTGATGCCGGACGGATCGCTCAAAGATACGATGCTGGAGGAGATGCGGCGGGACCCCCGGCATTGGAGTGCATATTATGTGGACGCCGCGCGGCAGAACTTCGACCTTCAGTTCAGCTTGAGCGACCGGATCCGGTATTACTGGACCGCACCCAGGGTCGAGCGCGCGTGCGCCCAGCTGCTCGAGCGCCTGGCCGCCCGGGGCATGCCTCTCACATTGATCAGCCAGTACCTGCCGGTGCAATACGCCGCGATACGCGAGGGCCGGCTCAAGAACCATCCGCACGAACTCGTGCTCGACAGCGTCGAGCAGGTCCTGCGCCAGTACCACCGCGCCTGCCGCCCCGAGCAGGCCGACAGCGTCGTCATCGCACAAGGATGAGCATGCATATTTTGGGACAGCCGCAAGTCCATCTCGAAGCGGCTGGCGGCCATTGGACCGCCCGCGAGATCGCACAGCAGCCGGCCGTTTGGCTGCAGATCGCGAATTTGATGGAGCGACAGGCTGACGCATTGCGGGCGTTTCTCGACCCACTGCTCGCGCGGCGGGATCTGCGCATCGTTTTGACCGGCGCCGGGACGTCGGCGTTCGTCGGTGAGTGCCTGGCGCCGGCGCTGAAGCGCCGCACAGGTCGTCGCGCGGACGCGATCGCCACCACCGACCTGGTCGCTGCGCCCGAAGACTGGTTGGAGCCTGACGTCCCGACACTGCTGGTTTCGTTCGCGCGCTCGGGCAACAGTCCGGAAAGCGTGGCCACCCTCACCCTGAGCGAACAGCTCGTGGCTGACTGCCACCATCTCATCATCACCTGCAACGGGGCGGGCGAGCTGTGCCGGCAGGGGCCGCGGCAGCGCAACGCGCATGTTCTGGTGCTGCCGGAGGAGATCAACGATCGCGGGTTTGCGATGACCTCGAGTTTCACCGGGATGATGCTCGCGGCCGCACTGGCGTTCGACCTGTTGCCCCGGGATCGGCCCTCCGCGCTCGCGGGTTGGGCCGCCCACCTGCTCGCGGGACTGCCGATCATCGAAAACCTGGTGCAGTCCGGATACGAGCGGGTCGTATACCTCGGGGGGCGGGAGTTCAAGGGCCTGGCGCGGGAGGCCGCGCTGAAGCTGCTCGAACTCAGCGACGGCAAGATCGTCGCTCTGGCCGAAACGCCGCTGGGGTTTCGCCACGGGCCGAAGACCGTCGTCAACGGGAAAACCCTGGTGGTGATGTTCCTCGGCAATGATCCGTATGCGCGCCGCTATGAGCTCGATCTGCTGCGCGAATTGCGCGCCGACGGTGTCGCGGCGCGCGTCGTGGCGCTGCACGCCGGCGGATTGAACGACGCGGACGCGAACGCGGCCGGCATCACCGTCCCGGGTGCGATCGGCGCATCCGACCTTGCGCTGTGCTTTCCTTTCGCGATGTTTGCGCAGACGTTCGCGTTCCTGCAATCGCTGGCGCTGGGGCTCAAACCGGACACGCCCAACGCGCGCGGCGTCGTCAATCGGGTGGTGCAGGGGGTGTCGGTCTACGCCTGGGAACCGTCGCGGTGAGGACCTTTCTCGGTGTCGACGGTGGCGGGACCAAAACCGACTTCCTGTTGATCGACGAGTCGGGTCGGGTGCTGGCATCGCACCGCGCGGGATCCGCCTACTATCTCGAGACCGGCATCGAGGCGCTCGAAGCCATGCTCACCGCGGGGATCCAAGCGACATTGCAGCAGGCTGCTGTTCCGGCCCTGCAACTCGCCTACGCGTTCATCGGCTTGCCGGCCCATGGCGAAGACAGCGGCTTGCTCCCGCGTCTGAACGGCATTGCGGCGAAAGTGCTGCCCGTCGAGCGTCATCGATGCGGCAACGACATGGTGTGCGGTTGGGCGGGCGCCCTGGCAGGCCGCGACGGCATCAGCGTCGTGGCCGGCACCGGCTCGATCGCCTATGGAGAATTCGAGACGCGCTGCGCGCGGGCGGGCGGGTGGGGAGAGTTGTTCAGCGACGAGGGCTCCGCGTATTGGATCTCGCGTGAGGCATTGTCGGTGTTCTCGCGCATGAGCGATGGGCGAACCCCCAAGGGTGCTCTTTACGAGCTGATTCGCGGGCACTTTCAGTTGGGTGCCGATCTTGAACTCGACCTGTGCGCCAAAGTGTATGGACCGCCGCCGCTGGCGCGCAGCGAAATCGCCGCGCTCGCGCCGCTGGTGGCGCGGGCGGCCGGCGCGGGCGATGCCGCGGCGCATGGATTGTTCGAGCGGGCGGCGCAGGAACTCGCGGCGATGGTGCACGCGGTGCGCGACCGGCTCGGCGTGCCGCCGCATGAATCATTTCCGGTGTCCTATTCCGGCGGCATGTTTCGATTGGAGGGCCTGCTGAGCCCGCTGCTCGAGGCGGCGCTGGGTGCCGGCGATCGGCGCTATGAATTCGTGACGCCACGGCTGCCGCCCTCGGCCGGCGCCGCTTTGCATGCCGCGAAGCTGGCGGGCGCACCGCTCAACCCCGGCTCGGTCGCCGGGCTCGCGCGTGCGCTCGAGGGCGGCGGCGGCCGGGTGATATTCGAGTGATCCGAGAGCTTCGGTGTGTCCTGCTCGTGTGCGCGTGGGGAACGGCCACGGGCGCCGTTGCCGCTTCCGCGGCAACGGCAGCGGCAGCGTACACGGATGCGGACTTTGCACGGGTTCGCAAGTTCGATGCGCACGTGCATGCGAACACCGACGATCATCAGTTCATCGACATCGCGGCGAAGGATGGCTTCGAAATCCTGTCGATCAACGTCGATTACCCCGACTTTCCGCCTCTGGGCATGCAGGCACAGGTGGCGCATGCGCTCAAGGAGGCGGATCCGCGCCACTTTCACTACGCCACCACCTTTTCGATGAAGGGTTTCGGCGGTGCGCGGTGGACCGCGGACACGATCCGGGACATCGACGCCGAGATCGCGCAAGGCGCGGTCGCTGTGAAGGTATGGAAGAACATCGGCATGGTGGAGCGCGACGCGCGGGGGCGGCTGATCATGCTCGACGATCCGCGTTTCGACGGCCTGATGGCGCATCTCGAAGTGTTGGGCATACCCCTGATTGCACATCAGGCAGAACCAAAAAATTGCTGGCTGCCGCTCGAGGCCATGACCACGGAGAACGATCGAAGCTATTTCCGCGATCATCCCGAATACCACATGTATTTGCACCCCGAGCAGCCAAGCTACGAGGCGCTCATCGCCGCGCGGGACCGCTTCGTGGCGCGGCACGCGAAGCTCAGCTTCATCGGTGCGCATCTGGCGAGTCTGGAATGGAGTGTCGATGAACTGGCCCGGTTCCTGGATGCCTATCCGAATGCGACAGCGGATCTTGCGGCGCGCATGACCCAGTTGCAGTATCAATCCCACGCGGATCCGGCCAAGGTGCGACGGTTTTTCATCAGGTACCAGGACCGCCTGTTGTACGGATCGGATCTCACCGAGAATCCACCGGATCCGCTCGAGCGCGCGCAAAATCCGCCGATGGATCCCGCGCAGTTCCCGGCGGAGGCCGATGCCTTTTGGCGGTCCGACTGGGACTATCTGGCGACCCGCAAGGTGCAGCCCATTGCCGCCATCGCAGCCGACGTTGAGGGCCTGGGACTTCCAAAGTCCGTGATCGACAAGATCTACTATTCGAACGCCCGGCGGGTGTTCGGACGCTTGCCGCGCTGATGCCGGGACATTAAGTTCACCCGCGGCGGATGAGGTTGCGGGTGTGAAAAATTTACACTTTTGAAGGTCCCCATGACGCGTTGACGTGCGTGGTGGGACGTTATACTTTCACAATCGCAAAGATTCGCGATCCTTCGTGACGGATCCACCGGGATGTCACCAAGAAAAATAACCGCTTCCGCCGCTCTCACCGCTCTGTCCTTCACCTGGGGTCCGAGTGCGCATGCCTTGCAACCGGTATTGCAGCGTGGCTACGATGCGGGAGTGGATGGTGCCAACCTCGCCGAGGTCACGCTCAACACCGCCAATGTGAGCCCGTCCACTTTCGGACTCGTATTCAAGCTGACGGTCGACGACAACGTATACGCTCAACCGCTGTACGTTCCCAACCTCGCCATTCCGGGCAAGGGAAATCACAACGTGGTGTTCGTCGCCACCATGAATGATTCGCTGTACGCCTTCGATGCCGATTCGGGCGCGCAGCTGTGGTCGGTGAATTTCGCGAGCAGTGTCGGAGCGACCCCGGTGCCGTACGCCCGGTTCGCCTTCGCCGGCAACCGGAATGTCGTCGGCAATCTCGGCATCCTGAGCACGCCGGTCATCGATCCGTCCACCAACATCCTGTATCTCGTGGCTGGCACGCTCGAGAACAATACGATGGTTTACCGGCTGCACGCGGTCAACATCGCGACCGGTACGGAACCGCTCGCCAATGTGGTGATCACCGCAAGCCACGGCGGATCGACGTTCCTGTCGACCGGCGTCACCCAGCGGGTGTCGCTCACGTTGGCGGGAAATCAGGTGGTGTTCGCATTCGGCGCACTTGAAGAGGAGGCGTCCAACATCGGCGGCTACGTCGGTTGGGTGATGGCATACAACAAGGGCACGTTGGTGCAGAGCGGGGCCTTTGCCACGGTGCTCACCGGCACCCGCGGCGGCGGCGTGTGGCAGTCAGGACGCCCGCCGGTGGTCGACGGCGCCGGCTACGTCTACGTATTCGTGGGCAATGGTTATACCGCCGGCTACGATGGAGTCAGCAACTTCGCGGAATCCGCCCTGAAACTCAACCCCGCCGCGGGGCTCGCGCTGGTTGACTGGTTCACCCCGGGCATCTGGAGCACGATGGACGCCGGGGATTTCGATCTCACGAGTTCCGGGCCGATGCTCATTCCCGGCACCAACCTCATCGTCGGCGGCGGTAAGACCGGCATTCTGTACGTACTCAATACGGGAAATCTCGGCAAGGAGACCGCGCACGACACCGGCGCCGTGCAGGAGTTCACGATCACGGCGGACGAGATGCGCGGCGGAACGGTTTACTGGCAGCGATCCGCGGCCAATGGCGGTCCGCTCCTGTATGACTGGGGCGACGAGGATTCGCTCAAGTCGTACGCCTTCAACGGATCGAGATTCGTCACCACCCCAAGCGCGGTGGGCGGCAACAGCAATCAGACCTGGCCGGGAGGCATCCTGGCTCTGTCCGCCAACGGCGATACGCCCGGCACCGGCATTTTGTGGGCGGCGGTCACGACCAGCGGCGATTCGGAGAACAACCCGCCGACTCCGGGTGCGCTGTATGCCTTCGATGCCAACAACGTGTCGACCGCTTTGTGGAATTCCACGACGAACCCGGCGCGCGACATTCTGGGGAATTTCGCCAAGTTCGTGCCGCCGCTGGTGGCCAACGGCAGGGTCTATGTGGCCACCCAATCGAAGCAGGTGGCGGTCTACGGGCTGTTATCGAATTACACGCTGTCGGCGGCGTCGCTCGCTTTCGGCAATCAACTGACGAACGTCGCAAGCGCGCCCAGGTCGGTGACGGTGACGAATACCGGTTCGATTGCGATGGCGATCACCGGCATCACGCTCTCGACGACCGGTTCTCAGCCGTTTTCACAGACCAACAACTGCGGCACATCCGTGGCGGTCGGGGCGAGTTGCACGATCAATGTGGTGTTCAACCCGGCTGTGGTGGGATCGGCCACGGCGGTGTTGAGCATCAACGCCGGCAACGGCGTTGCGACGCAGACCGTGGCGCTCACCGGAACCGGTATCGTGCCGACCTACACGGTATCGGCCAGTTCAGTGGCGTTCGGCAATCAACCGGTCAACGTCGCGAGCGCGCCTCAGTCGGTGACGGTCACGAACCCCGGCACGGCGGCGCTTTCAGTCACGAGCATCTCGCTCTCGACGACCGGTTCGCAGCCGTTTTCGCAGACCAACACCTGCGGCACGTCGGTGGCGGCCGGCGCGAGTTGCACGATCAACGTGGTATTCGATCCGGCCGCGGCGGGCGCGGCCTCGGGGGTCCTGAGCATCAACGCCGGCAACGGCGCGGCGACACAGACCGTGGCGCTCACCGGCACCGGTATCGTGCCGACCTACACGGTATCGGCCACGTCTTTGGCATTTGGCAATCAAGCGACGAACGTTGCGAGCGCGCCCAAATCGGTGACGGTGACGAATACCGGCACGGCGGCGCTTTCAGTCACGAGCGTCACGCTCTCGACGCCGGGTGCGCAGCCGTTTTCGCAGACCAACACCTGCGGCACGTCGGTGGCGGCCGGCGCGAGCTGCGCGATCAACGTGCTGTTCGATCCGGCCGCGGCGGGATCGGCCACTGCGGTGCTGAGCATCAACGGCGGCAACGGCGCCGGGACGCAGAGCGTGGCGCTCAGCGGAACCGGTATTGCGTCGACCGTCATCCTGACGGCGCAGCCGAACTCCGTCACCGTGGGATTGCCGGTGGTCTTGAACTGGACGGCACCGAGCGGTGCGGCGTGTGTGGCGAGCGGAGGCCAGATGGGCGACGGATGGACCGGAACCATCCCGAGCGATGGCACGATGAGCGTGACGACGAGTTCCATCGGCACGATCGCCTTTACGATCACCTGTACGTCCGGAGCGGCGTCGGTGAATGCGGTTGCGAAAGTCACTGCAACCAGCGGAACCCTCACCGGTGGAGGAGGGAGCGGCGGTGGCCGATTCGACGGGTTTACGCTGCTGTGGCTCGCCACGTTGGTGGCGCTCGGTCGACGCCGCTCCGCGCATGCCGAATGACGGCCGCTACAGGTCGAGGGCCAGAATCACGACGTGGCGGTTCTTTGGCAGCGTGAGGCTTTTCAGCGTCTTGGTGCCGTTGATGGGAAAGGAGTAGCCATACAATGAGACGGCGCCATTCTGTACCCCGCCAGACGGCACGATTTTGTAGGGCATGTTCAAAACCTGCGATTCGCCGGCGTAGTGCTGCGGTGTCCACCAATCGCTGATGCTTTGCGTGATGGTCGTCGTGGTTCCGTCCGAGTAGGTCACGACAAAGGTCTGATGGGGCTGATTGCCGTCGACTCCCGCGCCGAGCAGCCGCAGCGTGGGATGCTTCCCCGCGGGCAGCTCGATGACCGTATCGCTGATCGCGTCGGGGACGCCGGCGGCCCCCAGAATGAAGGTCGAGCCCGCCCAGTCGATCGAGGTCCCGAGCAACGCGGCGGAATAAGCGTACCCGACGCCATCGAGACCGCCGTTCGAGGCGCCTGATCCATTGTCTACCGTGGCGACCACATTGGCCATGGCGGACAGATTGAGGCTCGCGGGCAGGTTCAGGAAATACGTGCCGACGACCTCGGAGCTGGTGAAGTAGCCCTCGGCCGCGGCGATGGCACGGATGGTCGTGGTCGAACTCACCTGCAGCGGTCCGCTGTAACGGGAAGATCCCGCGGTTGGGGTCGTGCCATTGATCGTGTAGTAGATCACGGCGCCCGGTGTGGTACCCCTGAGCGTGACGCCTTGGGTTCCGAGATAGGACCCCGGCGCGGGACTCAGGCTGGGGCGCGCCGCAACCGGCAGGGCATCGGCGAGCAATCCGTACGCGCTCACCGCACTTTGGGCGGCGACGTACACCTTGCCGTTGACGATGATCGGCGTTTGAAATTTCACCGGTGGACCGGGAGAGTCGCGGTGATTCGCCGCCTGGCCGCTGCTGTACAGGAGCTTCGCAAGATTGGTGGCATCGTACGCGTACAGACCCAGGCAATGCGCGCCGGCATCGCACTGCGAGTCGTCCGCACTGCCATCGAGAGCCCACAAAATGCCATTGTTGCCGCCGTCGGCGGAGATGGCGGGGGTGGGCGCGGGGAATGCGAAGACCTGGGCGCTCTTCGAACTCGGCGTGACCGAGATCCTGCCGCTGTTGCCGGCGTTGAATGTATATGCCTTGATGCTGTCGTTGGCACCGGTCAGGTACAGAAATCCGTTCCAGTAGGCGGGCGATCCCCAAATGCCGGGGCTCGCGCCGACGATCTCCTGGACGATCTGCGGATCGCCGCCGCTGCAGGGCGGAGAATGCTTGATGCAGTACTTGCCCAGATCGGTACGGTCAAGCAGGTACATCGTGCCCTGTTTGCCTTGCTGGGCCAGCAATTGACCGCCCGATGCAAGGGTCGGCAGCAACAGCGCGCCACCGGACCCGAGATCCATGTCATTTGACGCCAGCATGCCTTGATCGTACGGCGTGAAGTAATCGAGGATCGGGAATCGGCCGTTCGCGGGTGGTCCGAGTTTGACCACGCTGTCGCTGAAATCGCTGGTTCCGTTCCAACTGCCGTTACCCGTGGCGAAAAAGATGTTGCCGGCTCCGTCCGAGGCGGGACCCCCGCCGCTCATCCAGACACCGCCACGATTGCCGTTTGGCGACGAGTTGAAAACCGCCTCCTGAGCGAGAGTCTTCGCGCTGTAGGACATGATCCACCCGTGCCAGGGGTCATCGTCGCAATGCGAGGACCAGCCGATGACGACATGACCGTTGTCGAGCAAAAGCGCGGCACGCTGATTCTGGGATTTCGGATTGAAGTTGATCACCCCGTCGACGGCGTCGTAACCGGTCCCTGTCGCCGTCGCGTGGATGGTCACCGGGCCGTTCAACGCCTCCTTCAATGTCGCCACGGACAATGCGTGCAGTTGTTGAACGAATCCGCCATTGACCTTCGACTTGGCGACGACATAGAGAATGCCGGCCGCCGCATCGATGACGGGCGTGCCGGAGATGCCGATCTCCGGCACGAGATCGCCGCAATTGAGGTCCGGCGTGCCGATCACGCTGCGCCCGCCGGTCGCAACCAAGCTCGCCTGCGCGTACACGGTACCGACGTCCGCATCGATCGCGTAGACGCTGTCGTGCTCGGTGGCAACGTAAAGCACATTGTGTGTACCCCCCGCGAGGCTGACTGCGGAGACATAGAGCGGTTGCGCGTACGTAAAGCCGTCGAGTGGCACCGAAAATAACCTGCCGAAATCCGTGCTGTTGACGTTGGCGGGAGTGAGGCGCGTCTCTCGGATGTTCTGACCGCTGCGCGCGACATCGTTGTGGTAGGTGGTGACATTGACCTCGGCCGGCAATCGGCCGGCAAGCGTCAATCCCAGCGCAAGACAGGCCACCGATCGAGACATCCCGCTGTTCATCGTTGTTGTTCTTCCCGTGAGCCGGCGCCGCTTGACGCCCGATGCGTCGCATCAATGGTAGCGAACCGACGCGGTGTCCGGGATCGGCGATCGACGGCACGAGCGCACGGCGGGCTCCTACACCCCGATGGGATGCCGGCCTACGCCCGGTTAACGCGGTCTGAACAACCGGCGCATTCCGCTGAAGCGTCGGCGGATGAAGAATGACAGGAAGTGTTTGTGGGAGTAGCGATCCGAGCGCATCACGCGAATCATCTCGGGAATGAATCCGCCCCGCAGAAGCGCCTTCTTGCGGTTGCGCATGTTGGAAGCGCGCAGATGCGCGAGCCATGGGAACTCGCGCGGCTCGCGCCGCAACGTGGGCGGCGTGCTGTACTGCAGAATGTACGCCAGCCGCGGATGGGGCGAATGATTTCCCGCCGCACCATGCACCGTGCGGCCATGATGAATGATCATGGCGCCCGCCGGGATGGGGCGCACGGCCGCGCGATCCGGATCGAAACCCGCGCAGCACTCGATCGTGTTCGCAGCCGTCGCATTGCCGTGCAGGCGATGCGGAAGCACGCCCAGTTCATGTGAGCCCGGAATATAGGCCATGGCGCCGTTATCGATGGTGCTGTCGGTGAGGGCGATCCAGATGCTGATCTCCTCGTAATCGAACGCCGGATCGCGGAATGCCTCGTCCTGGTGCCAAGGGGTTTTCCCGCCGATGTAGCTCGGTTTGAAAATCGTATGATCGCCGGCGAATGCCGCCTGTTCACCGAGCAACTGCTGCGCGACGGCCACCGCGGTTGTGCGATACGACAAGCGTCGCAACTCGGTTGCGTACAGCGAAGGCTGCAGCACGCTCGGCAGCGGCGCGTCCTCCCCGCCGTCGCGGGCCGCGAGGTCGAGATTGCGGCCTTGGCTGCGTCCCTCACCGCCGTTGATCATGCGCAGCAGGATCTTGCGGCACCACTCGAGTTCGGGTTCCGCAATCATCGGCGTTCCGATGACCAGAAAGCCGTCACGGAAAAACGTGTCAACCTGTTCGGCAGTCAGGGGTTGATGCGGCGAGGTTTTGTCTGGCATTTGCGGATACCACGAAAACTTGAATTCGCGTCCGATATCCCGTCGGGCGTCGATGCTGTGGATTCAACATACGCGCCTTGCTGCGAAGCGACAACTTTCGTGTTGATTGTAATAAATACACGGGATTCGCAGGCTTTTTCGTGCGTGCTTCACCGGCGCGGGAACGGGGCGTGATCAATCGCTCGGCACGAACAGCCACAGCAACAGGTATAGAAGGAAGCCGACCCCGCCGCAGATGAAGAGCGTGGTAAAAATGAGCCGCCAGGCCCAGGATTCCACGCCGGTGGATCTGGCAATTCCGCCGCAAACGCCGCCGATCCATCGGTCGGTGCGGCTGCGTCGAAAGCTGCTGACCGCCGAGGTGAACGGGTCGTGGGGCCGCGCGGGCGGCTCACCATTGAGCAGCCGCTCCTTGGCGCGACTGAACTCTTCGTCCGTCAAGCCTCCACTGGCGCGCAGTTCCGCCAGCCTGCCAAGTTCATCCGCGAGTGCCATGGGTGTAGTGTCGCGCGCCCTCAGCCGCCAACGCAAGGTCTAGGGGCGGCGGGTCGTCGTGGGCTCCTGCAGGACTGCCAATGCCGGTGTGCGCCAGCCGCTGCGCACTCCCCAAACGAAGAACGCGAGTGAGACCAAGGCGACGCACAGCTGATCCCAGCCATAGCCTATGTAGCCATGACCTTCGAATTCCTTGCTGCCGGCCCAGGACAATGCAACGATCGAGGCAAGATAACCGATGAGCCACCACGCGCCGCGCAGGCTGTCGGCAAAATCCGCCCAGCTGCTCTTTGCCTGGTAGTACAAGTAAACCGGGATCGGCAGAAACAGCAGCAGCATGATCTGACCCGTGTGAGGCCAGCGCGCCCAGAACAGCATCAGCGTGGCGAGCATGAAGGCGATCGGTGCCAGCAGCTTCAACCCCGGAATCCGCAATGGACGGTGCAGGTCGGGTGCCGTGCGCCTCAATACCTCGACGCTCACCGGCACGACCAGGTACGTGATGATGGTGGCCACCGAGATGACCGCGGCGAGTTTGCCCCAGCCGCGAAAGAAGAACAGGAAGATGAAGGAGACCAATAGATTGAACCACATCGCGGGACGCGGGATTCCGTATCGCGGATGCACGCGGCCCAATACCGCGGGGAGGGTCGCGCTGCGGGCCATGGCATACAACATGCGCGCCGTGGTGGCGGTGTAGGTCGTGCCGGTGCCGCTCGGGCTGACGAAGGCATCGGCGTAGAGCAGGATGGCGAGCCAGTTGAGGTTGAGGGCGAGGGCGAGTTGGGCAAAAGGCGAGCTGTATTCCAGTCCCGCCCAGCCCTCGTGCAGGTGCTCGGGTCCGACCGCGCCCAGGAAGGCCACTTGCAGCAGCAAGTACACCACCGTGCTCAGCGCGATCGAACCGAAGATGGCGATCGGAATGCTGCGCCCGGGATTGTGCGCCTCGCCGGCAAGATTCACCGGACTCTGAAACCCGTTGTAGCTGAACACGATCCCGCTGGTCGCAACGGCGGTGAGTATCGAGGCCAGGTTGAGCACGTGCGGTCCGCCGTGCACCCCGACCTGGAAATTCTCCCAATGAAAACCGGTGCAGATCAGCGCGATGGCGGTCGCCGCGGGCACGATCAATTTGAAGAATGTAATGGCGCTGTTGGTGCCGGCGAAAACCTTTACGCTCCAGAAATTGATCAGAAAGTAGACCACGACCAGGAGCGCGGCAATGCCCAAACCCGGCGGCGTGAGTTCGCCCTGGCCGCGCGCCGCATGGACGTACAGATGCTGCGCCCAACCCCATGGCCAGGAGCTCATGTACTGCACCGAGGCTTCGGCCTCGACCGGGATCACCGACACGATGGCAATCCACGCGGCCCAGCCGGCGAGGAATCCGACCAGCGAACCGTGCGAATAGTAGCCATAGCGCACGGCACCGCCGGATTCAGGAAACATGGCGCCGAGTTCGGCGTAGGTCAGCGCGACGAACAAGATCACGACCGCGCCGATGAGCCACGCATAGACCGCGCCGGGGCCGGCAAGCTGGGCCGCACGCCACGCGCCGAACAGCCAGCCCGAACCGATGATCGAACCCAAGCCGGTGAACATCAACGCGAGGGTGCCCACCTCGCGCCGAATCGCGCTTTCCTCGGACATGAAACCTCCTGCCAGCGTCCTTCCGATGACGCGCACAGG
>Ga0181534_10001307_pt1 | contig 16280 bp, 26 predicted proteins | sample PEATcosm2014_Bin_37_FD_119758 | JGI IMG/M metagenome (GOLD analysis project Ga0181534, IMG submission 119758) | Peatland microbial communities from MTU Mesocosm Facility, Houghton, MI, USA - PEATcosm2014_Bin17_10_metaG | ecosystem: Environmental > Terrestrial > Soil > Wetlands > Peat | place... | reverse complement strand
TGCTCGGTTTTGGCTAATCTTTGACGAATTCCTCTAGCGATAGCCGATTTTCGAAGCCGGTATCTAGTTTCTTCTGAAATGACCTGTTTGGATGCTCTGATAGCCTCTCTGTGAGACGCAGATTTGGGGCCTTTCATAGCCTCCTTGTGTTCTTTCGATTTCGGTTTCCTCATTTTCTTTTTGAAATCTTCAGACCGGGTACTACCTTTGGGAATAGAGGGTTGTCTTCCTTTAGTGGCCACACTTATCTGGTTACGAGTGATTTCCGTGTGCTTGTAACCCTTGGCTCCCACATGATTTTCAAATGATCCACCTCGAGCCAGGTTGTACCCTGTATTTCTAGAATCAAGTAGAATTATCCAGATACGTTCCAGATTGTCACTCACTTTCATCGAGCCATAAGGAAGTATGGAGCTTCCAATTTCCGGATACAAGTTCTCTGTAACGATGTTGGATCTTTGAAGGAATTATTGACTACCATGGGCTGCTTCGTATAGATGTCGCTTTAATCTATGTTCTGCTCTATTGCCACGATGTTGTCCAACGTAGACTTTGTCATTGATGGAATTGGTGACGACATAGATAAGCATTCAAACTCCACACAAATCTGTGAGTTGAATGACTAATACTGCCAGTTACTTCCAGTTTTTGTTGCGGTATTTGAGAACTTTATCCATCGTACAGGAAGCCGGACTCTTATCATCGCGGACTCCCAAGATAGCTGGTTGAACTATGTGACCAGTGGGTGTAGAGTATAGAAATTTTACTTCCAAAACCGATCCAGGACGAATGCTCGGATCTTTGCCTATCAGAGAGGCACCTGAAATGCGTTGAAGCTGACCTTTCTTGTCATAGCATCCGATATTTACACTGGTAGGATGACCTGCTGCGTCAGTACGTTCGAATGAGATAACAACAGTATCAACTGTCTTCCAAAATTTTATCTTAAAATGTTGCCTCGAGTCACCCTGCTTGTAAGTCGCATCCAGGCGGCGAACTACGATACCCTCAGCATTCTCGCCTTCGAGACGCTGTGCGAACTGCCTCTTCTCGCTTTCGGTGACTACAAGCGAAGCAACTTCGATGTAAGCAAACTTGCCGAATGCCGTGCGGATCATGTCCAGGCGAGTGGTGTACTCTTCTCCGCCCAGCAGGTGTTTGCCCAGGATGAGCGCATCGAACACCTTGAGGCTTTCGTCCTGCATGAGTTCACAGTCGAGGACAAATCTGTCAAGAGGATGACTGAGGAGCTTGGCGGCCAAACTTCTGGGGAGGTCGCGAACTTCGCTCTCTTTATTCAAGCAATAGACATAGCCACCGTCGCGGATGATTACACGACGTTTGCCGTTGTACTTCTCTTGGAAGCCATACCGGCTGTCCTTGATGTACTTCTGAATAGAGGAGATCGGCTCTTCTTGAAGCAACTCTGGCATTAGGCGGATCTGGCTCATACTTCATTCTACCGAAGAATGAGCCAAATCGGCTAATTTACATCGTGTGCTTCCAGTACTTCAGCCACGACCTGTTCCGCAGAAGGTTCTTCAATGCCGAGAGCCAGGATCAGACTGGTGGCCTTGTCGTGATTGAACAACACGCGGATGACGTCTACCACTTGGCACTCCATCGCGCCTTTGGACTGATTCAGATGCTTCCAGGCTCCATGAGGCTTGTCATCCTCCATGAGAAACATAATCGCCCTGACAATGTTGTTGTGGAGGTCCAGAACTCCCTTGAGAGCGTCGAGGAGCAATTCCTCTCGAGGAAACGATGCAATCGGAGCCTCTTCCACATGGCCGAACTGGGCAGGGTCATGCTCATGCGCAGTGTCTCGCTGTTCATCAGTTGCGACCGGCCACTTCTTGGGCTGACGGATGACCTCTTCGCCCTTGACTTCCTGCTTGTTCAGTTCGATCTCAAGTCTCTCCGACAGAGTCTTGGTTTCGATCGGCTCCACGAGGGAGGGATCAAGGACAACGTCTAGATCGCTGACGACTCCACCTGTGAATTCATCGTATTTTCCGACACCTAGTGGATCGCGTTCTTCATTTTTCATAGGTCACTCCAGTCCACGTCTTCATGATACGGCGGATCTCATTCCCGAGAGCAGTTCGCGGAATAGGAATGTTTTGGAGATTGGGATTGGACTTCTTGCGGCCTGTGGGAGTGCGAGGCTCACGCTCTTCGCCACGCTCACTGAGAGTCTGGTGGAAGTCACGGAATCGAGGAAATCATCTGGGAACATTCACTGCTTCCTTGGCGAGACGGAGGATCTCAGGTGGAAGAACGGCTCCGATCATATCATTGACCCGACAATTGCCGGCCTGGTAATCGATGTTGTCCAGGAGAAGATGAATCACTCTTGTCAGTAGATCAATACGGTCTGTGTCGCTCATATCCTGCCCTCAAAATCTGGGTTTATTTTCCCATCAAGAATGGGTGAGAACCTTCTGTTTCTCTCTTGGCACAGTATGCGTATGCCAGCGTCACTGTTGGGGTTTGGTGGACGATTTCTCAGTTCTTCCATGAATTTGTTGTAATCAGACTCATCCAAGGAATTCTTGTTCATTAGAAATCCCAATCTTCCTCTTCCTGCTTGAGTTGAGCCGGGGACTTCTTGGGCTTGCATTCCGGGCACTTGTAGTGGGAGTCAAGCACTGGAGGATTCGTCTTGCTGGAGGGGAGGTTCATCTCGTTCTCGATCTTGTCCACCATGCGCTGATCCTTCATGATGCACTTGTCGAGGAAGATGCTGAACTTCCCGGTCTTGACATCAAACACCACCCGGCCACGCGGGACAGCATCGTACTCGACATCCTTGGGGACCAGTTCGAAACGCTGCAGCTGGCTCCAGAAGGCATCGTGTCCACGAGCGTGAGCCTTGAAGTGGAGATTCTTGTTGTCGTTGAAGTCCTCAGCCTCTGTCAGAGGAGTGGTGTCAAGGAGGAGGCGACCTTCGTAGACGAAGATGATTCCGACCTCAGGAGGAGAGGCGATCTTGCGAGTGGCATTCGTACGCTCATTGAGCGCGGCGAAGTGATCGAGCAACTCCTTGGCTTTTGCCTGTACGGACTGTTCGAAATCGTCACTCATGTTAGATATCTCCACATCTTGATCTTGGGGTGACTGAACTTGTTCATCCCGTTTTCTTCAGCGTAGAATCCCACTTCATCAGGGAGTTCAACCATCCAACCACGCTCTCCCTTCCAAATCTGGAATTCAGCATTGGCTATCTGGTCGTCGTCAAGCATGACCTCCACGTTACGAAAGCCATACTCCTCATGGATCACCTTGATCTCAGGCTGCTGCGTGTTGATTGGTATCCAGTCCATGGCTCACTCTACGTTCTGGGATGAGATATCAGTTACTCTGAAGAAACGGGAAGTGACAATCTATCGCCACAGTTGGGAATGCAACCGTCGAGGATTGCATTCAGCATCATCCGACTACGCATCGACTCGCCCTTGATCAACAGATCGAGGGTTTCATTGCGCTTGCGCTCCTCCTCATCCAGTTGAAGCTGGAGTTGGAACACCCGTTTGCGGAGGAAACGGTTTTCTTCATAAACGTCGTACATCTCGTCTCCTACAGGGGTTCGATGATTACACGACAAGTGCCCTGTGCGATCATTCCCAGAACTTGAGCCGCTGTGTAACTCAGATCAATCACCCTCGATTTCAGTCTAGGACCACGATCAGTGATGGTGACAATCACAGACTTCATGCTCTTCAATGAAGTAACCTTCACATGAGAACCCAGCGGAAGTGTCCGGCTGGCAGCGGTCATCTTGTGCTCATCGAATATCTTCCCGTTGGCCATGAGTTTGCCTTGATGAGCACGACCGTAGAAACTGGCAATTCCAGTTTCGGCCATAACTGTATGTGAAGCGATCAAACAACCCAACAAAACCAGAGCTTTCTTCATAGTCTCCTATTTGTACAGCAGAGGCAGATAGTCGGTGATGCCCAGAACCTGATCAGGCTCCACCGGCCAAGTGGCAATTGCTGTCATGACATGGAGGTTCACATCTCCGTAGTCTGGCTGGTCATAGTCCTCGAAGGACTCGTGGTCAGGATGAAAGAGAGATCTATCCAAAAGTTGCTGGACATGGATCAACTCCTTCGAATCACGACAGGATAGGATGATGGTGGTATAAGGTTCGAATATTGCAAGGGTGATTGCTGTGATGTGCTGAAACACGATCTTCGGCATCTTGATGATGCTGGGAAGAATTCCTGCCTTGGAGGAAACTCTGGATCCCAGTCCCTTGATGATGCCTGTGAGCGCATGTTTGAGCATTTCCACACGAACCTTGCTGACCACATGGGCAACCTGGGCGACGCGGCGGCCAAGCGGCTGCACCACGGAAATGCCATCCGCGCCAGTGACTGTGTCTGCGACTACAACGAAAATCTTCTTCATACACTCCTCTACGGCAGTTACGACAGATCCAGTTATTCTCCTGGATGCTTCAAGTCTGGCATCAAGGCTTCACAGGGATCAGCAGGCATCTGTACATCAAACAACTTGTACATATCCTCTAACGTCGTTGCTTTCTCGCCACGGAACTGTCTCTTGCGCATGCCCTCCGCATAGTTGGCAAGTACAACATTCTTGCGAGTGTCAGGAAGAATGATGGCATTCCATGGGCCCATGACAAATCTCCGACCACAATCCACACAGATCTTGTCGGTGGCCCACATCGACCCGAACCCACAGACCACACGGTGCATCAAGCAAGTCAGCTTCATCAGTCGTACCTCTGATTCCAGTACGGAACCCTTCTCGCCCAATCGATCTCTGATCTTTCAGCAGCTTCGGCGCAAAGTTCTCCCATAAGTCTGCTATGAGCTTCTTTTGCAGCGGTATCTTCCTCCCACTTGTGCCAGGTTCCGTCTGGGAGTTTGATTCCGAAACTGGCCTCATCCTTGTGCTTCTCAACCCAGGAGAGGGCCTTCTCTAGTGACTTGCAGGTCTTCAACAGGATAGACCCTTGGCCTTGGGTGCCATAGATTTCCCATTTCTTAGAGCTCATCAGTGTGCTCCTTGTGACCGCACAGAAGACAGACACGAACAAAGAAACTCTTGCCGGCGAGCATCCACAGATCCCACTTGCCAAAGATGTGAGTGCCTGGAGAGCATTCACTCATGTTCGTTCTCCGTTGAAGAGTCCATCTTCTGGCTTGACTTTCATCGCATCCAGCATGGCCTTCCACCGGGCATCCGGATCAAAGGGAATGCTGGACTCGATCTTCTTGAGGTCTTCAGCCCACTCCTCGGGATACCGGAAGTAGATCGTGCAATAGGTGCAGTCGAACTCATCGTCAGCGTCCCGAAGGTAGCAGGGATGCTCAGCCAGCTTGTCGATGATCTCCTGGTACTCCTCGCGAGTATAGACTGCGATCTCTCCATTGGCGACATAGCAGTCACGGAACCGACCTACATCGTGAACATTGAGACCCAGCGTGGCGAGGATGACGTGGGAGGCCGGATTCACTCCGAACAACATGTTGTACAGTCCGCCCATATCAGCCATACCTTTCTTCATGGAAAGAGCCAATTCTCTTCCAGAAAGAGAAGACGTGATCAGTCCGATCAAGAGACGTCCTGTGAGGTTGTCGCTCTTGACTATCTCACGCACCAAGTCCGGGTAACCATCGCCGATCTGTAGTCCAAAGTTTTCCTTGGTGAATTGATCACTCGTGCGCATTTCCTCTTCAAGCATTTTCAGATACATTTCCTGCTCCTTTGAAATAATCAAGAGCCGGACGTCAACAACTTGGAGGGAAGGTGACGTGTGTCCGGCTCCTGGGACTCAAATGAGTCCAAACTGTTAGAACCCAGCAGGAATGTCAATCGGCAGACCCAGGAGTCTGATCACCTGTGCCATGCCGCGCACATGATTGCGCGTGGTGGCGTCGTTGGACGAGCGATTGCTCTCTTTGACCTGTTCCAACAGACGGTTGAAGTTCGCCTGAACCTCCATCACGGATGACAGAGTGACGAACACTTTTTGGTTTGCGACTGCTTTTGCAGATGCGCTATCCATCTCATGTTCCTCGCTTTCCTATGGGTTGATGTGCGTTAGGTTTTGGCTGGCCTCTTGTACCGCCAGCAGCTTTCGATCGTATCGTGGACACGACCTTCAAAATGGCACCGGGCACAAGGAACGTGCCAGTCAGTCGGATGGACACCGTTGACGATGAAGTCGAGCAGGGACGAGAACAGACCTTCCGGTTTCCCCTTGAACGTGTGACCGCCGATGATACAAGCCTTGGAGCCTTGGTCCTGAATCAGACATCCCTGTTCGATTGCCACTTCGGCATTATCCGGAAGGGTGTCGATCCACTTCTTGAGTTCTGCTACTGCAAGAGCCATATTTCACTCCATAAACTGAAAATACACCAGGGGAGTCTCCTCCCCTGGGTGGTTTGCCAAGTCCCGCAGAAGTGTTTACCAACCCACTCTCCTAGAGTTATGCCGCCTTCTTGGAAGCCTTCTTGATCTTGGCAGCGTTCAGTGAAGCCTCAAGAGCAGCTTCCAGATCCGCAGAGGCATCCTTGGCAGCAGCCTTGACAATGACGGGAGCGGTCAGGCCGGCAGCCTTGGCGCTGATCAGTTTGCGAGCGTTGACCAGGTAAGAATCGCTCATGGTCTCGGGAGCGAAGTCTTCGGTCATCATGTCGACCAGCTGAGTGGCGACGGCCATGAACTTCTCGCTGAGTGCGTCCGCGTTCGGGACCTTGTCCCATCCGGCGAAGGAGCGAACTTCGTAGTCGAAGTAGAGGTAGTTCAGGATGAGGCCACGATCGCCATAGGGGCGAATGACCACGGTCTGCTCGCGACCCTTGAGAGCAACCTTGCCGATTGCGACCTTGCCGGTCTTGGTCATGCCAGCGCGAAGCAGGGCGAACTGCATTTCCGCACCCTTGTCCGGTCCGACGAAGTAGGACGACTCGTAGAAGATCGGGTCGATCGTGCTTTCGTCGACGAACTTGATGATCTCCAGGCTATCGTCGGCGGCAACCTTGCAACCAGCGATCTCTTCCGGAGTGAAGATGGCGAACTTGCCTTTCTCGTACTCGTATCCCTTGACGATCTGGTCCTTTGCGACCACGGCAACCTTTTCGGGAGTGGAGCACTCGGGGCAGTAGTAATCCTGCTGCTTGAGAGCGTGGTGGCAGGTGGTGTGAAGGTTGTTGAAGCTGACCGTGTCAACCTCGGTCGCCTTGTAGACCTTGATTGGGAAGCTGAGCAATCCCATGCTGACCATCAGATTGTTGGTCGCACGGTTGGCAGCCTTCTTGGCGAAGTCGCCGGACGCGACCGGAGCGGAAGTAGCAGCAGCGCCACCGGCAAGCTGCGCGGTGAGTGCGGCGATCTGGGCTTCTTTGCTATCGTTCGCGATTACAGCGGTCTCGTTTTTCTTAGCCATTTTTTGTTTCTCCCTTTACAGTTCTCTCTACTGATGTGAGTGTCAGAACGGGTAGTGATTTGTGGAATTCATTGGCTCCGCAATTGCTACAGGCGAGATTCTCAAGGTCATCTTCGCTGATTCCTCCCGAGAACTCATTGGACCCGCATTCATTGCACTGCCATGACCACTCATCCATTAGACTGCCTCTTTCACTTCCCAGAACTTCTTGATACGGCGGCGGAGTTGGACATCGAACGAGTCCATGATCTTGCCACCAACAACTGCGAATGCGTGACCGTTCACCAGGACGATGTACCTCTTCTGAGAATCGGCCTGAGCGATAAACTGACCCACGGTGGCCGGTCCACTGACAACGATCCTATGCATCTTGTTTGTTGCAGCATCCACCTTGAATCGAATCTTTGGGCTATCTCCTACCAGCATCTTGCCATGACGGTTGTAGCTGTTGTACACCGGCTGGGCATGAAATCCTTGGCGATCCTTCCGACCTTTCGAGCGAAAATACTCATGTGCCTCATCATAGGGCAGGTCGAGTGCACAAGCCAGAGCGCGAACAGTACAGTCTCGGTACTCGTTGAACCCGGCTGCTTGCTTGCCGCCATCGGTGTACTTCACAAGATTGCTGGTACAAGCAGTGTCTTGCCCATGCTCTTCATGGCAACGAATAAACTGTCCACCCATGGTCCACTCGAAATAGTTTTGCTTGGGTGCGATCGGCTCTGGGCAAGCAACGCAGGTGAAACTCCCACCGCGCGAATTCTTCGTGTATAAGCCGACTTTTCGCATGGAACTCTCTACGGAGTTCGCACGAGTTTCGGTTATCCCAGATCGAAGACAACATAGGGCATTCCGCCCGGTAGAGCACTCCACATGTCCCTTGGAAGGCACCAGCTGCCCATCTTCACTGCTTGGGCCAGGACACAGAGTTCATCCATGTTCCTGTGTTCTCCCCACTGGTTTCCTTCGGCATCCTCACAAAGACCGAGAAACGAGTATCCTCCTCCAGTCTGCTTGTAGAACACTCTCGGAAGGAAGGCCCTCCAGCAACTGCCTGATGTCCGCCCGGTGGAGTTCCACCTTCTTCGGATTCAGACCCATCTTGTTCATGATGCCTTCGACCACAATGGTGTACTCTTCTCTGGTGAAGGTGACCTCAGCTTCTACAGTGTACGCAAACTTGACAAAACTCGGCATATCTTCTCCGAAAAGGAAATGGAGGGTGCCGAAGCACCCTCATTTGTTGGGGATTACAGCGCGACCGGAGCGGTGTTCAGAGCATCGAACACGCCGCGAGCCTTGCCCATCGTGATGCGGCTGTAGACCGGCTTCGGGAAGCTGACCGCAGCCTTGGTCTCCGTCAGTTCCTGAATCGCGATCATCCAGGAGTCGAACGCGGCCTGAGTGACCGTGTCCTTCTTCTCCGTCTTGTAGACGGAACTGGCGGTGATGTCCAGCGCCTCAGCCATCTTCTTGATGCTCAGGCCGGCAGCTTCGCGAGATGCACGAAGCGGATTGCCGTGAAGTGCACCCTGCGGTGCGGTCGTGAAGGGACCGGAAGGAACAGCCTTCTTCTCTTCCTTCTTCGGCAGCGAGTCGTACAGCTTCTCCAGGCGGCCAAAGGTCATCTTCCTGATCGTGGTCTCGGCGATCTTGCCGTCACGGATGTTGCGCTTGATGTTGGAGTGAGCCAAGACAGCGGCCAGAAGTTCCTGGCGCTCCTTGAATACCTCGACCATCGACTGATTCATGCGCTTGTGGCCTTCGGTCTCGATGACGCTGCGCTCGGTGTCCTTGGTGAGTTCGCGGAGAACCTCGTACTCAGCCACACGCATCTTCGCGCTGTTGTAGTCCTGCGGGATGCTGACCACGTCCTTCGGGTTGACCTTGACTTCCATCACCTTGCCACCGCTGCCAAAGTTGTTCAGGTACGAACGACGGCAAACGTGAAGACCGTTCGAGCACTCGTTACGACGGTTGTCGTCGACGCGCTTGCGCGGCATCATGACTACCTGTCCCGGCTCGTTGTTGATGGTGCCGGTGTAGCAATCCTTGAAGTCTGCGCGAACAGCCTTGTAGACCAGGAAGCAGCCGTCGTCAGTGATCGGCACCGGCTCATTGCCGGTCAGGCCGCGAGTCAGGAAGTCGAACAGTTCGGTAATGGAGTCCTTGGAAGGATTCTTGTACAGGTTGTCCATGAACAGGACGAACTTGGCCACATCCTTGCCTTCGTCAGCCAGCTTGCAGATGTAGCTTGCCAGCGTGCTGTGGACTTCCGTGCCCTCGTACGAGATCACTCCCTTTTCGAAGGTGACCTTGCCAGCCGTGCGGTTGGCTAGACCTTCTGCCGTGAGAACCAGCTTCGGGACCTCGTCGAACTGACCGTTGCGGAGAACGTCCGCAAGCTGCTCGAACATCGGGTGGGCGCTGGTCATCTGGAAAGGGCGACCAGGCATACCGATTGACAGATAGGATTCCTTCACCACGAAGGGGAGGGTCTTGCCGGTCACGGGACCAACGATAATGTGCTGGCCAAAGGTCTTCTTGACGGGACGGTGCAAGTCGGCGATCGCCAGAACCTTTTCCTTCTTGGCCTTCTTGGTGACCTTCTTGGTCTTCTTCACCACGGTCGCCTTCGGGGTGACCTTGGCAGCTGCACGCTGATCGCGACGCTTCTGATTGCGAAGAGCGGCAGCCTCAGGGCTGGGCTTGCGCGCTTTCTTGCTAGCTGATGCTGACATGCTCATTCTCCTCTTCGAATGTTTCGAACGTGATGTAGATGTTGTCTTTGGCTTCGTTGGTCTCGTCAATCAAAGCGACGTAGTCAACTGCCCTCTGGAGTACTCTACCACGAGTTTCCTCCCAACGGGTATCCGGGATGAAAGCGAGAAGAGGATAGATGGTGTGAAGTTCCTTTTCCAGCTTCTCAAAATTCGGCAGCTTGATCGTCGTCTTCCAGAGATTGTGCTGCATGAGGAAGCGAAGAATGTCGATCAGGATCTTGTTCTTCTCGTCCTCGTATCCACGAACCACAACCGCATAGTCGTCGGCGAACTTGCGAGCCGGTGAGCACAGCGGAATCAGCTTGCGGCTAGAAACCTTGAGCCACATGTCCTGATTGTTAGCCTGATTGCCACCCAGGAAGAGGGACATCTCGTGCTGCTTGGCATCGCTCATCAGAACCTTTGTGTGAGCCTCAATGTGCTGGCCCAGGTTAACCCAGTCCGGCTGACCAATCAGTTTGCTGTTGGCCTTGAGACCGAATACTGGGGTGGAAGGTGTCAGACCGTAGAAACCGCAGTCGCGAACCTTCTTCAAGAACCCAACCATCGTCTCGCAGGTCGACCACATACCATTGGTGTTATCGCCAGTGTTTCCCCAAGTCGGCTTCTGGTTGTCGGTCAGGATGAAGTAATAGTTGACCGCTCCAAACTCCGACTCCTGAGCACGGATCCAATTGGTGTAGAAGCTGTAAGTGTCGCTTCCACGGAAAGAACTGTACTTCCCCTTGAACTTGAGCGAGAGAACGCTCTTGCGCTCACGAGGCAAGCCAGTGCTATACTTCGGCTTCGGGATATCCACAAACGGACCGTACAAAGCCTTGAGAGCGGACATCGAGATGACCTTCGGGCTGCCGATTTCCTTGATGAGCGCAGCCGCGTCAGTGATCATCGCGGCCTGATCATCCTTGGACGAGCCGGTGGTCAGCATGTAGACTTCCACGATGCCAGGATAGTTGTTGGTGACATCCGGGTCCTGCTGGAGCAGATAGTGGACATACTTCTCGCCACCACCCTTGATGTCGTTCAGGACGAAGAGCATGTCCGGAGAAACTTCGAAGGGAACGTCGAGAATGTTGCGAGTCTGTAGACCAGATGAAATGCTCTGAACGGCGGTCTGGTAGACCTGACTCCCCTTCTGCTTGAAGAGAAAGTTCTTGGTCGCATACTTGGCATACTTGTCGCGACGCTTCATCTGCTGGAAGCGAGCGATCGTGAGATGCTCGTAATCCATCTCATTGATGGTGGGCTTGTTCTTGGCCAGCGTGAAGTTGTCGTAGATGCCCCAGATGTCGCCAGCCTTCTCCGCCGCCTTGACCACTTCCTTGAGCGGTGAATCGTGCATCTGGCGGAGCATGAGGCGAGCTTCCCACGAAGACTGTGCGGTGTTCAGCTTTGCCTTTAGCTCATCCACCAGGCCGGCATAAACCTCGTCGACCAGTGACAGAACATTGGCCACGGTGCGCTTGGTGTTGTCGAGGGTCTCACGAGAGGCTGCGACATCCAGGTCGCCAATCTGAAAGAACAGGTCAACCGGCATCTGCATGATGCGCTTCTGAGCATCGCTCGTCTTGCTGTCGTCGATGGTACCAACCGCATAGGCCACCATGCCCTGAATCGCGCGGACGCCATTGGTCTGGTGAGTCTTCGGCTCCTTGCGGATGCCCCACAGGTCAGTCTTCACGACATACTCGGTGTCCGTGAAGGTGAAGTGCTTGATGTTGACGATCGGACGAGGCTCGATGAACTCAGTCGCGATGCGCGCCTTGTTCTGGAACTCATAGAAATCGTGAGGAGGCACCGGGAAGCTGACCTCAAGACCATTATGGTCAGTGGTCGTCTCTTCGGAGAGCATCAGAACTTCCGGAATGCCTTCTTCGCTCAGGTGAGCATCGTAAGTGCGCTTGGTCTTGTTGAAGATCGAAATGACCGTGAATCCTTCGGTGTAGGCAAATGGGCTCTTGGAACCCAGGCCCATCGCTCCGACAAACTCGTTGGAAGCTGACTTGTTGCTGCTGAAATAGCGGCAATACAGCGTCTTGATGCCTTCGTCATCCAGTCCGATGCCGCTGTCCTTGATGCGGAACATGGGGTCAAAGGATGTGGGCAGATTGATTTCGAAAGGCAGTGCCGGAGTGCCGGCAGCTACATGCGCATCGTACGCATTGCAGGCCAGTTCGCGAATTGGGGCCAAGATCTTGTCAGTGTAGAGCTTGCTGGACAGAATCTTGAAAGCCATAGCAGTGTTGTTGATCGCAAAGTCGGAGGCTACTCCAACTGCTCCACCGGACACTGTCTTGGTTCCCTTGTGTTCGATAATCATTCAATTCCCTCCGATCCTCTCTACTGCTGGGGATCAAGGATCGGGTAATTGGAACTCAGATGGCTTCTATGGTTTTTAGTGATATCAAGTGCATCCTTAACCATCGACTTCCAGGGCACATCAGGATTGGTGCTATCAACCCAATCTTGTACGGCTCGAAGTGCCTTTGTAGCTTCTCCGAAGGCGATGTTGACCGCTCTTCAGTCTGCGCAGTGGTGAAGGGCATGCTATCAATAGGTCGTCTAGTGACGATCCAGGACTTCCGCGAGCCTTGTCCTGGCCAAAACATATTGGCTTCGAAGCAAGAGGCTTCTGGGAAAGTCTTCAGGACTCGTTCCTTATGGTAGTCGAGATTCTTCTGATTGACTGGCAGCTGTGGCTTTTCTACTCCTAACCGATCCTGGGTCCATCTCAGTAGAGCGAGGTGGAGGGAAGCATGAGAGTATTTGAGACCACCTATTCGAAATATGGTACTCAGGAAATCACTGTTACCATCGAAAACTCTGATCCCAGTGAGATGATTGTAGTTTATACTCTCACAGTGGCGACGGTTACTCCCACCCATCCTCACAACAACCGGACTCAGACCCATCTATTCGATATGGTGTGTGGCGTGCCTACCTGGCTCACCAACCGACGGGTTATTCCTCAGGACTTCATTGAGGAGAACTTCATCAACAAGATTCCTGAATTCGATCAAACCAAGACTTCTGTGATTCGCGATATGCAGACAAATGACTTTCTGGCAGCCTATCGCCAGCCTCGTCGTACATCTGCTGAAGAGCGTTACGAACGTCGCGCTGCCTTTGGTCCTGGCGTCAAGCTGGTGAACGTGATCACTGGTCGAAGGAGCCGGTCGTGAAACTGCTCCAGAACTCAGCAGGAAACTTCCTGAACATGACACCCCAAGAAGCCAAGAGAATGGCCCAGCAACTACTGGAGGCGGCAGAGAAGTCTTTGACCGCAGCGCCGGGACGTGGAGCAGGGTTCGTTCACACCATCGTCATTCAAGAGGATCGCATTCCCGTCGTCACTCATGGTCATGGCGAACTCGACACCATCTTCGTGGGCATCAGTCCCACTCATCTCGACATGCATCCGGATACAGAGGCAGAACTGAGATTGCGGGTGCCTCACATTCTCAACATCAACCGCAACGATGTCAATGTCCGATTGAAAGGATAACTGTTGTGAAGCAAGGTCGATACTACAAATCGTTCAACGTCCTCTTCATCAACACCGGCGAGCAGCTGGTTCGTCCTTTCGAAGAGACCTTCTACACCACATACCTTGACGGTGCGGCGAAAGAGCAGATGGTGTATGGTCTCCCCGAAGACCTGGCTCTTTGGCTCGTCAACAACATCAACACCAGCAACAAGAACGAGAAGGTCTGGCTGGGAAAGCCGGATGCTATCGTCGACTGAGGTTCCAATGGAAACCAAGTACACCGAAATCAAGGGAGTGAAGTCGATGCTGGGACCCAACCCAACTCAAAAGACATTGGACTTCAAGAAGAGTCCGTATGGTGTTGAAACCCACTTACAAAGCTAGAAGGAGAGAAGAATGAGTTTTCCCTGGGGAAATTACGATGGTGTTGCCGATCCTATCATGTCCAAAGAAGTCAAGATTGTGCCAAAGAAATTCTGCGGCTGCGGTTTTCCTCCACATGTAGGAAGGTGCCAGCCCAACCTCGAAGTAAGCAACCACCCAAGAAAGCAGCCTATCCATGGAAGAAACTACGACAATCAGCAAGTATGATCGGCTCTACGGCAGCCTGATGGATGTTTCGCTGTTCGTGAAACCCAGCACGGTGAAGACTGTTCAATCCCTTACCGGCAAGACTGAGACTTTTGTCATTCAGACCTGCCGGCACGAGGATGGCGACTACATCTTCATCGAGTGCTTGGACGAGAACGGAGTTGTTCGTCTCGCTCTGCCTCCCAAGGTTTCCGGTCTCATCGCTTCCCAGCGCGATGCTCTCACCAAGCGGCGGCGGTCCATCTCCAGCAAAGCCTCCATGAAGGCCCGGATCGCAGCTGGAGAAGTTCCCGGATTCAAGAAGAAATGAAGGTCAACTGCTTTTGTGAACGATGTGGGTATACCACAAGGCAAGAGCCTGAAAAGGTAAGCAAGCCTTGCTCTGCTTGTGGAGGAGTGGGGACTGTAGTTGTCAGAGTGAAGATATTTGAAGCTGGTTGTCGAAATATATTCAACCCCACTCACTGCCCGGCTGGTCATGAATTTACTACAGAAAACACCGCTCACAATCCGCATACAATGGTTCGCATTTGCATAAAGTGTAGAAATGAGAAATCTAGAGAGTTTTCAATGAAGAGGAGAAAGGCTCGACAACTATTCCTCCAAGACAAGTTTCCCTTAAAATGAAGGACTGACTATACAATTCTGATTGTATGCCTGCTACGAGTTTCATGATGAGGAAGCGTCGATTCTCTTCCACGATGGGGAAGGTTCGCGAGATCGTCATCGAAATGATGGGAGTTCTCAGGTCCGGTCTGCCAGAGCCTGAGCTCAAGATCGTCAATGACGAGAAGCTCGAATGGGTGGGTCACACCGACTGGGGTTATGGAATCCAGAACGGAGCGACCTTTGCTGACCCCACCACAGTCATCTCAATTCAGAAGAAGGCCCTGGTCGACGATCGAACTCTCCGTCGTATTGTTGCCCACGAGCTCTGTCATCACGAGGAGTTCTTGGTCATTGAAGCCGGCAAGCTCGCGAAGATGGGATTCGAGAAGTATGAGCAGCACAAGGAAACAGATACCCACAGCGTCGAGTGGAAGAAAATCGCTGCCCGGTTCAATGCCAAGTATGGAGAGGACTTCGTCACAGAAGAGTCAGACAAGGATTATGTCGTTGCCAAGACAGCTTCTCCCGATTTTGGCTACAGTCAGTACACTGACAGGGACAAAGACATCGCCAAGCTGACGTGGGAGATTATCCCCAACAGCTATCACGGCGGATTCGAGATGTACGTTCACGATCCCTCCATTCCTGGACCAGAGAAGGGTGGATCGTTCGACAATGTTGTCGGGCAAATGTTCTGCTTCGAGTTCTTCCCCAATGATCCAAGTGACAAGTCTCCTGAGAAGAACATCGCCATCGACTCTGTCAGTATCCAGGATCCATGGTTTGGCACCGGCTTGGGTCAGATGCTCTATGATCGAGCGATTGCTGAAGCCAAGAAGGAAGGATATGACAGGTTCTGGTCAGACAAGACCCGGTCAGCCTCCGCAGAGTCTGCATGGAGCAAGCTGAAGACGAGATATCCGGTTCGACAAGCCTACACCAAGTGGATGGACACTCCTCGTAGGAGATATGTGATAGACCTCGACCAACCATGGTCCAAGGCCAAAGCGGCGGCCATCACTTGTGTCGCTTGTGAGTGTGGAGACTGTCTCGTTCATACTGCCGATGTTGCCAAGCTCAGAAACCTGCTCAACATGAAGCAGCGGATCCCTGTTGAGGAGATATTCTTTCATCCGTATGTCAGTTCTAGATGGATTCATGATGCCTTCAATGATCATGGAGATGTCGAAGTTCAGAACGTCGATGTATCCAAGGTAGTCCCAGGACAGAGATGGATATTCACCTCCGAGGTGAAGAAGCATCTGAAGGAGAATGGTGAACTTCCGTCTGTGATCAAGAGAGATGGTCTGTTTTATATGTGGGACGGTCACCACAAGACAGTGGCTCGAATGCTGGACGGTCAGGATCATATTGAAAT
>Ga0181534_10001306_pt1 | contig 16282 bp, 10 predicted proteins | sample PEATcosm2014_Bin_37_FD_119758 | JGI IMG/M metagenome (GOLD analysis project Ga0181534, IMG submission 119758) | Peatland microbial communities from MTU Mesocosm Facility, Houghton, MI, USA - PEATcosm2014_Bin17_10_metaG | ecosystem: Environmental > Terrestrial > Soil > Wetlands > Peat | place... | reverse complement strand
TGTCCGACGTGATCGAGGCGGATTCGCGCCGCAACAAGATCCGCATCGCCCTTGCCAACGGCGACTATGCGCTCAAACCGAACATGTTCGCGACCGTCACGCTCACCGGCGCGCCCCGGACCGAGATCGTGCTGCCGAGCTCGGCGCTGCTCATGAACAACGACCGGACCAGCGTGTTCGTTGCGACCGCGCCGTGGACATTCGAGCGCCGCAGCGTCGATCCCCTGCTCGAGGACGGCTCCGAGGTCGTCATCCGGGCCGGCATCGAGCCCGGCGAGTCGGTGGTGACCCAGGGCGGAATCCTGCTCAATGATTGATCAATTCGTCGGCTTCTGCCTGCACCGGCGCATCGCGGTTTTCGTCCTGGCCGCGCTCGCGGCCGGTTATGGGATCTACGCGTGGAGAACGCTGTCGGTCGAGGCGTATCCCGAGCTTGGAGACGTGGCCGCGCAGGTGACGACCCAGGTTCCCGGCCTCGCCGCCGAGGAGGTCGAGCAGCTGATCACGGTGCCGCTCGAGCGCGAGATCAACGGCACGCCCGGCCTCCTGCTGATGCGCTCTTCGAGCACCTTCGGGTTGTCGCTGATCACGGTTTTGTTTCGCGACGGCTATGAGGATTATTGGGCCCGCCAACGCCTGACGGAGCGGATCAACCAGGCGGTGCTGCCCGCCGGCGCGACGCCGTCGCTCGATCCGGTGGCCGGCCCCGGCGGCGAGATCTATCGCTATACGCTCGAGTCGGATTCGAAAAATCTACAGGAACTGTCCGAAATCCAGCGTTGGACGGTGATTCCGGCGCTCAAATCGGTGCCGGGTGTGGTCGATGACACCAATTTCGGAGGATTCACCACCGAATACCAGCTCGATCTCGATCCGAAGCAGCTGCAGCACTTCGGGCTCGGCATCGGCGATGTGATCAATGCCATCAACAACAACAACACCAACGCCGGAGGCGGCCGTGTCTCGCGCGGCGACCAAAGCTACGTGATCCGCGGTGTCGGGTTGATCCATACACTGGCGCAGATCGGCTCCATCGTGGTGAGGCAGGTGGGCGGCACGCCGGTGCTGGTGCGCGATCTCGGCCGCACCACGCTCAGCCATCAGGAGCGCGAGGGCATCCTCGGCAAGGACACCAATCCGGACACGATCGAGGGCATCGTCCTGATGCTCAAGTATCAAAATCCGTCCCAGACGTTGAGCGGCATCCACGCCAAGGTGGCGCAATTGAACGCAACGCTCGCCGCGAGCGGCGTGCGCATCGTGCCGTACATCGACCGGGACGACCTGGTCCGCCAGACCATTCACAAGGTCGGCCAGACCATCCTCGAGGGCATCACGCTGGTGTTCCTGATTCTGATCCTGTTCCTGGGCAGTCCGCGCAGTGCGTTCGTGGTGGCGGTGAGCATTCCGCTCGCCCTCGTATCGGTGTTCTCGCTGCTCGATCTCACGCACGTCTCGGCCAATCTGCTCTCCCTCGGGGCCATCGATTTTGGGATCCTGGTCGATGGGGCCATCGTGGTCACCGAGGCGGTGCTGCGCCGGCGCGAGGCGATGCCGGATGAGGAACTCAGCGAAAGCGAAGCGAAGGCCGCGACGCTGCAGGTGACGCGTCCGATCTTCTTCGCGAGCCTGATCATCATCACCGCCTATCTGCCGCTGTTCTCGTTCGAGCGGGCCGAGGCGAAGCTGTTCACGCCGATGGCCTATACCATGGGCTATGCGCTCTTCGGAGCCCTGTTGACCGCGCTCGCGCTCGTGCCGGGACTTGCCTACCTCGCCTTTCGCAAGCCAGGCCGGGTGTACCACAACCGCTGGCTCGAACGCTTGACCGTGTCATACGAGCGGCTCCTCGCCACCTGTCTCGACCAGCCGCGCATCATTTACGGGGTGGTGGTGTTCGCGTTGCTCGCGGTGGTCGGCTTGGGCGCCACGGTCGGACGCGACTTTCTGCCGGACCTCGATGAGGGCGCGCTGTGGCTGCAGGTGCAGATGCCCACCGGCCTCGCCTTGGACAAGGCCAGCGACATGGCGAGCGATTTGCGGCGTGCGATCTTGAAGTATCCGGAAGTCTCCTACGTGGTGACCCAGACCGGCCGCAATGACGACGGCACGGATCCTTGGACCATGTCGCACATCGAAGCCCCGGTCGGACTCAGGCCCTATGACACCTGGCCGCGCGGCGAATCGAAAAAGCAGTTCGTCGACCGGATGGCAAGCGAACTGGCTGCGGAACTTCCGGGCTATTCGATCGGCATCAGCCAGCCGATCATCGACGGGGTCAACGACATGATCGGCGGAGCACACAGCCCGCTGGTCGCCAAGATCTATGGCGACGATCTCGATCAGCTGCGCAGCATCGGCGCGCAAATCGTCGGCGTGCTCTACGGCATCCAGGGCACTTCGAGCGCCTCGATTTTTCAGGAGCCGCCGATTCCGCAGATCGAGATCACGCTCGACCACGAGAAGGCCGCCCGCTATGGGGTGAACATGACCGACGTGCAGAACGTCATCCAAACCGGCGTCGGACAGGCGCCGGTCTCGACGGTTTACGTGGGCGAACGAACCTATCCGCTCACGGTCCGTTTTGCGCAAACCGCCCGCAACTCGCCCACCGCGCTCGGCAATCTGGCGGTCACCACGGGGAGCGGGGCGCAGATACCACTGTCCGAACTCGCCGACATCCGGGTGCGTTCGGGCGAGAGCACCGTCACGCGCGAGAACGGGCAGCGCAATCTCACCATCCGCATCGACAACCGGGACCGCGACCTCACCTCGTATCTGGCCGAGGCGCAGGCGAAGATCGCGGCGCAGGTGCATTTCGACCGCAACAAGATCAGGCTCGAATGGGGCGGACAGTTCGAAAATCAGCGGCGGGCGGAGGCGCGCCTGCTGGTGATCCTGGCGCTGGTGATGGGCATGATGCTGATTTTTCTCACCGTGGGCATCAAATCGTTCCGGCAGGCTCTGCTCATACTCGGGGTGGTGCCGCTCGCCACCCTCGGCGGGCTGATTTCGCTGCACCTCACCGGCCAGAATTTGAACGTCGCCAGCGGCGTCGGGTTCATCGCGCTGTTCGGGGTGGCCGTGCAAAACGGCATCATCATGGTGTCGAACCTCAATCGCATGCGCAAGTCCGGGTTGGAATTGCACGAGGCGATCATGCAGGGCGCGACCGAGCGGCTGCGGCCGGTGTTGATGACCGCCACGGTGGCGACCCTCGGCATGCTGCCCGCCGCCATTCATACCGGCGTCGGCAGCGACGTGCAGCGCGGCATCGCGACCGTGGTGGTCGGCGGCCTCGCCATTTCCACGGCGCTCACCTTGTTCGTGCTGCCCTCGATGTACCACGTCATCGAGCACTGGGCGGAGCAGCGCCACGGTGCGCCGCGGTGGGGGCGGTGATGCCGCTCCGACTCGCGCTCGCGGCGCTCATCGCGGGGCTCTGCGCCTGTGCGGTGGGGCCCGATTTCAAACGCCCGGCCGCGCCCACGGCGGCCGGCTACGGCAGCGCCCCGATGCAGGGCGCAACCGTCGCGGCCGAGGGTGCCGGGGACGCGCAGCGCTTCGTCGCGGATTTGGACATCCCGGCGCAATGGTGGACGCTGTTCGAATCCCCGCAGCTGAATTATTTAGTCGAGACCGCTCTGAAATCGAACCCGAACGTCGGCGCGGCGCAGGCGGCGCTGCGCCAGGCACACGAATGGTCGGCGGCGCAATGGACCGGTTTCTTTCCGACCGTATCGGGCAGCTTCGACGCGACGCGGGCCAAGAATGCGATCGGCACCATCGCGAATCCGACCAACCTGCCGCAGGCGAACCCCTACTACAACCTGTACACCGCCCAGCTCAACATCAGCTACATGCCCGATGTGTTCGGGGGTACCCGCCGCGCGCTCGAGATGGCGCGCGCCCAGGAGGGCGGCCTGCGCTTTGCGCTCGAAGCGACCTATCTGTCCTTGACCAGCAACGTGGTGGTGACGGCGATTCAAGAGGCTTCGCTGCGGGGTCAGATCGCGGCCACCGAACGGATGCTGACGCTGCAGGGCGAATTGACCGGCAAGGTGCGCGCCCAGCGGGTGCTCGGCACCGCCAGCGATTTGGACGTGCTCGCGCAAGAGTCGGCCGAGGCGCAAATCGCGCAGACCCTCCCGCCGCTGCAAAAGCAGCTGGGCCAGTCCCGCGACGCGCTCACGGCCCTGCTCGGCCGGCTGCCGTCCGATGAGCCGACGCAGACCTTTCGCCTGGAGGATTTGACCTTACCGATACAGATACCGGTGAGCGTGCCGTCAAAGCTCATCGAACAACGTCCCGACGTGCGTCAGGCCGAGGAGGACATGCACGTCGCTTCCGCGGCGGTCGGCGTCGCGACGGCCAATCTATTGCCGCAGTTTGCCATCAATGCAGATGTGGGCTCATCCGCTCTCGCGCTGGGTCAGCTGTTCTCCCCCTATACGGGCTTTTGGGCTGTCGGGGCATCGCTCACCCAGACCCTGTTCGATGCCGGAGCGCTGCTGCACAAGCGTCGCGCCGCCGACGCGGCCCTCGATCAGGCCGCTTTGCAATACCGGGCCGCCGTCATCCTGGCGTGCCAGAATGTGGCCGACTCGCTGCGCGCGCTCGAGTCGGATGCGCAGGCCCTCAAGGCGAGCGCGGCGGCCGAGCGCGCGGCCAAGGCGACGTTTGAGCTTGCGCAGCGCCAGCGGGAGCTCGGCACCTTGACGCTGGTGGCGGTGCTCAATGCGGAGCAGGCTTACCTGCAGGCGCAATTGGCCAAGGTGCAAGCCCAAGCCAATCGGTATGCCGATACGGCGGCGCTGTTTCAGGCGCTCGGTGGAGGTTGGTGGAATCGCACGGAGGAGCCTCGCTTTGAACGATCCAGTCCAGCGGGAGAATAGCGGCGGCGCCGCGATCCTCACGTTCAACCGTCCGGAAAAACGCAACGCGCTGTCGAAAGAGCTGTTCGAGGCGCTCGAACACCACGTCGATGCCATTGCGCGCGAAACGAAGACCATCGGCCTCGTCATTCTGCGCGGCGCGGGCGGAAATTTCTCGGCGGGCTACGACATGGCGGAGGTCCTCGCCCACGTCAAGGCGCACGCCAAGCCGCACTTTCATTCCGAGGTCATCCAGAAGGTGGCCAACCTGCCGCAACCGGTCATCTCCGCGGTGCAGGGTTTTTGCTCCACCGGTGCGTTGGAACTTGCGCTGGCCGCCGACCTCATCGTCGCGGCCGAATCGGCGCAATTCTCGGATGTGTACGCGCGTTGGGGACTGACCCCGGTCTGGGGCTTGAGTCTGCGCTTGCCGCACCGCATCGGCAGCGCCAAAGCGAGCGAGATGATGTTCACCTGCCGCACCTATTCGGGGCGGCAGGCCGAGGCGATGCACCTCGCGAACTTCTGCTTCTCCGACGCGAACTTCGAGGCCGAACTGGCCGCGTTGGCCGCCGACATCCTGGCGAACTCCTGGTACGCCAATCAGGTCAACAAGCGCGCGCTCATCGAAATCGACGGCTTGAGTTTGCACGACGCCCACGGGCTCGAGCTGTTCAAGAACGAGGGGTTGGCTCCGGACGCGGAGCGGCGCATCGGGAAATTCTTTTTGAAGCGCGCGCGGCCGGCAGAACACTGAGGCCGCGACGCGCACGGCGCGCGGCGCCGGCACCGGCGCTCACAGTTCATGGTCGAGCGGCAGCAGCGAGAGAAATTCCACCTCGAATTTCTGCGAGCGGCTGCGCGCCGGTTCGACCGTATAACTCACCGGCTGGCCTGCCTCCCGCGTTTTCCACTCAAGATGCGGGTGTCCCGCGGTGGAGTTGGCACCGAGCACGACCGTATACGCGTTGTCGAGCGAGGTCAGTTCATCGAAGCGACGGACGACCTGTTGGGCGAGTTCCTCGCTGTTGACGATGAGCCCTATTTCCGTGTTCAGGTGCTTGGAGCGCTCGTCGAAGTTCATCGAGCCCACATACACCTTCTTGCGGTCGAACACGTACAGCTTGCTGTGCAGGGCATAGTTGCCGTGGCGCGAGATGGCCTTACCCTGTCCGCTGCCCTGGGTGTTGCCCAGCCGCGCGCGCAGCTCGTGCAGTTCGACGCCGTGCTCGAGCAGCCGCACCCGGTAATGCATGTAGCCGGATTGCGCCGCGAGGACGGGGGCCGCCGCGAGCGAGTTGGTGAGCAGGCTCACGCGCACCTGGCGCGCGCGGGCCTGCTCGAGAATGCCGAGCTCGGAGTTCGAGGGGACGAAGTAGGGCGTCACCATGAGCAGTTCGCTGTTCACAGAATCGATTTGCTTCGCGACCGGCGCGTAAATCAGATGCCCGAACGCGAGCCCTGCGTCCACGTCTTTCTTGTCCGGGCTGTCGAAGACCAGTTCCATCGGGACCCACATCAGCGCAGCGCGGCCCGCCAGTATTCCCGCCAGCGGTTCGCCGGATGCCGCACGCTGCAGGAACGCGGCCCGGGTGTCGCTCGGCAGCTTTTGACGTGCGGCGAGCACATCGCGGTATTGCGCCAGGGCCTGCGTCGAGGCGTGCTTCTGATCGACGGCCTCGGCGGGAATGGCGAGCGGCCCGTTCCAAAACTGATCGTAGACGCCCGATAACCGCGCGACCATCGGTCCGACCACCACCAGATCGTCGTCGCCGAATTGCGAGTCGGGGTCGATTTGAAAATATTGATCGCCGATATTGCGGCCGCCGATGAGCGCCACGGTATTGTCCGCGACCAGCAGCTTGTTGTGCATGCGGTAATCGAGACGCTGTTTTTCGGTGAGAAATTCCATGCCGCGCAGCACCCGGTTGTGGCCGCGATAGCGCAACGGATTGAATATGCGGACCTCGACGCCGGGATGGGCGGCGAGTGACAGGATCCTCTCGTCGCCGGGCACCGTCTCGCCATCATCGATGAGGATTCGCACCCGCACGCCACGATCGGCCGCGCGCATCAGCGCCGCCGCGATGAGATTGCCGGATTCGTCAGCGCGGAAAATGTAGTACTGAAGGTCGAGGGTGCGCGTCGTCGCATCGATCAGCTGGGTGCGCACCAGCAAACCATCGAGTCCGACCGAGAGCATGCGCAGGCCCGACTTGCCGTCGGCGGCCAGCGCCGCCGCGTGAAATGTGCGGCTCAAGGGTGTTTCGGTGGCCGGATCGAGCGCGTTCGACACGCGCTTCGGGGCCGATGCCCCCGGTGGATTCGCGGCGCACCCCGCGAGCAGCGCGCACAGGGCGAGGGCGGTGCAGCGGCGGGCGTTATTCAATCGATAGGCCCAGCCCGAACTGCGTAAATTGCCGAGCAGTAGTGGCACGGTTCACGGATTCGTTGTTTTTCGGTTTTTAATCGCGGATCAGTTCATTTTTTTTAACACGGTTGGAAGGGCAACTCAAATACGATCAGTGGCGGCCCGCGGCCTGCTGCGCCCGGTAGCCGATCCAGCTCTGATCGATCAGATAGGCATGAATATTTTCGACGTCCCGTTCACTCAGGAGATCGTCGAAGCGCTCCATCCCGGCGGGCGCAAGCGCGCCGTGCAGCACGATGTCCTTGAAGGCCGCGTGCAGGCCCGGGTTGAGTTTGCGCAGGTCAGGGGTGGTGCTGAGGCCAAGGGCATGACATCGCGAGCACTGCGAGACGAACATGACTTCACCGGCACGAATGCTGGCGGCCGTCGCGGTGGGCGCCGGCGGCTCCGGGAACGGTTCGGCGATGCGCACCGGTGGCGTCGGCACGGCGCCGCCGCCGAGCCTGAAGGCGATGATGCGGTTGGTGTTCTCGTATTTCACCGCGGCGCTGCTCGGCGGTATGGGGCCCTCGGCGATGGCGGTGCCGCCGTAGCCCACTTGAACGGCCACGTATTGTTCGCCGCCCACCCGATAGGTGGCGGGCGCGGCCATGATGTGGCTGCCCGTTTCAATGACCTTGAGAACCTGCCCGCTGTCGGCCGCATAGATCCACAGCGCCCCGCTGCCCCGCCCTTGAAACACCAGGTTTCCAGCGGTCGACATCACACCGCCATCGTAGCCGCGCATCCCTGAGGAGGTCTCGTGTTCCCATACGGTTTTACCGGCAACCGGATCCCAGGCGCGAATCAGCTCGCGGATCGGTTTGACCTTGCGCATCGCGGTGATCGTCTTGAGGTCGGGCAACGGTCCGTAGAGGTGTTTGAGATCCCCGGCATCGTAGGTTTCATCGGGGAAGATGCCGTTGACGGTGAAAAAACCTTCCAGGAATTTCACCTGGCCGCCATTGTGCAGCATGTCGACCCACACGCTCGGCACGTCGATGACGGGAATGTAGACCAGGCGGGTCTGGCCGCTGAAGGACATCGGATTCCAGGTGTGACCGCCGGCCCAGGAGGGGTACACAGTCTTCGGTGAGACGAACCAATCCGATGCCGCCGTCGTCACCGGGCGACCGGTTTTCATGTCGACGCCCGAGGCCCAGTTCATGTAGGTGTAACCGGTGGCCGACAGCAGCTTGCCGGTTTGGCGGTCGAGCACGTAAAAAAAGCCGTTCTTCGATGCCTGCATGATGACGTGCGCCGCGCCGCTCGCGAGGGGCAGATCGGCGAGGATCAGCTTTTGCACCGAGTCGAAATCCCAGTGATCGTGCGGGGTCGTCTGGTAATACCAGGCGAGCCGTCCCGTGTCGGCGTGCAAGGCGATGATCGAGGCGGTGTACAGGCTGTCGAGTTTGGCGGGGCCAAGCTGCCGGAGGTCATACGGCGCGGCATTCGCGGTGCCGAAATACACGAGATCGAGCGCCGCATCGTAGGCAAAGCCGTCCCAAGCCGTGCCGCCGCCCTGATACTCGGCTTTGCGATGCGAGTCCCAGGTCTTCTCGGCGGCGGCAAGATCCGGATTCTCGAGCGGCTGCCCCACCGCGGGGGGCACCGTATAAAAGCGCCAGCGGAACGCCCCGGTCGCCAGGTCGTAAGCGGCCACATAACCGCGCACGCCGCCGCGGCCCATGTCCGAGCCGCTGTTGCCGATCACCACCACGCCGCCGGCGATTTGCGGCGCCCCGGTGCTGGAATACGGCAGCTTGTGATTGGTGATGGTATCGACTTCCCAGAGCTTCGCGCCGGTGGCGGCATCCAAGGCGTGCAGGCGGCCATCGACCGAGGCGACGTAGACCCGGCCTTTCCACACGGCGACGCCGCGGTTCACGAGGTCGCAGCAGGGGTTGCGCGCGGCCGCATAGGCCGCTTTCGGATCGTAGCGCCACAATTCGCGTCCCGTCGCGGCATCGACCGCGTAGACATAGCCCCAGGTACCGGAGGTGTACATCACCCCATCGACGACGATGGGAGTTGCCTCCTGACCGCGTTGCGGGGCGCCGAGATCGTAACTCCAGGCAAACCCCAGGCCCTTCACGTTGCCGTCATTGATGTCCTTGAGGGGCGAGTAATACGTGCCGTCCTTGTCGCGGCCTCCCGTCAACCAGTTCTGCGGTTCCGAATCGGCTGCCTGCAAACGCGCCTCATCGATTGCACCGGGCGTCGCCACGCCCGGCGCGGTCGCCGCGGCGGCAGCGAGGGCATTGTGTGCCGAAAGCGCCAGACCCAGACAGACGAGGTGGCGGCAAAAAAACGCATGGGATCGTGGCAAGGCATTACTCCTGTAAAGCGCCCACGAAGCTTAGCGAACATCCGCCGGCTACGGTACCCGCTCCTCCTCGGCGCCATAAATGATGAGCGAGAGCATGCGGATCGGCACCTTTTCCAGGCGCTCCGGCCCATGCGCGATGTCGCCGCGAAAGGTCAGGCTATCGCCGGGGCGCAGCACGTAGGTTTGGCGGCCGTGGCGATAGTGCAGAATGCCGGACAGCAAATGAATGAATTCGACGCCCGGGTGCTGAAATCCGGGAAACACCTCGCTGCGATCGTTGAGCGTCACCAGAAATGGCTCGAACACCTTGCGGGGCCCGCGCTGCGCCGCCAGCAGGTGGTAGGTGTGTCCGCGTCGTGTACCGCTGCGCACCGTCTCCAGTCCCTCACCCGCGCGGATCAGCTGTGCGCCGCCGTCGTCGGCCCCCACCTGCTGCATCAGCACCGAGGCGGTGATGCCGAGCGCCTGCGCCAGGGCGACGATGGTCTCGAGGCTCGGGGACACCCGCCCGGTCTCGAGCCGGCTCAACATGGCGCTGCTGATGTTTGCCCGGCGCGCCACGTCGGCCAGCGTAAGATGCTGGCTCTCGCGCAGACGCCGGGCCGTGGCCCCGAGATCCGCCGCTGGATTGACGATGCCGGCGTGGCGCCCGGGAGCCTTGCGCGGTGGCGGGCGCTTGCGCTGCACGTGCGCTCGGGTCGTCATGGTCGCCATTGCGCAATACGCAATTTAAGTTGCTCCACAGTTAAAGTTCGTGCTTATATTCGCACATGGCTCAGCTGCTGTTAATCAGTCTTCCACCGGCCGACATCTCCTAAAATCCTCATGCCCCATCGATTGCTTCGTTTCGGCTTGTCGCGCAAGCATCCGGAACCCCGGATGTTCACGCGCCACGACGCCCTGAAGTCGGGCTACGACGTGGTGATCATCGGCGCCGGCGGGCATGGTCTGGCGGCGGCCTACTACCTGGCCCGGGACCACGGGATCCGCAATGTCGCGGTGCTCGAGAAGGGCTATATCGGCGGCGGCAACACCGGTCGCAACACCACGATCATCCGCTCGAACTACCTCACCCCGGAGGGGGTGAAGTTCTACGATGAGAGCGTGCGCCTGTGGCAGGACCTCGCCGAAGACTTCGACTTGAATCTGTTTTACTCGACCCGCGGGCATTACACGCTGGCGCACACCGACTCGGCCATGCGCACCATGCGCTGGCGTGCCGAGGTGAACAAGCACTACGGCGTGCGCTCCGAGATCGTCGATGCGGCGTTCGTGAAGCGCGGCATTCCGAGCATCGACATGAGCTGCGGCGGCCATGCGCCGATCCTCGGTGCCTTGTTCCACGAGCCCGGCGCGATCGCCCGCCATGATGCGGTGGCCTGGGGCTACGGCCGGGGAGCCGACCGTCGCGGCGTCGAGATCCATCAGCAAACCGAAGTGACCGGCATTCGCGTCGCGGGCGGCCGGGTGGTCGGGGTCGACACCACGCGCGGTGCCATCGCCACCTCGAAGGTGTTGTGCGCGGTCGCCGGATTCACCCCCCGGGTGCTCGACATGGTGGGCCTGCGCACGCCGATCTACATCCATCCGCTGCAGGCGATGGTCTCCGAACCGGTCAAGCCGTGGCTCGACCCGATCATCGTGTCCGGGTCCTTGCATGTGTACGTGTCGCAAACCGCGCGCGGCGAGCTGGTCATGGGCGCCTCGCTCGATCCGTACGAGCTGCATCGGACGCGCTCGACGCTCGATTTCGTCGAATCGTTGAGCTCTCACATGCTCGACATGTTCCCGTTCTTGAGCGAGGTCAAGGTCAATCGCCAGTGGGCGGGACTCGCGGACATGACGCCGGATTTTGCACCGCTGATGGGGGTGACGCCGGTGGAGGGGTTTTATCTCGATGCGGGCTGGGGAACCTGGGGTTTCAAGGCGACGCCGGTGTGCGGCAAGACCATGAGCCATACCGTCGCCAGCGGGCGCAATCATGCGTTGATCGAGGGCTTCACCATCGATCGGTTCGCGCGCTATCAGCTGACCGGCGAGAAGGGCGCCGCCTCGGTGGGCCATTAGATGAAAATCATGGTCTGCCCGCTCAACGGCCCGCGGCCCGTCTCGGAGTTCGCCTACGGCGGCGAAGTGCGCCCGATGCCCGATCCCGATTCCTGCAGCGATGCCGAGTGGAGCGGCTACGTGTTCAACCGGTCCGGTTCGCCCGGCACCAAATATGAATGGTGGTGTCACATTGCGTCCGGCTTCTGGTTCATTGCGCTGCGCGATACGGCGCAGGACGTGGTGATCGCGACCTATGCGGCGGAACGTGCGCGCCAACCGATGCCGGCGGTGGCGCCGGGACGAGCGCCCTGATGCATCGGCTCGGCCCGCATCCGGACGAATGGATCGATCGCTCGACTGCGGTCGATTTCAGTTTCGAAGGGCGGCCCTACCGGGGTTACGCCGGCGACACGATTTCCTCGGCGCTCGCGGCCGCCGAGGTGCCGTATCTCGGCCGCAGCTTCAAATACCATCGACCGCGCGGAATCATGTCCTTCGCGAACCACGACAGCAACACGCTGTTCGAGGTCGATGGGATGCCCAACGTGCGCGGCGACGTGACTCCGCTGCGCGCCGGCATGCGCGTCGTCGCCGTCAATACGTTCGGCGGTCTGGCGCACGACAAGGCGCGGATTCTCGATCGGTTCGCGCGCTTCCTGCCGGTCGGCTTTTACTACAAGGCGTTTCATTCGAAACGGTTGTTTGCGCGCTGGGAGCGGGTATTTCGCGCATTGACGGGACTCGGAACGGTGTCACTCGAGGCGCCGCGGCGCACCACGCCGAAGCGCTACGGATTTTGCGACGTGCTGGTGATCGGCGGGGGCCCGAGCGGCCTCGCGGCGGCGCTCGCGGCGGCCTCCGCGGGAGCCGCCGTCGCACTCGTCGATGAGCAGTGGCGGCTGGGCGGTGCCGGTGGAGTGGACGGCGCGGAGCCGCAAGCGCTCGCGGCGCTGACCGCCGCAGTGCACGCATCGGCCCGCATCAGACTGTATTCGAACACCGTGGCGGCGGGTTACTACGCCGATCATTGGGTGGCGCTCGCCGAGCCCGACCGGATGACCAAGATGCGCGCCAAAGCCGTGGTGTTCGCGACCGGCGTGATCGAGCAACCCGCGGTGTTTGGCAACAATGATCTTCCGGGGGTGATGCTGGCGTCGGGCGCACGGCGTTTGCTCGGCCGCTATCGGGTCGCTCCGGGCCGCCATGTCGTCATGGTGGCCGCCAACAGTGAGGCCTACGCGGCGAGCGTCGACCTGCATGCCGCCGGGGTACGCATCGCCGCGATCGTCGAGCTGCGCGCCGGGCCCGATGACAGCGAGGCGGCGCGGGCTTGCGCCGCGCTCAAAATTCCGCTGCTGCAGGGCTTTGCACCCTATGAAGCGCAGGCCGGTGCCGGCGGTGCGCTGGCGGGCCTCGTGGTCGCGCCGCTCGGGGACGCGGGCACCTTGGATCTTGGGGGCCGGCGGCGCCTCGACTGCGATGCGGTGCTGATGAGTGTCGGCTGGGCGGCGGCCGCGCAGCTGCTCCTGCAGGCCGGTGCCGCCACGCGTTTCTGTGAGCAGCTGCAGCAATTCGTTCCCGCGGATGAGTTGCCGGCCGGTATATTCGCGGCCGGCCGCCTGAACGGAGTCCATGAATTCGAGCCGCGTGTGCGCGATGGCCGGCGGGCGGGATGCGCGGCCGCCGCCCATGCGGGATTCGGCACGGCCGCCGGCACGGACGTAGCCCCCGCGGCGGCCGATCTCGAGCGCAGCACACGCCGTCCCTCGCACCCGTTCCCGATCTTCGATCACCCGCGCGGCAAGAATTTCGTCGACTACGACGAGGATCTGCAGGTGAAGGATCTGCGCAATGCGATCCAGGAGGGGTTCGATTCGAGCGAATTGCTGAAACGCTACAGCACGGTCGGAATGGGCCCCTCGCAGGGCAAGCATTCGAACATGAATGCGCTGCGGGTGCTGGCCCGCGCCCGCGAGGCCGGCATCGCGGAACTCGGGCTGACCACGGCCCGTCCGATGTACCACCCGGTGCCGCTCAAACTGCTCGCCGGCCGCAGTTTCAACGTCGAGCGGCGCACGCCGATCGATGCGCAGCATCGCACGCTCGGCGCGGTGTGGATGCCCGCCGGCAACTGGCGGCGGCCCGAATACTACGCCGTGGCGGGCGAGAGCCGCGCGCAGTCGATCGAAGCCGAGGTGCACGCGGTGCGCAATCGCGTCGGCCTGATCGACGTGGGCACCCTCGGAAAAATCGAAATCTACGGACCACAGGCCGGGACGTTCCTGGATCGGGTGTACGCCGGCCGGTACGCCGACATGAAGCTCGGCACCACCCGCTACGGACTGATGCTCGACGAGGCGGGTGTCATCATCGATGACGGTGTGATCGCGCGCCTCGGGCCCGAGGCGTTCTACTTCACCACCACCACCGGCGGATCGGCCACGGTGTTTCGCGAATTGCTGCGCCTGAATGCCCTGTGGGGGCTCGACTGCGCGCTAGTCAACGTGACCGGCCACCGCGCCGCGTTCAATTTCGCCGGTCCCTTGTGCCGCTCGATCCTGCAGAGACTCACCGACCTCGACCTGCGCGACAGCGCCTTCCCCTTCCTCGGCGTGCGCACCGGAATGGTCGCCGGCATCGAAGCGCGGCTGCTGCGCGTCGGGTTCGTGGGCGAACTCGGCTACGAGATCCATGTTGCCGCGGGCGCAGCGCCTGCCCTGTGGCAGGCATTGGCCGACGCCGGAAGCGGTCAGGGTCTGCGCCCCTTCGGCGTCGAGGCGCAGCGTGTGCTGCGTCTCGAGAAGGGCCACTTCATCGTGGGTCAGGACACCGACGGACTCACCGATCCCATCGAGGCCAATGCGCCGTGGGCGGTGAGCATGAAAAAGCCCTTTTTCATCGGCCAACGCAGCTTGAAAATCCTGGCAAAGCGCGGGCCGCGCCAGAAATTGGTCGGCATCGAAATCTTGGGGACGCGCCTGCCGAAGGAATGCCATCTGGTGATCGATGCGGGAGCCATCGGCGGGCGTGTCACGAGCGTCGTGCACTCGCGCGCGCTCGGCAAATCGATCGGGCTCGCCTTGTTGGCCCCGCACCTGGCCGAAGCGGGGACGAAACTCGAGATTCGCGCCGACGGCGGCGAGATGCTGGCGGCGCGCGTGGCGCCGACGCCGTTCTACGATGCGCAAAACCTGCGCCAGCGGGCGGATGCGGACGCATGATCGAACTCACTGTCGAAGCCATCGATGCACGCGCCCGCCTGGGGCTCAAGGGTCCGGCCGCCGCGCAGTGGCTCGCCGCGCGCGGCATCGTCGCACCGGCGCAGGCGAACAGCTGGGCCCGTTCGACCGATGCCGGCGCGGACGAGTTGGTGGTGGCGCGGCTCGGCACCGCGGAGTTCTTCCTCGAGGGTGCGCCGCCGGGCCGCATGCGCGGGCTTGCCCGCGCGCTCGCCGAGGACCCGTCCGGGGTTTATCCGGTGTTGCGCGAGGACTGGGCGTTCCGTCTGGCCGGCAGCGGTGTGCATGAGGTGCTTGCGCAGGTGTGCAATGTGGATTTCGCGGGACTTGCTTTGGATGCGCGCCCGGTGATCATGACGCTGATGGTCGGCGTTGCGGTGCTCATCCTGCCCGAAGCGGTCGGCGGCGGACGCACCTATCGCATCTGGTGCGATCCGACGCTCGGCCCTTATTTGAGCGAAACGCTGGCAGAGGTGGTCGTTGAGAACGGCGGGAAAATAACAGGAGTATCGGCATGAATCGGGAGCAGGCTCAGAAGTTTTTCGACGAGCATAAGATCCGTTATGTGCTCGCGCAGTTCGTCGACATACACGGTTCGGCGAAGGCCAAGGCCGTACCGGTCGAACATCTCGAGATGGTGTTGACCGACGGCGCCGGTTTCGCGGGCTTCGCGATGTGGGGCTTCGGGATGGGGCCGGAGGGTCCCGACTACATGGCGGTCGGCGACCTGTCGACCCTGCAGAACATTCCGTGGATGCCGGGCTACGCCCGCCTGATCTGCAACGGCGTGGTCAACAAGAAATCCTACCCCTACTGTTCACGGGTTGCGCTGCAGGCGCAGATTGCGCGCCTCGCGCAGCACGGTTTCACCATGTTCACCGGCATCGAACCGGAATTCATGCTGTTGTCGCGCCGCGCCGACGGCACCCTGGGGCCCGCCGATCCGACCGATGATCTGGACAAGCCCTGCTACGACTACAAGGGCATGTTTCGCGGCCGCGAGGCGCTCGATGAAATGGTGGCCGGATTGCGCGCCGTGGGCATCGATGTGTATCAGATCGATCACGAGGACGGGAATGGTCAATTCGAGATCAATTTCACCTACGCCGATGCGCTGAAATCCGCCGACAACTTCACCTTCGTGAAAATGGCCGCGAGCGAAATCGCGCACAAGCACGGCATGATCGCGACCTTCATGCCGAAGCCGTTTTCGAACCGCACCGGCAGCGGCGCGCATTTTCACGTCTCGCTGGGTTCGGCCGCGCAGAAAAACGCCTTTCACGATCCGGCCGACAAGTCCGGCATGGGGCTCTCCAAGCTCGCCTATCACTTCCTCGCCGGGGTGCTCGAGCATGCGGCCGCGTTTTGCGCCGTTGCCGCG
>Ga0181534_10001305_pt1 | contig 16291 bp, 15 predicted proteins | sample PEATcosm2014_Bin_37_FD_119758 | JGI IMG/M metagenome (GOLD analysis project Ga0181534, IMG submission 119758) | Peatland microbial communities from MTU Mesocosm Facility, Houghton, MI, USA - PEATcosm2014_Bin17_10_metaG | ecosystem: Environmental > Terrestrial > Soil > Wetlands > Peat | place... | reverse complement strand
GTTTTTTTGTTGATTACAAAAGACCTGAAGGGAAATCTACATTTTCGAGGCCATACCACTTGACCCACTTCATGCGACTCAATTCGACTTTTCGTCTGCGGCTGCTGGCAGTTCTGGCAGCCGTTGCGCTGTGTAGTTGTACTGTTTTTGCACAGCAGACTCTGGGCGGCATTACCGGCGAGGTTACCGATACCGCCGGAAACGTGATTCCCAACGTAACGGTATCGCTGGTCGGCGAGCAGACGGCCCTAACCCGCACAGTGAAGTCGAATGGAACCGGTCTATATCTCTTCGTAAACCTACCCATTGGAACCTACACGCTTACCTATACCGCAGACGGCTTTGACGCGCAGAAGACGCAGCACATCAACGTGCAGGCGGATCGCACCGCGACCGTAAATGTCTCGCTCAAGATTGGCAAGGCTACGGAGACCATCGAAGTAGAAGCCTCACCGCTGATGAATGCGGTGGACACTACCGTCGGCTACGTGATGGACGACAAGCAGATTGAAGAAGTGCCGCTGGCCACTGGCAGCTTTACCGGCCTGGCCATCGAGTCCACCGGCGTGAATGCGGAACTGCCCAGCGGCACCGGCGCAAACTCCGGCTTGGGTAATGAGCCGATCTGGGCTAATGGACAGCGCGACACCAGCAACAGCTTCTCGCTCAACGGCGTGGACGCCAGTAACCTTTTCAATGGCAAAAGCACCAGTCAGGTGGCCTCGGCGCGCGTGATCAACTCAACCGGCGTGCAGACCAGCCCCGGCGGAGGAGGAGGCGAGATTCCCTCGGCAGCTTCGATCTATCTCTCCATCGGCAACGCGATTCCCACGCCGGCTCCCGAGACCATTGCCGAGGTCCGTGTCAACGCCTCCATGTATGACGCCACGCAGGGTTCTACCTCCGGCGCGCACATTGATCTGAGCACTGCCTCCGGCACCAACACCTACCACGGCACGACGTACTTCCACCACGGCTCCAACTTGCTCAACGCCGCTCCGTTCTTCTTCAATCAAGATCCAGACGTCCCGTCTAACGCCAAAGTGCCCGAGTTGCACCGCTACATACTTGGCGGCACATTTGGCGGCCCGATCATCAAAGACAAGCTCTTCGGCTTTTTGTCGTATCAGCACTTGCATGTCGCGGACCAGGAAATCGGTGACTCCTTCTTGGATGTGCCGTTCCAACTGAGCGATGACCGCTCTGCCTCCGGGTTGGCGACACTGGCCAATAACTCCTTTGGCACCAGCCTCGGTGGGAACAACATTGACCCCACCGCTCTTGCCCTCTTCAATTCGCCTGCGCTGCCCGGCGAACCCGGCAAATGGCTCATCCCCAATGACAATCTGTGGGCCACCAAGCAGGAGGCTCCAAGCATTTCTCATCTCGACAACGCCATGATCCCCGGCACGGGCCGGTTCACTGCGGATCTGGCCGTCGCCGATCTGGATTACAACGCAACTGCCAAGGACACTGTTTCGCTGAAGTACTTTTACCAGCACGATCCGACCATCGCTCCCTACGCCTATTCCAGCGTCCCCGGCTTCAGCGAGCATCTGGACTCCGGCGCACAGGTTTTCTCTGTCACCAATACTTTTCTGATCAAATCCAATCTCAGCACCACGCAGACCTTCGGCGTTCTGCGCGAAAAGAACTGGGGCGACAATGAACAGGCATTCGGTCCCAGCTCCATTCCAGGTGGAAATGTAGCCAACGGTTCGATCAATACATTTGGATCAGGCTACTTTCCCGGAGTATCGATCTACAACATACTGGGCAATCTTCAACCTTCCGGGGTAAGCCCGGTCTACCTGAACGTCGGACCGAACGCCGAAGGACAATCGTCGAATACCGGTGTCTTTCAGAACCGCCTCGCGCCCTCGGGCAACGCCATCTGGACGCTCGGTAAACATACTGTCAGCTTCGGCGCAAGCTACACTTACACGCAGCTCAACACCATCGACAAGCGTACCGGCAAAGGCACCGTAGCCACTGACGACTTCAGCCAGATGTTGCAGGGTTTCGTCACTCCCGGCAGTTCGGCCACTGGTTTCTATGTCAGCTCCTTCCTGCAAGGCGACGCCAGCCGCTACTACCGCGCCAACCAGCTCGGCACTTATGTCCAGGATAAGTACCAGATCACTCCGACCCTCTCGCTGACCGGCGGCGTTCGCTATGACTGGGATGGCGGATTGACCGAGAAATATGGCCGCATCTTCAACTTCGATCCGACCAGCTATAGCTACAATGCCGGCACAGACACCATTGCCAACTCCGGCTTGGTGATCGCCGGCAACAACGCCAATGGCACCACGGGCGTAAGCCCAACCACACTGACTGGACGCCAATGGGGCATCGCACCGCGCGTGGGATTGGCGTGGCAGCCCGGCTACAATCACAACAAGGTCGTCATTCGCGCTGGCGGAGGCATGTATTACGATCGCGGTGAACTCTTCACCTACTTCTCACCTGGCTATGCAATCGGCACCGTCACTGGCGGACCCTTCGGCGTCAACCAGCAGTTGCCCTTCGTCAATGCCACCAGTTGCCCGTCAGCAACCCTCACATATTACGAAGGCTACATTCCTACCTGCGGTGGCACCGATGCCGAAGGCAACTTGGAAAATCCATACGGCACATCTCTGTTGCCTGCGCCCAACAATCCAAAAGCATCCGATCTGGTCAATTACCTGCCCAATGCCGGCAGCATCCTGAACGGCGGTCAGCCCATCTCGCTAGGCGTCTATGACCGGACCAACAAACTGCCGTACACCTTCAACTACACGCTGGACTTTCAGTGGCAGCCGCGCAGTGACCTGGCCATTGAACTCGGCTACGTCGGCAACCTGGGCCGCCATCAGGTGATTCCTGTGCCCTTCAATCAGCCGATGATCGCATCTCCTGGAAACCCCGCTCTGGCAGGCACGGCAAATCAGCAGAATTACAGCTACGGGTACAATGTGGGCGGCGCAACACTGGCTCCCGGCAGCGGAACCGGTACCGGCTACCTGGCCAACTACGAGGGCGGTAACGTCGATCTCCGCGTACCCTATATTGGCTATGCCGCGGAGTCCATCTCGTATAAAGCCGCCGGCGTAGACGCCTACAACGCATTGCAAGCTCACGTTGACAAGCGTATGAGCCACAGCATTCAGGTCGGCGCTTCGTATACTTACTCGCACTCGCTCGACGAGCAAAGCGGCCTGGGACTCTTCTTCAACGGCAATAATCCGCTCAATCTGCGCAGCAGCTATGGCTCATCGGACTACGACCGTACCCACGTGATCAACTTCAACTATGTTTACCAACTCCGCGACTTCGCCCCCAAGCACACGCTGAAGGGCGATCTCGAAGACGGCTGGTCGCTGGTTGGCCTCACCGTTCTACAAAGTGGACAGCCGTACAGCATCATCGACTTCAGCGGCGCGGTGGGCAGCGTGTATTACTCCACCGCCGACGGCATTACCAACCCCGTCGTGCCGCTGGCTCCCGGCTGTACCGCGAAGAGCGCTTTGACTCATGCCTCCGGCGCGTGGTTCCCCATCACAAAAGTCTCCGCGTTGCGGCCTGAATGCTTTACGCTGCCTGTGCTTCCAGCCGGCGGATTGAACGGCGCCATCCCGGCTTCAGATCCTTATGAGACCGGCTTTTCTACCGGCCAGCGCAACATCTTCCGCCAATCATTCCAGAAGCGCGCCGATGCTTCGCTGATCAAGGTCGCCACGCTGAGTGAGCGCTATACGCTCAAGTACACGCTGGATGTTTATAACCTCACCAACACTGCCAGCTTCGATGTCCCAGGGAACGAGATTTCTCAAAATGCGGGCTACGACGCATTCCCGAATGCGGGAACGCCGGTTCTGCCCGGCACCTGCAATTCCTCGGGTACTGGAACGGTGAGCGGCAGTTTCTATGCTTGTCCCAGCGGCCTGGGCATTGTCACCCACACCATCGGCAGCCCCCGCCAGATTCAGATGTCGCTGCGGCTTGATTTCTAACAATCGCTTCACCCCAGCTCAACCCAAAACAAATGGACGGCCTACAAAGGCCGTCCATTTGTTTTGATCTCCAAAATCGAATAGCTCATTCACGCACGGCTTCAGCTTGCTGACCCGCTAACGCGCTGCATTTCTACTCTTCGCCAATGTCCTCATTCCAAATCGCAGGATGAGCTGCGATAAATCCTGCGAGCAGTTCGCGGCATTCGCCGTTATCCAGATCAATCACTTCAACGCCATTTTCGCGCAGCCAACTCACGCCGCCTTCAAATGTCCGGCTCTCACCCACCACCACCGCGCCAATCCGGAACTGCCGCACCAGCCCGCTACAATACCAGCACGGAGCGAGCGTCGTCACCATCACCAGATCGCTGTAACTCTTCTGCCGTCCCGCGCGGCGAAAGGCATCTGTCTCGCCATGCACGCTGGGGTCACCCTGCTGCACACGACGATTACGCCCCCTGCTCACCAACTCCCCATTCCGCGTGAACAATGCCGCGCCGATCGGTATCCCACCCTCGGCAAGGCCAAGCCGCGCCTCTTCAATCGCAACTTCCAGCATCTTTTCGCACAACGCAATATCCAGCACGGCGCAATCCTCGTCCTATAAGAATAAGTCTTGCTGCCGCATGTATGAATGCTGGCGGCCGAGACCGTAAAATCTCATCATGAGCCGCGCTCATCCGCTCGAAGCACTGAACGCTCGCATCATCGCCTGCGAACGTTGCCCGCGGCTGCGCGCTTACTGCGCGGAGATTGCCCGCGTCCGCCGCCGAGCCTATGCCAACGAAGAATACTGGGGCAAGCCGGTTCCTTCCTTCGGCGATACGAGTGCCCGCGTGCTGGTTCTCGGCCTGGCGCCCGGAGCGCATGGATCGAATCGCACCGGGCGCATCTTTACCGGAGACGGCTCAGGATATTTCTTTTACCCGGTACTCTATGAAGCCGGCTTTGCCTCGCAGCCTCACTCCGGCACTCGCGATGACGGAATGAAGCTGACCAATCTCTGGATCAGCGCCGTCGTTCGCTGCGCGCCACCGGCCAACAAGCCCACCACCGAGGAGCAGCGCAACTGCGCCCCCTGGCTGGACGAAGAGATTTCCCTGATGCCCAATCTGCGTGTTGTGGTCGGCCTCGGCAAGATCGCCTTTGATGGATTTCTGGCGCACGCACAGCGCACCGGCAAGATCGAGTCGCGTTCCAGCTTTAGTTTTGGTCACGGCGCGGAGTACACGTTGCCGGATGGATTGAAGCTGATTGCCAGCTATCATCCGTCGCTGCAAAACACGAATACAGGCAAGCTAACGCATTCCATGCTGCTGGAGGTCTTTCAGCGGGCATGCAAGCTGTCGCAGTAAGTCATGGAGAATTTTTTGTGAGCCATTCAACAGATGAAATCAAGACAGCAGATCATTGGGAGCCAACGCAGTTGATCAAACGGATTCCGCAATTGCGAACTCTTGCAGCGGAGACCAACGGCGTGGCCAGCGAACCCCTCGGAGAATTCCCGCGTCACGCGGCCTCTTTGACCTTTCGCAGCCAAAGCGGCGTGGCGGAACTGCATCGCGACTTCGCCGACCTCTTCTACATCCTTGAAGGCCGCGCTACGCTCGTGACCGGCGGCGGGATCGTTGGCGCTGAGACCATTGCCCCCGGTGAGGTCCGCGGAGAATCTGTGCAGGGCGGTAAAGCACAGCTACTGCTCTCCGGCGAAATCTTCCACATCCCCGCCGGACTGCCTCATCAGATGGTCCTTGCGGACGGCGAGACAGTCGCCTACTTCGTTCTCAAAATTCAGGAGAATGGATAACGGAACCGGCAACGCGCTCTAGCTCTATGAGCGTGTGAATTGATTCTCTAAGTTCGTGCGTGTCTTAAGTTCCACCCGTTGTAAAACGCGCGGCGCCGTGCCAAGGCTTCCGACTAGTAAATACGCTTAAGCAACCGAGGGCGTTCATCTTCCTTGGGTTCTCGCAAGGTCGATCCCATTCGCTCTCGCTGGAGGTTGTCAAACCAATCGCAGGCTATGGTACAGACCTCCGAAAAGAGGCCCAACGGAAGTTCGGCCTCTTGGGACGTAGAGAAGCCCCTTTGCTCATATTTCCAAACCAGCGTTTCAGCCATTTCTCGTTCAAGCAATATAGCTTCCCAGCCATCGAAGAGGGGAGAGTGCCCCGGGGGAATCACCCAGTAAGGTTCCACGTCCTCGGTCCTTGCTTGGTCGAGGCTTAAGCCGCCCCAAAGCTCCGGACGGAATTCGTCATCATCTCCCCATCCGACCCACCGCACTGCATTTAGCTTGTCAAGATTGGTCATACCCGGGAATCGGTTGTCTGGCCGGCCGCCCGAGTAGCGCACTGAAGTTCGCAGTGTGGAAAACCCCAACACCAGCTGTTCAGAATAGTTAGTGTTGCCAATCGCGCGACCTTCAGCCCACAGCCAAATGGAACCAAACGGTTCCAGCGTTCCCCAAGGGTCCATGTCACAATCTTGCACCTCACACTCAATCCCAAAGCTCCAGCGATTTCCGAATGCGTAACGGCTGGCACCGTTGAGGCAGAAAGAGACAGGCTCGGCTTCCAGGTTGGACATATCAACCTCTTAATTCACGCACTTAAGTTCCCGGTGAATCTTCGCCTCTAAAAACTTATCCTTCTTGAGACCGGTTTTGGCCATCCATGCGCGTCCCTAGTTAAACAGATCCTTCATCTTGCTCAGCAGGCTGCGCGATGTCGGCTTGTTCTCGACAGAAAGCGCGTCCGCCAGCTGGCGAATTTGCTCACGCTGAATCTTGTTGAGCTTCTTCGGCACCTGCACAAAAACCTGCACCACCAGATCGCCCTGGCCGCGACCATTCAGATGCGGCACTCCTTTGCCAGGGATGCGAATCTCTTTGCCGTTCTGCGTACCCTCGGGAATTTTGACGGTGATGGGTCCATTGATCGCCGGTATCTCGATCTCCGCGCCCAGCGCCGCCTGGGGAAAGCTGATGGGAACAACGCAATGCAGGTCGTTGCCGTCGCGCTCAAAGAAGTCGTGCGCGCGAATGGCAAGCACGATGTACAGGTCTCCTCTGGGTCCACCAAAACGGCCCGCGTCACCCTCGCCTGTGTAACGAATTCGCGTCCCGCCTTCGACACCTGGAGGAATCTTCACATTCAGTTTGAACTCGCTCGATACACGGGTCTCGCCACGGCACTCCTTGCATGGGTCGGTAATCACCGAACCCGTGCCCGAGCAGGCGCCGCAGGTGCGCGCCACGGAAAAGAACCCCTGTTGGTAGCGGATCTGGCCTTGCCCGCGGCACTGGCCGCAGACCGTTGGCCCCTTGCCGTTCGAGCTGCCTTTGCCCTGACAAGCGGCGCAGGTTTCCAGGCGGCGAATCTTCACTTCGGTCTCGGTGGGATTGATGGCGCTGACAAAATCAATCGTCATGTCGAAGCGCAGGTCGTCGCCGCGCTGCTCACGCGAGGCCTGGCGGCGATTGCCAGTGCTGAACATCTCGCCAAAGAGATCGCCAAAGATGTCGCTGATATCCACGCCGCCGGCAAAGGGGCTGCCATTGAATCCCTGGCCCGCCCCGCCAACACCGGCATGGCCGTAGCGGTCGTAGGCGGCGCGCTTATCGGCATCGCTCAGTACCTGGTAGGCCTCGCTCGCCTGCTTGAACTTTTCTTCCGCCGCATGATCGCCGGGGTTCCGGTCCGGATGGTACTTCAGCGCCTGCTTGCGATAGGCGCTCTTCAAATCCTGGTCACTGGCATCGCGGCCGACGCCGAGCACCTCGTAGTAATCTGCTTTGCTCACTGTCTGTTCCATCACCTAAGCTCGGGGATACTTTTGGGGTTGAATTTTTTGTCCGTTCTTGCAATTTCCTGGTTGCTTGCGATCAGCCGGCAGAGAGAATCCGTTCTTGTTTCACTGCGCTTGCGAAGACTTTCTCGAAATCATCCAGTAGCCGCTTCATGCTGCGCAGATACATCTTGTTGAACTCGCCGGTATGCCCTGCGGCAATATAATCCTTGCGCAGCGCCTGAAAACTATTGAGGTAATCCACATAGCCGTAAAACTCTACAACCTCCGCAACCAGCTTGCGGCGAATCACGCCCACATTCGCCACCTGCCCGTTGAAGACGACATGCGAAAAAGGAATCAACGGATGATGGTCTGTAGTTCCGGCATCAACCTCGCGTTCCCAGAAGGCTCGGTGCTCTTTCACCACTGCAAGCAGCCGGTTAACCTCCGCCAGAATCGCCCGGTTGGTTGACCGCGCCTCCGCAGCCTTATGAACAAAATAGGAGCCGAGTCCCAGAATTGCAGTCAGTATGGCAACCCAGATCGCCGCATCGCTCAGTAGTCTGCTCATCGCTTCACTCAAAGAATTTTACCCGACAGCTTACCCTTCATCTGCAACCTGCTCGCCGAACCTATCCATCATAGGACTCGCAGGCGGTCTGCCGGGATTCATTCACTGATCTGTTTCGGATTTGAGGCAACTCGCACCATCGCCGGGCGCAGCAGCCGCTCGCGCAACCGGTAGCCGCGGCGAATCTCCTCGGCCACATGCTGATCGGGCAGGTCGTCGCGCTCAACAGACCCAATTGCCTCATGCTGGCGCGGATCAAATGCCTCGCCGATGGTAGCCACCGAGGTGACCTGCAATTGGCGCAGCACTTCTTCCATCTGCTTGACGATTAGTTCAACCCCAGAACGCAACTGCTCGGCAGAGCCGGTAGACTTGAGCGCCAACTCAAAGTTATCCACGACCGGCAAAAACTGCTCGACCACGGTTCCGATTGCGTATTCGCGAAACTCAGCCTTCTCGCGCTCGGCGCGTTTGCGAGCGTTTTCGAACTCCGCCTGCAAACGCGCCAGCCGGTCAACCAACTGGTCGCGTTCTGCCTTGAGCTTCTCGTACTCGTCGAAGCTGACTGTTTGCTCGGGCATTGCGACCACCTCGCCACCGTCGGCCTGCGCCTGCTCAGCGGCGATCTGCGCGGCATACTGATCGTTTGCATCCAACTCTGTCACTGCTGTTTCCTGTTCTGACATAACTCGATTGAATCTCCGCATCAACTTCTGAATTTCATTCAAGGTCACATCCCGCGGCCCGCGCCGGCTTCTCTACTACGAAGGATTATCAGTGGGCAGGCCCGGCCAAACGGTGTGAACGCCGGCCTGGCTATCCGGCAGGAACTTCCAAAATCCGCTCGGAGAGCCGGGCGATATAGCGCACCGCCTGAATCATCTCCTGGTATTGAATGCGCGTGGGCGCAATCACCGCAACCGTGCCCAGATTGGCACCGCCCAGCCGCGCGGGCGCGCCAATCAGCACCAGATTCTGCATGGCCTGCGTGGCTTCCGCCTGTCCCGGCGCGTCAAGATCGGCTTGTTGCAGGCCCACCACCACGCGCACCTCCTGCTGGCGGCCATCCACGTACGCGGTCAGCAACTCCACCAGCCGCTGCTTGGCCTCCAGAGCCAGCAGCATCTGCCGCAGCCGCTCCCGGTCCAGCTCTGCGTCAATCAGGTTGGCCATGCCGTCTACAAAGATCGCCGGACTAGCGACGTTCACCGTCAGCGCTCCCTTGCGGCATAGCTCTTCGACAGACGAAAGCATCTGCTGGTAAGCCTCGCGCTCCAGTTCGACCCGCCGCGTCACCTCGGCTCGAATACGCTCAATCTGCCAGCCGCGAAAATTCTCGTTCAGGTAGCGTGAGGCAGTCTCCAGTTCCAGATGGGTCAGCTCGCGATCCAGCGCCAACACCCGATCCTGCACAGCTCCTGCCTGCGTCACCACTACCGCAAGCACCCGGCCCGCCGCGAGCCTTGAAAAATGAATGTGCTCGAGAATCTGGCCAGCAGTCGAGCTGGCCAGCGCCACTCCCAGGCCGCTCGAAATCAGCGCTAGCACATGCGAGGTGCGTTCCAAATAATCATGCGAACTGGAGACACCTGAAAAACTCTCGTCGATCTGGCCGCGGCGCGCTTCGCTTAACGGCGAAACCCCGCTTAATGCTTCTGGCGCTGCCTTTTGCGGCAGCCGGGTAATCTGCTCCACGTAACAACGGAATGCGGCAGCCGTTGGAGTGCGTCCAGCCGAGGTATGCGGCTGCTCGAGGAGTCCAGCTTCCCCTAGCGAAGCCATCACATTGCGCAGCGTGGCCGGGCTAAGTCCCTCCTGATGAGCAAAAAAAGTCGCAACAGCCTGCGAGGCCACCGGCTCCCCGGTCGCAATGTATAGCTCGATGATGGCCGTTAACACCAGCCGCTCCCGCGGGCTGAGGTGCACATCCGACATCTTTTGCTCTCCCTCACAGCAACCAAGGCCACATACCGGCTTGCTGCAGAAGCTAGGAACTATGGCCGCAACAGAAGACTAACCACTTATTTTTCTGTTGTTTAATTCAGAAAAATGCGCATAGTCCTCCTCTTTAATACTAGGAGGCATGCTCAGTTGTGTCAACACGGAAGCGGCAACAGTCGAAGACTCTACAGGATGCGAGCGCCAACGAGAAACCGGCATTTCAGCAAGCGCCATTTCGCAGATGTATTTAAGACAGATGTGCAAAAAAGACGCTCTTACTCACCCCTGCTGCCCGATTTCTCCCACCTTGTACATATATTTGATCGCCGATTTGTAAATCAGCATCCGGCTGCGTCCCCGCACCTTTAGCGAGAGCCGGTCATACCACTCGATGCACCCCTCCACCCGTTCGCCATCCTCCAGCACGATCACCATTGGCGTCTGCGCGTGGATCTGCTTTTGCAGGTAGAAAAGTTCAGCCTGCCGCTGCATATTTTGATCCTCGGCCAGTTGCGCGGTAAAGCGAAACTGCTGCTGGGTCCGCTTGCGAGGACGGTCGGGGGTTGGAGAAAGCCTGGCGACACGCGCGGAGCTATCTTTTTTGCCGGGTTCTGGCAGGACTGCCGGATCGTTCATCAACACAACCTTCTGAGGAAGCTGCAAGCTCTGCAAAAAACTGCACTAACCCTGTTACCGGTACTGGAGTCTCATTCCAGCTCGGCTAAAAAACGCCGCAGAGTAAGGAACAGCCATTGCCGCTCCCGATTCGGTTCTCAACAATCTCTGCTGTTGACGATAACCCAAAAGATGCCCAACGTGCCCGCCGGGTTGTATTCATTTGTGAAGATAAGCAGCGAATCGTTGCTGAACGCGCGCCAAAATCCGTGCAAGTCTACAAGACCAACTGCTGCAAATCATGGAGCATGGCTGCGGCATATAGCCTGGCCCGCTATCAAGGCCTGATTATATTTTCTCCAAACCCACCGCCATCGCATCCAGCGACAACGAGCGCAGAAGATTCCGCCGCATTCCCTGCTCTACCTGCCCCAGCGCGCGTGCTGCTCCGTCTATCCAGTCCACTGTCACTCCCTGGGCCAGACGCGCAAGCTCAGCCTCAATATCCAGGTTGCGAATCAGCTTCGGCGTACCTGCCACAATCAGTAGCAGATCCTCTACCAGGCTGCCCAGCGCACGCAGCAGGTTGATCGTCTTCTCCTGTCCGTCGGCCCCGGCGCGGTAGCTTTCCGTCGCGCGGAAGAGTTGCGAGTAATCCGGCTCGCGCAGCGCCGTGCGCAGCAGAATCAGCGCATCCTGGCGGCTGGCGAGATAGACCTCCAGATCAATCGTCAGCGCCCGGCCAACAGCCCCTTCGGCGAGCCGCGCGGCCAGCTCCCGCTGCATCGGCTTGAATTGCGGACGGCGCGCGGCCAGTAAAGCCTCCAGCTCCTTCGAAGCCAGTGCCCCCAACCGGTGGACAATCGCCCGTGAACGGATCGTCGGCAGTAGCTCCTGTGGATTCTCGGTCAACAGCACCAAGGACGTGTTCTCCGGCGGCTCTTCCAGGACCTTCAGCAAACTGTTGGCCGCCTCTTTCATGAAGGCAGACGACGTAAAGATATAAAACGATCGCTGCGCCTGCCCAGGGCTGCGGTAATAGGCCGCATGAATCACCTGGCGGACCTGGCCCATCTTGATCGTCAACTGCGGCGGGTCTGGCGGAATGATCATCACATCCGGATGCGTCTGGATCAGGATGCGCGTCTCTTTCTTGTCCGCATCGCGCAGATCCTCGCGCGCCGCAACCGCCTCTTCCACGCGTGCTTCCAGGTTGGCCGCATCCCCAATTCGCTGGCAATTCGAGCAAACGCCGCAAAAATCCGGCAGCGGCCCATTTTCACTTGGGGTTTCTGTCGGGCTGAGGCAATTTACCGCCTGGGCCAGCATCAGGGCCAGCGTATATTTGCCCGCCCCGCGCGGCCCACTCAATATGAGCGCCTGCGGAAACCGCCCCGCGCGGATGCTCTCGCGCAGGTGCGTGACGGTTGCCGTATTGCCTAAAAAGGATTCGAAGCCCACAGATTGAGAATAGACCATAGTAAATGGAGCCGCTCTATCTCTGAACAGCTTTTGCCTTGATGCCGTATTTCGGCCGCAGCGTGATCTTGGGTTGGACCTCAATCTGCTGGCCGGGCAGAATCTCCAGTCGCCATTTCTGTGCGATAGTCGCGATTGCCAAGGTCGCTTCCATCCATGCAAAAGACTCGCCAATGCACTGCCGCCCTCCGCCGCCGAAGGGAAAGTAGCAGAAGCGGGGCCGCGCGGCTTTGGCCTCAGGCGTATGCCGCTCCGGGCGGAAGGCCGTAGGGTCAGGGAACCACTGCGGATCGCGCTGGACGATGTATTGGCTAAACAGCGTCATCGTCCCCTTTGGCAGCCGGTACGGGCCAATCGAGACCTCTTCAAGCGATTCGCGGGCCATCGTCCACACCGGCGGGTAAAGGCGCATCGACTCCGCCAGCGCCATCGGCGTGTATTCCAGCCGAGGCAGATCTTCGAGCGTGGGCAACCGGCCGGTAAGCACATCATCCAGTTCCCTATGCAGCTTCGCTTCAGCCTCGGGATTCTGGCCCAGCAGCAGCCAGCTCCACGCCAACGCGTTGGCCACCGTCTCAAAACCGGCAAGAAAAAGCGTCAACACCTGGTCCCGCAGTTCTTCCGGCGAGAACGCCGCGCCGGGACCGTCCTCTACATCCCCCTGCTCCTCATCCCGAGCCGCAATCAGCATCGAGAGCAGATCGCCGCGTTCCGCCAGTCGCGCCGCAGGCTCTCTCTGCCGCGCGGCAATCATGCCGTCCACGACCTGATCGAGCCGCGCCTTGGCCGTGCGGAATCGCTTCATCCCCGGTAGTGGCGTATCCAACAGTGCTTCGGCCCGGGGCAGCGCTATCAGGTAGTTGTAGAGGTCCATGATGACGTTCATCTGATCGTTGACCTCGCGGATCTCTGTTGTCACCTCGGTGTCAAAGAGCGTCCGCGCCACAATCTGCAACGCCAGGCGCATCATCTCCGCTGCAATGTCCAGACTCTCGCCCGGCTCCCATTGCGAACTCACGGCAGCAGCAAGCTCGGAGATCTGGTCCGCATAGGCATGAATGCGCTGGCGATGAAAGGCTGGCGCGGCAATGCGTCGGGCGCGTTTGTGGGTTTCGCCGTCGGATGTAATCAACCCTTCGCCCAGCACAATCTTGATCCGTCGCTGGGTGCGGTCTTTGCCAAACGATGCGGCTTTGCCAATCAGGATTTCGCGAATATCCGAAGGGTGGTTAAACAGCACCACATCATGCCCAAAGACGCGGTAATGCGCTGCGCGCCCGTAGCGCTGCAAATGCTGGAAAAATGGAATCGGATTCCCCGGCTTGAAGAACTTGCTGAAAGAATAAAAGAGCAAGTCGAAGCGCAGGCCGGGAGGGAAGACGTACCTGCCCTTGCAAATAAGCTGCGGAGACTCAACCGTAGGCGCGGAATCGTTGACTGTAGCCACGCCTTGAGTCTATTGCATTGGCGGGAACCTGGGCTGCTGTTGATTCTCGCGAACTGGCAGACCTCCAAACTCATTCCTGTTGCGGCTTGCCAGGCGGAACGAATTCAGTCGCGTGAACAACGACTTCGTTAGACACGACGGTGGGCTGCTCCTTGGGCCACAGCAGACAGAAGCTGCCATTCGGAGAAGCAAAGCACGCACTCGTCTGAAAGCGAAAGCGGAACTGGTAATCTCCAGCGGGATGGAAGAACGTCGTGCCGAACTCTGACGTCAGTTCGGATAGGATAAAATCTCCCTCTGCCGCTTCTCCGGGAAGGATGGCGGTCTCGACGTAAATGTTCCTCGCGCATTCCCACGCCGGGGAATCGAGCCACTTCCACGCGCCATCGCCCATTCTGTATTCGGGAGCGATGCTGTAATCGCCGCAACTATGCCTGCCGTTGCGGATAGCACGGTCGCCCAGATTGCGGATGGCGTAATGGAAGACGGAGCATTCAACGCCAGTAGCCGCCTGCCCGTCACATTTGGCTGGCTGAGGTAGAAGTTTACTCCAGCCCTGGGGGTTGGGTGTTACCTCAAATGCAATTTCGAGCATGCCGAGATCGGGAAGAACTGGCGAGTTGACCTCAATCTCGCTGGAGACAACCTTTACCGGTGTCTGAAACTCTACATCGCCTTGCCCAGGACCACCTCGGTAGGGTGTTTTCATTACCTGAAGCGGAGCGAGGCAATCGGAACCATCGGCAGGTTCGGTGCAGCCCCGCAGCATCCACTGAACTCGGATCGTATAGGAACGCGGGGCGACGGCAGCGCTGTAACCGGGTCCGCGGTCTGGCGAGGTCAATCGAGTCGCGTACTCGATGCTTTCGCCGGGCTTCAAGCGGAGATTGGCATAAGTCCAAGGCGTACAGCGCGGCCGAGAGACCACGCTGAGCGGCCACCAGCCATTGGATGAGTTTGGCTCCTTCCTTTCAAAGTTCACGACCGGTTCCTGGCAGCCAATGCGGCTCAGATGGACTGTGTGCATACCAACGTTTTTCAGCGTCACGACAAAGGCGCGGCAGGCAAGAGTCAGCCCAGCTTCACCACCGCAGCTCGGGCCGAGGGGCAGCTCGCTGTTGGGATCCTCGCGCAGGGTTAGTTCAAATTCGCTGGCCGGAGGCAGCAGTTGAGGAAAAGGACTCATCGCCAATGCTGACTTGGAGAAGCCTATCGCTATGAGCGCCAGCAAAGCCACAACAAAAAGCCTTCGCATCCCTGAGTCCCTTTCAATGCACCTTTACGGCCCGAATATCAGCCTATCTCTTAATAGGCAAGACGCCCCGCTCCACCAAATGTCACGCTGGCCATCCGACGATTCCTGACGGAAAGCAGTCTCGGCTTTTCGTAGTTAGAAAAAATTGTCAATGACCCTTGACATCATTCAATCTTTTATGTAAAGTTAAGTTGTCATAAAGTAAAGGAGACCAATCATGATCTGCTCGATCAAAAATCCCGCCCAGCGCCGCTATGTGATTCGCATGTGGGTTGCGGCGGGGTTATGCATCCTGTTTGCCGCGGCCGCGGCTTTGACATTTCGTCTCAGCCATCCGCGCGGCTTTTTCGCCTATCTGGCGGCCACTTTGCCCGCGCTGCCCATTCTGGGAGCGCTGTTCTACACCGGAGTTTACCTGACCGAAGAAACGGACGAGTTCCAGCGCAACCTCCTCGTCCAGTCACTGCTCGGCGGGATTGGAGGGATTCTGGCATTGGAGACCGTCTGGGGCAATCTGGAAGATCTTGCTCATGCCCCTCATCTGGACCTCATATGGGTCTACCCACTTTTCTACCTGTTCGTGCTTATTTCCTACGGACTGGTCTGGCTGAGGTACAGATGAAAAACCGCCTGCGCGTACTGCGCGCTGAACGCAACTGGTCACAGGCCGATCTGGCGGAACGGCTGGAGGTCTCGCGCCAATCGGTCAACGCCATTGAGACCGGCAAATACGATCCCAGCCTTCCGCTGGCCTTCAAGCTGGCACGGCTCTTCGGAACCACGATTGAAGGGATTTTTGAAGAAGAGCTTTAGCCTTACGCGGGAAACGGTATCCCATCCTAAAAACAGATCGTGCCAGCTGGGTGAAATGCCCTTATTTGATCGGTGGGCCAGAAGAACGCAACGCCCGAATTCGCTCAATCGCGCTAACCATCGTGGGCCGCGGCCCCAGCGACTCCATCCCGCGCCCAATCAACATTTCAACAAACTCCACCACCGGCGCCTGCCGGGACTCAGCAGCGCGAATTACATCTTCAGGAACAGTAATTGAAATCATCATCGGCGAAGTCTTCCCTGTTGTGTATATCGGCAAACCGGTACAGGAAACGAGTCTCTGCCGCAAAAAATCCGCCGTAAGCCTGCCCTGCGCTGGGAGAAACATGCCTGCAACCTGTGACATTTGTTCCACG
>Ga0181534_10001304_pt1 | contig 16320 bp, 13 predicted proteins | sample PEATcosm2014_Bin_37_FD_119758 | JGI IMG/M metagenome (GOLD analysis project Ga0181534, IMG submission 119758) | Peatland microbial communities from MTU Mesocosm Facility, Houghton, MI, USA - PEATcosm2014_Bin17_10_metaG | ecosystem: Environmental > Terrestrial > Soil > Wetlands > Peat | place... | reverse complement strand
GATGGCTTCCAGGTGCGCCGGAGCCATTCGCTCCGCGATACCTTCCGGCAGTAGCAGCACCGGGTGAAAGATGCCAAAAACACCCGGCTCCAGCATTTCGGGCGACGACAGCACGGGAACCTCTGCCTCCATCGCCAGCGGCGCAGCTTCCCGCACGGCGGCGTCGATGCGCCGCCATCGCCGCCACCAGGAGAACGCCACGGCCAGGAAACCGCCCGCCCAGATCGCCAGAATAACGGCCGGCAGAAGGCTGTCGTGCTGCGCGGCCGCGGCCGGCGCCGCAGTGGTTTGGGCCACGGAAGCCGGAAACGGTTGACCGATGTATTCGACGACCACGGGCAGCTCAGGCCGCGCCACGCGGCTGGCGGTGAGCCATCCCAGTTGACCGCCCACCGCGGCCAGCAGCGAAAACGGAATCAGAAACTTCACCGAAGCGGCCAGCCAAAGCCCATGCCGCGTTTTGGCGTGGTTCTTGCGCAGTACCAGCGCCAAAAGGCCCGCGATGCCTGCAAACAGAGTCGATTGCCACAGGTGGTTGGCCAATGCCAAAGTGAAATCGTCAGGAATCATTGGGATAATCATTGGGATTTGTCCTCCTTCGCCAGCTTTCGCAAAGCATTCTGCGCTTCCTTGACGTCTTCCATCGTGAGCTTACCGGATTCGACGAGGTGCGCCATGATTGGTTGCGTCCGGCCCCCAAACAGTCCTAGCAGGTCGTCGATCAATCGGCGCTGCGCGGCATTGCGCGAAACCACCGCCTCGAAAATATGCGCGTTGCCGATCTTCTTCACCCGGCGCACCGCTTTTTTCCCCTCCAACCGGTAAACGGTGGTCTGCACGGTGGTATAGGAGGGCAACTCCTGGCCGGGAAAGGCTTCTTGAATCTCCCGGATGGAGACCGGTCCGCGGTCCCACAGGGCCTGCATGATTTGCAGTTCGAGTTTGGTGAATTTGAGTGCCGCCATCGAGTCCTACTATGCTTGTTTGTAATCCTACTACGAAAGTGTGTGGCGATGCAAGCCCCGGTTAACCACGGAATACGTTCGAAATTACACAACTCTTACAAAGCCCGGACCGGTTCCCTGTTAGCGTGAAAGTATGGCGTCCACGGTATCCCCCCAAGAAACGCGTAATATCGAGCTCCTGGAGTTTCCGGAACCGCAAAAACTGAATTGGTCCACTACCTTAGTACTGGTTTTGCTGCACATAGGCGCGATTGCCGCGCTGTTCATGTTCAGTTGGGCCAATCTGGCGGTCACTCTGTTCCTCCTCTGGTTCGCCACCGGTTTGGGGATAAGCATGGGATACCACCGGCTGCACACCCACCGTTCGTACCAGGTGCCGCTAGGCCTTGAGTACCTGTTTGCGGTATGCGGCGCGTTGACCTTCGAGGGCGGCCCGATTTTCTGGGTGGCCACCCATCGCATCCACCACCAGAAATCGGATATGCCGGGCGATCCGCACTCCCCGCATGATGGCGGATGGTGGGCGCACGTGGGCTGGATCCTGATGGGCGAAGCCAAGCACAACAACACCCGCCTGATGTCCAAGTACGCTCCCGATCTCGCGAAGCACAAATTCTACGTCTGGCTGAATAACTACCACTGGCTGCCGAACGTGTTACTGGCGGTCCTGCTCTATGCCATCGGCGGATTTTCGATGGTCCTCTGGGGCGTCGCGCTGCGGGTCGTCATCGGGTTGCACGCTACCTGGCTGGTAAACTCCGCCACGCACATGTGGGGATCGCGGCGGTTCGATACGCGCGACGGTTCACGCAATTGCTGGTGGGTGGCGCTGATCACCTTTGGCGAAGGCTGGCACAACAATCACCACGCGCATCCCACGTCGGCGCGTCACGGTCTCGCGTGGTACGAGTTCGATATGTCCTGGATCCAGATCCAGATTCTGCGCTTCTTCGGCATCGCCAAGTCCGTAAAGGTGGCCAAAGTCACCAGTGCCTTGCTCGAGCGCGACGCCGCCTAACAGCGCCCTGCAACTCCGCTAGCGGCTTGGGGCGCTTTCCCACGGGTTAAGAGCAAGCTTTGCGGCGCTCCTTGGAATCGGGAATGTTGAGTTCCGACCCGGCAAGGGCCTTGCGGTCAGAACATCGATGAGCCGCTTGTCGCAGTGGCTCCGCGGGAATGGCTACGGCGCCCCGCGCCTGCCCGGCCACGATCTCCTGGAGATAGTCTGCGAGGGAACTACCGCGTTCGCGGGCCTGGGCCAGCAACGCATTCAGCTACGATGCCGGCCACTCTGACTCCTGGCTCCTGACTTCTGTCTTCCATATCCCGCAGGGATATCAAGGACGCAGCCCTTGTCTACTTAGATGTCTATTGAGATGGCTACGCCGCCGGGGCCGCCGGCTCAAAGTAGCGTTGCGCCAGTTCCGGCTTGGCGATCACCGCCTTACGCCAGCACGAACGGGCCTCGAATTCGTTGCCCAGCGACATCAGCGCGTGCCCCAGATTCAGGAGCGCCTCGCCGAACTGTGGATCGGTACGGAGCGCCTCCCGGTAAAGCACCGCGGCGTCTTCAGCCTCGCCCCGCCGCTGGCAGATCAGGCCGGCATTGTAGAGGAGCTCCGGGCTGCGCTCGCCGCTGTCCAGCAATTGCCGGTAGATTTCGAAGGCCTTATCGTAGTCCTGGTTTTCCAGCGCCAGGGCGGCCAGGCCGCGCAGCGCTTCTCTGGAGTCGGAGCCGGATGCGGTCAATTCCTGGAAGCAGGTCCGCGCGCCCTCCTTGTTCCCCGCGCGCCAGTGCGCAATGCCCAGATTCAGGCGGGCTTCGGCCCAGTTGGGGCGCTTCTCCAGACAGCTCTCGAACGCCTGGATGCTGCCCGGATAGTCGGGCCGTTGCAGGCGCAGGTGGCCGATCCGGAAAGCGGCGTCATCGGAGTCCGGCGAGTCGGGCGGCACTTGCGCATAAAGCTTCTCCGCGGCATCGAGATCGCCCAATTGCTCGTGGACCAGCCCCAGGTTCCAGTGCACGCCGGGCAGGTCCGGATCGATTAGCTGGGCCCGCTCGTAAGCCGCGCGGGCAGCCTTCAGATCGCCCTGTTCCTGCAGCGCTACGCCCAGATTCAGGTGGGCTTGCGGCGATTCGGGCCGCACCCGGGTAGCGCGCGCGTAAGCCTCCGCGGCGTTGCCCAGGTCGCCGGCTTTGTGGCAGGCGACGCCCAGATTGAACCAGTTCTCGAAAACCTGCGGCGCCAGCTCGGCCAGTTTGCGGGAGTAATCCGCCGCGGCCAGATGGTCGCCGGCGGCGAAGGCCGCGCCCGCCAGCCCCTCCAGTGCGATCTGAGACTTGGGCTGCACCTCAGCCAGTTGTTGCGCGTACCGGCGCACCATTTCGTAATCCTGATTGGCCAGCGACAGCGAAACCAGGTTGCTGAGCGCGTCCTCGGAGCGTGGATTGCGGCTCAAGATCCGGCGGTACAACTCGGCCGCTTCCGTGTTGCGATCCCGTTTTTGGAGGGCCACGGCTTTGCCGAAAAGGGCCTCGGTATTGTCCGGGTGGCGCGCCAGGAAGCGGTCGTACGCCTCCAGCGCTTCGTTATGCATGCCCGATTGCACCAGGCAAGCGCCCAGGGCCAAATGCGCTTCGCTGCGCACCGGATCGTTCGAAATCGCTTTGCGGAACGAAGCCGCGGCGTCCTCCCATCGCTCGAGGCGCCCCTGGCATACGCCCGCGTTGAAGTGCGCGGTGGGATGCAGCGGATCGAGCACCGCCGCCTGCGCATAGCTCTGCGCCGCCGGACCGTACTGCTGCAGTTCGTATTGCACCTGGCCGAGGGCGAAGAACAGCGCCGGGTGACGTTCGCCGCCGTCCAGCGCGCGGACCAGTTCCTTGGCGGCATCGTCGAGTTTGCCGTCCAGATGCAGGGATGCCGCCTTCGACAACGCGCGGCTGAGGCGCGCGTTCTTGTCGCTGCCGTTTTCCGCGTTTCGCGGGATGGCCGCCGTCGCTATATTCGAGCTTTCCATCTTCCGGTAATCCATTCTAGTTGTCTCCCGATCATCGCCGTTTGGCTGCTCTTGCCGGACAGCCAGCCGCAAATGTTGCCCAAGATGTCGCCATGGCTCTCGAGCTTCACCCAGTAAACGCGGGCGCTCTCGCCGGCCTCGCCAAAGAAGCCCACGCCGCCGGCGGTGAGCGCGTCGTCGGTCCAATAATCCGCCTCCTGGCCTTCGATGTAAGCGCGGTAGCGGTTACCCTTGACGTCCACGGTTACACGGTATGGCGTGTTGGCGTGGATCATCATGCGCAAAGGCGTCTGCACGCGGTTTCCCTTGTGGCCCCCGATCACCGGATAGCGGATCATGGCCATGACCGGCCGCGGCCCCGGCTGGAGGACGGCGAATTTCATGGCGTAGTAGTTGTTGGCGTCGCGGGCGCGGACTACCCAATCGACGCTCTTGTTCTCGATCTGCGCCATGAACTCGAAGCGGTAATCCGATAGCGGAACCGAGGGGCGGTAGAGCGCCAATTGTCCGGGATGGATGAAGCCATCGGTGCTGTAGGACCAGCTTTTCGGCCACTTCGGCTGCACGCTTTTCCATTGATTCAAACCCCCACGGAAATTATCCGCGTAGGTACGCGTGGCCCGTTCCGACATCCATTGGCCGATCGACATCCCGTGCCAGGGGAGCGCTACGCTGAAGCTCTTGGAAGCCGCCAGGGGCCGCAACACTCCGGCCAGCAACAGCGCGGCTGCCGCCATGCCGACATACTGCCACTTGGTCCGGCTGGAAAGCGCCGCAACCTCGCGCCGGAACGGCAGCACGTTGCTTTTAGCCTTGGGCCTGTCCGCGGCTTCCTGGACGTAGTGCATGTTCCGGTCGGCGCGCAGGAGATCGCTGAAACGGGCTTTGATCGGTTCGGTGCTGAACTCCGGATTGCACATGTGGACCACGCGGAGAGTCCACAGCACGGCGCATGACCGTAACGAGCGGCCCACATCGGGCGGTAACGGGCCTACGCCGGCGACTGCGCCGGCGGGGGCCGGCAAATAATCGACAGGGGGCACGGCAATGTCCGCTACGGGAACCTGAATACGGTCAGGGGACGCTGCCATGGCGGGGTCCCACGCCGGCGCACCGGCCGGCGGCGCGGCGGACGCCGGCCGGTCGGGATGGGCCATGGAGACCGGCGGCTTGGCGGCCACGCTCGCGCCCGGCAACGCGAACGGTGGGTGCAGCGGTCCGGGAGTCTCGAAGCGCGGAAGTGCGGCTGCCGCGGCAACCCGAAGATCTTGATGGCCGCCAGCTTCCCGCACTGGATTGTCTTCAGGCTGTACCAGTCCCGCGAGTCCTCCAATGGCTGCGGGGGAGCACTCTGCCGGCGGGCTCGCGAGGCTGCCCAGCGGCGCCAGGGAGTTGCCGCTTGACGCCGTGCGGTTCGCAGTCCGCAAGGCTGAGGATAGGGGCGGCCCGGATGGACGTGGATCCGCCGTTGGGGCCATGGGCGCCAAGTCCAGAGCCTGCCGGGTGGCGGACTCGGCTGGCTCGGCGGCAGGCAGCGCGCCCTGGATGTTCGGCAGGACTTCGCGTAAACGGCTGGCGAGAGCGATTGGGCCGCCACTGGCCGCATCGGCGGCGACCGGCGAGCGAGCCTCCGGAGCGGCGGGTTTAAGGCGATCGATCGAGGCGATCGGAGCCGAGGATGCCGCCGCCTGGGGCAGCTTGGGGAGAACGATCCCGCCTGCGCGAGCCCCCGGCGCCTCGAATGCCACTGGCCAGGCCGCCGTCGAAACGTCGGTGTGGATCGGTAGCGGACCGGCTTCCAGGAATCTGGGCTGCCCGGCGCCGGACGCCGGAGTAAGGCCGAATTTCGGGGCGGAGTCTGGTCCGGCGGGAGCAGCCGGCCGCGCAATTGTCGTGTTGCCAGGCAAGGCTACTGCCGGGGTGGGGGCAACTGGGCCGGTAGCCGCAGGTTCGGCCGGCGCGGGGCTGGTGGCGCGCAATTGCGGAGCTCGTGGTTCCCCCCGCACTGCCGCGCTGACGGGCGCGGGTTCCGGCAGTGAAACCGAATCGGGCGGGCGCCGAGACGACGAGATTTGCGCCGCGGCAACCGGCTGGCGCGAAGCGAGGTCGGCGGCTGCAAAATGGGTTGCGGCGGCGCCGGCGGTGGACCTGCCCGGAGGCCGGCTGGCGACCGGGAAGCCAGGCTGGATGGCCGGCAGCGGATACGCGGCGGCCGAACCCTGCCACACCAACTGCGCGCCTATTGCCGCAAGGTTTTGGCCGAAGATCCAAGCCGGCTGCGCGGCGGACATACCGGCGCGATCGATGTCCAGCGCAAGTTCGCGGACGCCCGATAGCGACTTGCGCAGCAGGCGCAACACGGCGGAGGGAGCCGGATCGTGGTGGGCCGGCGGCCGTTCGATAAAGTCCGCCATCCGCACTGGTGCGGCTTCCGGGCTCAGCGCCTCGTAAAGGCTCTGCCGGTAGCGCTCGCGGAACTGAACGCGATGCGGCTCACTGCAGAACTCCCTGTCACGGAGCTGCCGGATCGGACCAATTCCTTTCCCGCAATAAAGACACTGCACGCTCTGCCTCTCTCCTCCGGCTACCGGCTATTATATACTCACTGACAACCAGGAACAATGCAAACCGTACTAATCGGAAAAGTTACTTGGTACTTACTAATCTAATGAGCATGGCGGGTGCTATCTTCAGTTAACTATTACCAACGTTGGATAACATGGTGTTGTAACTTTGGGAAGCGTGTGTCACTTGATTGTGGGGCAGGCGTCCACGCCTGCGGCGGGTCTCCGGACCCGCGCGGACCTAAGGAACACGGCGCAATTTTGAGGTACCCTGAAACCGATGAGCCTGGAACAAGCGCGGGAGTGGTTGCGGGGCGCCACGGCGGTGGCGGTGCTGACGGGCGCCGGAATCTCGGCGGAGAGCGGCGTCCCGGTTTTTCGTGGAGCCGGCGGACTGTGGAAGAACTATAAGCCCGAAGAGTTGGCCACGCCTGAGGCTTTTGCGCGCGACCCGCGCCTGGTTTGGGAATGGTACGACTGGCGGCGGGTAGCCATCCGGCAGGCCAAGCCAAACGCCGGGCACGCCGCCCTGGTGCGTCTCGAAATTCAAAAGCCGCATTTCACCCTGATTACGCAGAACGTGGACGGCCTGCACGACATGGCCGGCAGCGGCCGGATACTGAAACTTCACGGCGACATCTGGCGCATGCGCTGCACCTCCTGCGGCGCCAATTGGCCGGATCGCCGCGCCCCTTTGCCCAAACTGCCGCCGCACTGCGGATGCGGCGGCCTGGCTCGCCCTGGCGTAGTCTGGTTTGGCGAGCCTCTGCCCGAAGGCATGATGCAGGAAGCCGAACATGCCACCCTGCAAGCGCAGGTGCTGCTGGTGGTGGGCACCTCGGCCCAGGTCTATCCGGCGGCCAGCCTGATCCCCTTGGCGAAACAAGCCGGAGCGCGGGTGATCCAGGTGAACCTGGAGCCCACACCTTATTCCAACATTCTGGACTGCGCGCTCGAGGGCCCCGCCGGCGAGATTTTGCCGCAGTTAATTTGAGGCGGTCATTCGGAACGAGCCTGCGAGACCATCCGCAGCGCAAAAGCCCGCTCCTTTTCGCGGCGGCCCTTCCCGAGCTTGGCGCCGGCCGATGGCAAGACACGCGTTACCGCGAGATGCGCCAGCGCGCACACGATGAATGCCAGCGAGGCCACCAAGACCATACTGAGGATTATCCAAACCTGTTGTGTCATAGAGTATTACCCAATCATTTCCAGCGATTCCGGCGAGTTCGCCTATGTCGTATTGTTGGGAATCAGCTTGACTTCCGTGAGATCCGTGGCGATCACCTGGAAGATGTTGTTTAAGCCGGTTACTGGTTGCGAGGCGGAGATGCAACTGCTGCTGCCGCCGGTGGCGGTGTAGTCGGAAAAGAAGTACGACGGGGAGGAGGCGATGCCCTCCATCGTTTGGCACGGGGTGATCGCCGGACTGGTGTCAGTGCTGCATCCCGAGGCCTCCGCGCCGTAGGCCACCGAATAGATTCTGGTCCCCGCGCCCGCGGCGGCTTGAGCCGCCGTGATCGCCTGATGGCACTCCTGGAGGGTCGACGGGTACAGACCCGACGTAGTGGAAGCTCCCACCATTTGTGCGGACGTGGCGTTTGCATCCCCATCGCTGAGCATCACGATGACGTTTTGGGAGTTCGGATTGAGGAGCTGCTCGGCAACCAGATACGCTTGCGCCGTGTAGATGATCTGCGCATAGTAGGTTCCAGCGCCGCCGATGGCCTGCAGGCCGTTGCACCCGCTCTTCCCTCCGGCCGCAGCCACCAGGTTGGAACCGGGGTTTAACGACGCAGCCGCGTCGGAAGTGCGGTAATCGCTGGCGAAATCCAGGATCTGGTAAGTCGAGGTGGCTGGGAAGGGAAACGAATATGGTCTGATCGTGGGAGTGGCCGAGCCGCAGTTATAGTCGTCCGCAACCGTGCCCGTCGACACCGACGGGAAGGTCAGCAGGCTGACTCTATCGACGGAGTTCGACACCATGCCGCTCGTGGCGGCGCCGCAGCTTGTTTCGGCCGGTTGGCAGGGCGAGAGGCTTTTCAGCAGCACTTGGACGCCCTGCAAAGCGCAGTATATTCTTGTGTTACTGCAGTTGCTGTCCGCATCCGTATCGTTCATTGAACGGGTCGAGTCGACCACGATGGCGATGTTGTACGGTTGCGTCGCCGAGCCTTTCATGCTGGCCGTCGCAGTGGCGGTGAGAGTAGCGGAAGGCCCGCCAAACAGAGGCAGGAAAAACAGCGGCACCTTAACCTGCTGCGCCACCTGGAGCGCGTTCGAGGCGGACGGGCCGTAACACTGGAGACCAAAAGTGGTCTTCAGGGTCGACAGGCACATGAACTTAGGGTAACCGCTAAGGATGGCTGTGCCGGGGATATTAGAAGCCGAATTGAGGCTGCCGCTGGCGCCGCTGTAAGTGGTGACGGTGGCAGTGACGCTGGCCGCCGTGGCCCCGGCTTGGGACATAGCCGCCGCGCCGGCTAGCGCGGCCGCTTGGGTGGAGGCATTGAGTTCATTCTGGTAATAGTAAATGAAGCCGAAATCGGCCACCAATGCCGCCATACCGAACAGCACGGGCAGCCACAGCGTCATGAAGATGAGGACCTGCCCGCGCCGGCTTTTTCGCGTGGGGCGCCAGAAAACACCACTGGACCTTTTCATTGGATAAGCTCCGTGGTCTGCGTGCCGAGGCTGCAGGAAAAACTCCCTCTGAATACTCCGAGAGCGCAGGGGTAAGTGGCCGTTACCTGAGCCGGCGCGCCCTGCACCATATTCGCGGCTCCGCCCGTGCACGAAGTGGTGGCTGCGTAAGTGGTTCCGTTAATCACGAATGTCAGCGAGAGACCCGAGGTGAGACTGGGGGCCGCGTTGCTGATCGCGGTATAGGCCGTCGCGCACGGATCGGCAGTCTGCCCGCGGCTAAAGGCAAGCTGCTGCGCACCGGTGTTCACCGCATTTGTGAGCACCAGCTCGTTGTGCAGGACAAACCCAAAGGCGGCCATCCCTGTAGTTGTGAGCAGCAGGAGCGGCATCACCAGGGTGAACTCGATCAATGACCCGCCACGCCGGCGGCGAGCCTCGCTGCGGCGGCCTTGGCGCCCCGTGCGATCGGCCTTAGTCGAATTTGATTGGAATTTCATAGTCTCTTCCGTCTGACTGAGTGTACCTGAACTTTTTTTACGCCTGTAAATGATTTCGCCGTCTTGCTGGGTAACAGAGGAACCAGCCGTACCGGATTTTAGAGTACCGGGAGTTACTCTGTTCAGCCGCGCGGGGGCTAACTGGTGAAGGCGCGGCTTCAGGGAGCCTTATTGCGCGAGCCGGATGCTGATCTGCGTCGCAATAGTATCGAAGGCCACCGCCAGTTGCGAGGCATCCGGGGCTATGGCGAAGTAGCCATGCGGCTGGCTGATTTGCAAGTTGTAAAAAGTCAGCCCAATGCCGGTGTCCCCGGCCAGGTTGGGGTCGTTTGCTATCTTTTGCAATAACAGGGTATCGGGCATGTCGTCCGGCGGTCCATTGCCCATCAGCGCGATCGCGTAGATGTAGGGATTTAGGGTGGCGTCGGTTCGCACCTGGGTAGCTTCATTGTCCAGGGCATTGGTGGAGGCGATGACGATTTGCTGCGGTATGCTTACCGCCCCGACCGGGTTGAACGGTGTGGTGTAGGGCCAAGTCGCATTATTCAGCACGCTGTAAGGTCCCGCGAGCGAGTTGCCGTAATAGTCGGTGGTGGGCAGGTTCGGGATATCGAGCGAGACGTTGGGGAGATTGGGGCCGTTGAACTGGCACCCGCTGCTGCCGGCCAGCGAGTGGCCGTCATTGGGGAAGGTGATGGCGGTGGTGGTGGCATTCATGACGCCGGCGGTCGTGCCGCTGGGCAAGGCGCCGCCGGCCCACTGGGCAATCACGCCGGGTGTGCCCGCGGGCATCGTGCAGCCGTCCGTAACCCCCAGCCCGGGTTGGGAGTAATCGGCGGTGACGCCGTTGGGCCGTCCGTCGGTCAAGAACATGATCACGTTCATGCGGTTGGGATTGTTCACATTCTTGAGTTCCTGGTACGCCGCGGCGATGGCCGCGGCCGAAGAGGTGTTTTCAGCGCAGGTGAGCGTGCCGATGAGGGATTGGATGGTATTGCCGCTGGCATCCGGCGTGGTGAAGCTGGTGGTGGAGGGATAGAAAAAAACCGAGGAGCCAAAGGCTACCAGGCCTAGCTGGTCGCGTCCGGGAGCGAAGTAGTTTACGAACGCGGCGGCATCGGCTTTCATCAAAGCGCACGCGGTTTGCCCGGTGCCGGCGACGATGCCATTCATGGAACTGGAGCGGTCGAGCACCATCATCAACAACACATCGCGGCGCCCCGCCGTGCTGGTTACATTAATCGTGGAGTATTGTTGGTTTAGCACGCGCAGGAAGTATAAGGGCGCTTGCGCCGTGGCGTTCACGGTGACCGACCGGTAATTGGGCAGGGTCACTGAGTCCACCGTGACGGTGGCACTGGCGCCGGTGGAGCGCCAATACCCCGTGGGAAAATTGGCGCTGAAGTAGGTCTGGGCGGTGCTCACGGCGCTGGACGTTTGGGCGCTGCTGTCGGCTCCCTGGCTTAGGGCGCGCGCGCCCGCCAGGGCCGCGGAGTCGGCGGCGGCCGCCAATCTCGACTTCACCAGGTATAGCGTGCCTACGTCGAATCCGAGGCCGATCAGCGGTAGCGCGACGGCCAGCGTCAGCGTGGTCAAAACGATTGCGAAGCCCGTCGAACGCCGCTTGCGATTTTTGAAGTTTTGCATTAACCTCTTCCTCCCGCCCTAAAATACGACGCGGTTAAATGCGCCAAGGTTGGTGATGAATCCCACCACGCCCAGATCCGTGAATGCGAAATCGCCTTCCGTCATAAACGCCAGACTCCCTGTTCCGATGGCGATCACCGACGAGACGTTGTCTGCCTGTGCCCCAGGATCGGTTGAATAATTCGCCACGCTTCCGTTACTGGTGATCGAGGCGGGGTTCCCAAATGGACTGACGTAGAGCGTATTGTTGCCAATCACGATCCGGCTCACCACCACCACGTGCCCCGCGTTGGCGCAGCCACAGGAAGCCGTCAGGCTCTCAAACTCAGACAGCACCAACACGCCGTTGCCGGTGCTGCTTCCGGTGACGTTGCCGTCGTTAGCCTGCAGGCTCAAGCCATTCGCCAGATCGTTGGCCACCAGGTTCTGGTTAGACTGCTGCGAAAAGTCCACGCCCTTCGCCATCATATGGCCCACGTCGCGGGTCAGTTGATTCACTTGAAAATTGCGGAGGACGGCGATACCCACGGTGATCATGCCGAGGATTATGGGCACGAAGAAAAAAGACGCGACCAGCACGAACTCCAGGTAGACGTTGCCTTTTTCGTTGCGTTTGCACATGGTCTGAACTCCTCCTTTTTCGGGCATAGGGGGCATTCTCACGGGCAAGTTGCCGGCGCGGGATCGGTCATCGGCGGGCAGCCGGCCATCGGGCACGACTCCATCACATCGGATGAGCTGGCGGTGATCGGAATGGGGCTGGCGCTTTTGAGAATACCGACCGGCGCATAGGTATAGCCGGCGACAGAAACCTCCACCAGGTCGCCTCCGGTGCCGCCATCCGGCAGACCTGTGACCGGGTTGAAGTAACTGACCGAGATCTTGCAGGCTCCGTTAGCGCCGCTTAGCATGCCCATCGCGTTTTGCTGTACAACTTGCACGATCGAGTCGTTCAAGTAAGACTGGCCCGGCGCGAGGCGAGTGGTAACGGCGAATCGCACCCCTGCCTCCGCGGCCGCCTGCAAAGTCGCCTTGGTAAAGAGCACGAGTGACAAATCGACAACCAGGAACGTGAGCCCCAGCAACGGCAATAGAATGGCGGTGGCTTCCACCACGGCGTTGCCTCGTTGTGAATCTTTTCTTGTCCGGCTGGTGATCGTTTTTCGCATCGATTCTTCCCGTCTGGATCGAGTGTACCCAAACATTTTTGCAGGCGCAAATGATTTTGCGGAAACGCCGGTAACACCCGCTCCAGGGGTACCGGTGATTAGGACGCGCCGGCTAACTCAAGTTAGTAGAGCACTGCTAACTTATGAGCAAGGCAGGAACTCCGGATGGATAACCGATGCGGGAAATCAGCGGCTGCAGCAGATTTGAGTGGATAGAATGCGGCCACGGGCGAAAAAGTTTTCGTGCGAGAGCTGCTTATAAATCGACCCGGCGACGCCCGCGGCGATGGGACCGTTGATGCGGAAACCGCCTGTGAGCAGCACCACCACGACCAGTTGATGCCGCTCCACATCGTTGAAAGAACCAAACCATCCCAGGTGATTCAGCGCGCGGGAATCGTGGCAGGTTCCGGTCTTGCCCAGGATGGGCTCGGTCTGATCCACGCCGGCGCGGTGGGCGGTGCCAAAGTCCACGGCTCCGCGCATCCCGACCTTGACATCGTCGATCCAGGGAGCGATATCCAAGTGCCGCTTCACGCGCGGCTCGAAATGGTCGACCTCTTCCTGGCTTTTCGGATATTGGAGGTGGTAAAGGGTTCCCCCGTTGGCGATGGCGGAAACCAGGGCCGCCAGTTCCAGGGGCGTCAACTGGATGCCTTCGCCGTACGCCGTCATCATGCCCACGCTGCCATGTGGCGGCGGCGCCTCCGGCAGCAGACCGGGACGTTCGCCGGCGATCTGCCAACCGGCCTTTTCGCCCAGCCCGAAGAGGCGCGCGTAGTGCACCGCACGCTCGTACCCCAAACGATCGCCAAGAATCTTGAAATAGGGATTATTGGAATGCGCGAGAGCCGAGCTCAAGTCGAGACTAACGCGCCGGGTCAGTTGCACGGGCGTGTCGCGTTCGATCAACCCTTCATGGAGGGCGGCGAACGCGGTGACCAGTTTGATGGTGGAGCAGGGGGTAAAGCCGCTGTCGAGGGCAGTCTTCTGATTGACAATGGTAAGGATGCGTCCGGTCTGAGGATCGACCACCACGACCGTGCCGTTGTAGGGTCCCAGCGCGTCGACGGCCGCGCGCCGCACCTCCAGATCGTCGCCATCCACGTTATCGCCTGCCGTGGGATCGAAGGCTGCCGCAGGACCCTTCGCGGATCTCAACCGTTTGGACTGAAGGATGGGGCTCACGGGCTGCCGTGTTGCGGCCGCGGCAAGGCGCGCCTTAGGCTTGGTCTTGGCAGCGGGCTGCGCCTTGCGCTTCTTGGTGCTGCGCACCGCAAACGTGCACGGTGGCAGCAGGCATAGCAACAGTATTAATGTCAGGCCGCGCATGTCGGTCTAGGGCTTAGGACTTAGAAGCCGCTATTATCAACCATCGGTACTAATAAGGTCAAGCGCTATGGACGTTCCTGTCAAGCCGTGAGGAAGCCGGCGCGCCCGCATCCTGCGCGTCCACCACCGCCACGGCGGCGATGTTTACGATGTCGTTGACCTCCGCCCCGCGCTGCAGCACGTGTACGGGGCGCGACAGACCCATCAGAATCGGCCCGATCGGTTCCGCGCCGGCAATACGCCCCAGCAGCTTGTAAGCGATGTTGCCGGCTTCCAGGTTCGGGAAGATCAGCACGTTGGCGCCGCCCTTCAACGTGCTGAAGGGGAAGGTTTCTTCCAGAATCTCCGGCACCACGGCGGTGTCCGCCTGCATCTCGCCGTCCACCATCAGCGCCGGTTCGCGCAGGCGCACCAACTCCACGGCTTTGCGAACCTTCTCGGCCAGCGGATGCCGCGAGCTGCCGAAATTGGAAAAGGACAGCATCGCCACGCGGGGCTCCACATCGAAGCGCCGGGCCATTTCGGCGGTATTCACCGCGATCTCCGCCAAGTCCTCGGCGGTGGGTTCTATATTGACGGTGGCGTCGGCCAGGAAATAGATCTCGCGCTTGGGGGTGATCATGACGTAAACGCCGGAAACCCTGCGCATGCCGTGGCGCACCTCGATCACTTGCAGGGCGGGCCGGATCATTTCCGGATAATGCTGGGTGAGTCCGCCAACCAGAGCGTCGGCATCGCCCAAACGGACCATCATGGCGCCAAAGACATTGCGGTCGAGAATCAGCTGGTCGGCTTCCCGCCGCGTGACTCCCTTGCGTTGGCGGAGGCTGTACATCTCCTCGGCGTAGGCCGGCAGACGCGCGGATTTGGCCGGATCGACAATCTGCAAGCCGTCCAGGTGCAAGCGCAGGTCGGCCATCACCGCCCCAATTTTCGTCTCGTCGCCGAGCAGAACGGGGCGGGCGATCTTTTCATCCAGGAGAATCCGGCAGGCGCGCAGGATTTTGGGTTCTTCGCCTTCGGGGAAGACCACGCGCTTGGGCTGGCGCTGGGCTTTGTTTATCATCACGCGCATCACTTCATGGGCCCGGCCCAGGCGGCGCTCGAGCTGTTCGCGGTATTCGTCAATGTCGATAGGCGCTTGCGCCACGCCGCTCTCCATGGCGGCTTTGGCCACCGCCGCCGCCTCCCAAATCAGCACGCGCGAGTCGAAGGGCTTGGGAATGATGTACTGGCGGCCGAATTCCAGGCGTTCCACGCCGTAGGCGCGGCGCACGTTGTCCGGCACATCTTCGCGCGCCAGCGCGGCCAGCGCGCGCGTAGCGGCCAGCTTCATCTCGTCGTTCACCATGGTGGCGCGAACGTCCAGCGCGCCGCGGAAAATGAACGGGAATCCCAGGACGTTGTTGACTTGGTTGGGAAAATCCGATCGTCCGGTCGCCACGATGGCGTCCGGCCGGGCGGCCACCGCCACGTCGTAAGGGATTTCCGGATCCGGATTCGCCAGCGCGAAAATAATCGGATCGGGAGCCATGCTCAGCAGCATTTCCGGCGTGACGCAATTGCCGCTGGACAGGCCGAAAAACACGTCCGCGCCCACAAATGCGTCGGCCAGCGTGCGCTTGCCGGTTTCGGCCGCGAAGCGTTCCTTATAGGCATTCATGCCTTGTGGGCGGCCTTTATAGACCACCCCCTTGGTATCGCACATCAGGATGTTTTCGCGGCGCACACCCAGGTTCACATAGTGCTGGGCGCAGGAGAGGCCGCTGGCGCCGGCGCCGTTGAAAACCACGCGCACCTGGTCGATGCGCTTGCCCACCAGGTCCAGGGCGTTCAGCAGCGCGGCGCCGGAGATGATGGCCGTGCCATGCTGATCGTCGTGGAAGACTGGAATCTTCATGGTGCGGCGGCATTCTTCCTCGATGTAGAAGCACTCCGGCGCCTTGATGTCTTCCAGATTGATGCCGCCGAAAGTCGGCTCGAGCAACTGGCAAGTGCGGATAATCTCGGCGGCGTTTTCGGTGGCCAGCTCGATATCGAAGACATCGATATCGGCGAAGCGTTTGAAAAGGACCGCCTTGCCTTCCATGACGGGCTTGCCGGCGGCCGCGCCGATGTTTCCCAAGCCGAGGACCGCGGTCCCGTTGCTGACTACCGCCACGAGGTTGCCTTTGGCGGTGTACTTATAAACCAAGCTCGGGTCGCGGGCGATTTCGAGGCAGGGGACGGCCACACCGGGAGTGTAAGCCAGGCTCAGGTCGCGCTGCGTGAGGCAAGGCTTGGTGGGGACCACCGCCAGTTTGCCGGCGGGCGCCGAGGAGTGATAATCGAGAGCTTCCTGGGGGTCGATCTTCATGCCGGGCTTCTCATGTGATAGGCATATTATAGTTGGTTAATAGGAGGCAGTTGCGCGCTTCGCGCTGTCTCGCCCACCACTGCGCCTGATCCGGAATGACTCAGGTGCGGCTGTCGCGCGGCGGGT
>Ga0181534_10001303_pt1 | contig 16337 bp, 15 predicted proteins | sample PEATcosm2014_Bin_37_FD_119758 | JGI IMG/M metagenome (GOLD analysis project Ga0181534, IMG submission 119758) | Peatland microbial communities from MTU Mesocosm Facility, Houghton, MI, USA - PEATcosm2014_Bin17_10_metaG | ecosystem: Environmental > Terrestrial > Soil > Wetlands > Peat | place... | reverse complement strand
GTCTCTGGTACTGCAGACGACCTCGGCCGAGGTCTTTTCGAACTCCCTCTTCCACGGCATCGTCGCGGCCAGCTCGCCCGGCTCCACCACCTTGACGCCACTGTTCTCCACCACGTCGAACTCCGGATCCCCCACGCCGGGTTCGACCGTCGTCGCCGGACTCGCCCCGGCCAGCGCCTTCGCCCTCGACGTCAATGGGCAGCCGGCCGCTCGTTCGACCTACGGCACCTGGACCCCGTACTACCACGTCCCCACGTCCCCCACCGCCCTCCACGGCACGCTCGTCCTGCATCAGTTCCCGCTGAATGGGGTCGTCGCCCTCTTCACGCTCGGCATGTGGACCATCGTGTGGCTGGGCTTTGGCTGGATTCACCGACTGGAGTGGCTCTTTACCGGCCGGCGTCGTCGAGCCCGGACGAGAGGCGAGCGGGTGCGCGATGAGTAGCCTGCGCCGAGTCCCCTTGCTCGTCGTGCTGGCGGCGTTGCTCGCCGCGACGGGCGTGGCCACCCTTCATCACCCGACCAACCCCTCGTCGCTACCCAACGGCCTGTCGGCGTCGATGAACGCGGAGTCGACGGCGCTCTACTGCACCGGTCTCTCGAGCGCGTCGCCGGGTCGGATCTCGTTCTTCAACACCGCCAACGCGGCCCGCAGTCTGAGCGTCGTGGTGGTGTCGGACCTCGGCACGAAATGGAGCGGCACGATCGAGCTGGCGGCGCACGCGGGTCAGGTGGTGCAACCGAGGGTCGTTGACGCGCCCGCGACGCACTCCAGCAAGTCGGGTCGGGTGACGACCGTCGCCGTGAGCTACGCGGTGGCCGTGCAGATCAGCGGCGGCGGAGTGGTGGCCGATCAGATTCAGGGGAACATCTCGGTGCCGTGCGTCTCTCAGGGCGTCACGCGCTGGTCCGCGGTCGGCTTTAGCACCCTGGTGGGGTCGGACGCGTACCTCAGCCTGTACAACCCCACCGGCACCGAGGCCGTGTTGAACGTCTCGGTCGTGGGGGCGACGGGATTTTCGGCTCCCCAGAATCTCCAGGGCGTCTCGGTGCCCGCCCACGCCCAGGAGGAGATTGACCTAGGACGCAGCGTCGTGAACACGACCAACGTGGCCGTGGGCGTCAAGGTCGTGCGGGGATCGCTCGCCATCGTCGGGGAAGAGGACTCGGCCGGCACCCTCTCCTTCGACGAGGGCGTGAGCGCGCCAGCGACGCACGCCTGGTTCCCGGCCGTGACCACGGCGAACGGGGCGACGGCCCAGATTCTCCTGTCGAACCCCCACAACAAGATCGCCCACGTGAGTCTCGACGTGTCCCTTGGCAACTACAAGATCGCCCCGCAAACGACGACGCTCGGGCCCTTCAGCACCGGGGAGATTACGATCACGCCCAACTCGGCCATACCCGTCGCCGGCTACGCCAGCGTGAGCCTGCACTCCGATGTTCCCGTGGTCGCGGGACTGGCGACCGGAACGGGCACGTGGATCGCCCTCTCGTCGCCCGAGACTCCCTCGAGCGCCTACGTGGTGCGCGATTTCACGGGCCTCGGCTTCGACGCGGCGAGCGTGACCAATACGTCGTCCCACTCGGTCGTCGTGCGCGTGACGACCTACGTCGCCAAGGGCCAGGTCGTCGTGACGAAGGGAGTGAGGGTGGCGCCCGGCGCGACCACGACGCTCTCCTCGTTGATCTCGTCGCCCCTGACCCGACCGGCCGGAACCTATCTCCTCACGTCATCGCGCCCGAGCGCGATCGTGACGCTGACCCTTCCGAGTCATCCCAGTGGGCTGTACCTGGTGGCGCCGCTAGACGGCCGGTAAGGTCGGCGGCTGCCAGTTGGGCGGTGGGGTGGGCGCCGGGGTCGCGGCCGGGGCAGGAACCGTCGCCGCCGGGGCCAGGGCCTGCTCCTTCAGCGCGGCGCGGCTCTTCGCCGAGAGGGCACTCACCGTCTTGGTGCCGACGGGGTGGACCGGCTCGCCGTTGGCCTCGTCGATCAGGCGGGCCGCCTCGGCCCCGTCGATCGTCTCGTGTTCCAACAGCGCGCGCGTCAACGCCTCGAGCCCGCGACGGTGCAGCGTCAACACCTCAATGGCGCGCGACTCTTGTTCACGCAGGATGCGCTCGACCTCGTCGTCGATGACCTTGGACGTGTGGTCGGAGTAGTCGCGCGTGTGCATGAGGTCTTCGCCCAGGAACACCTGATTGTTGGAGCCCCAGGCCATCGGGCCGATCTCCTTGGACATGCCCCACTCGCGCACCATGCGGCGCGCCAACTCGGTGTTGCGTTGGAGGTCGTCGGCCGCGCCCGTCGAGAGGTCGCCGTAGACCAGCAGCTCCGCCACGCGTCCGCCCATGCGCATGCACAAGGAGTCTTCGAGAGATTGACGGTTCATGATGTGGCGATCCTCTTCGGGCAGCGTCATCGTGACGCCGAGCGCCATGCCGCGAGGGATGATCGTGATCTTGTGCAGGGGGTCCGTCTCGTCGAGGACGTAGGCGAGCAGCGCGTGTCCGCTCTCGTGAAAGGCGATGCGCTCTCGCTCGTCGTCTTGGAGAACCATCGTGTCGCGCTCTTGGCCCATGAGGACTCGGTCTCGCGCCGTCTCAAAGTCCAGCATCGAGATGGTGGCGGAGTTGCGGCGCACCGCGTGCAACGCCGCCTCGTTCACCAGGTTGGCGAGATCGGCGCCGCTCATCCCCGGCGTGCCGCGCGCGACCATGTGTAGGTCGACCGAGGGGTCGAGCGGTTTACCCTTGGCGTGAACTTCGAGAATGGGCAGTCGCTCTTCGAGGTCGGGGAGGGGCACCACAATTTGACGGTCGAAGCGACCCGGACGCAGGAGCGCCGGGTCCAAAACGTCGGGTCGGTTGGTGGCGGCGATGACCACCACGCCTTCGGTGGGCTCGAACCCGTCCATCTCACTGAGCATCTGGTTGAGGGTCTGCTCGCGCTCGTCGTGACCGCCGCCCAAGCCCGCGCCGCGCTTGCGGCCGATGGAGTCGATCTCGTCGACGAAGACGATGGCCGGGGACTGCTTGCGCGCGGTGGCGAAGAGGTCGCGGACGCGACTCGCCCCCACCCCCACGAACATCTCCATGAAGTCTGATCCCGAGACCGAGAAGAAGGGAACGCCGGCCTCACCCGCGACCGCGCGGGCCAGCATCGTTTTGCCCGTTCCCGGGGGACCGACCAACAAGATGCCCTTAGGAATCGTGGCGCCGATGGTCTTGTAGCGAAGGGGGCTCTTAAGAAACTCGACGACTTCACTGATCTCTTGTTTGACGCCGAGGTAACCGGCCACGTCGGCGAAGGTGGTCTTGGGCCGGTCTTCACTGAACTGTTTGGCCCGCGAGCGTCCCACCGACATCATGCCGTTCATCTGGCCTCGCGCCTGACGGCTCGCGTAGTAGATAAAGCCACCAAAGATCAAGATCCAGATGAGGTACGGCAGGAACTCTCCGAGCAGGCTGGAGGGGTTGGCGAAGGTAACGGACACGTTGTCGTTCTTGAGGGTGGTCGCCTCCTGGGCGAACACCGGCAAGGGTCCATTGGCCGTGAAATCAGTCCCGTTACTGAGTTGACCAGTGATGACACCGCTGTTGTTGTTAATCGTCGCCGATAACACGCCGTTCTTCGTCTTGGCTACCTGCAGGAGACGTGAGTAGGTCAGCGTCTTGACGTTCTGGTGAGAGAAGGTCGAGTTGATGATGAGCAGCCCGATGATGAAGGCGACCAGACCAATAATGATCATGCGACGCCTCATCTGGGGCGCCATCGGACCCGGTCCGCCCGGGAGGAACTTTTTGTACCCGTTTTGATCGTTCGGTGCGTCAGCCACGTATCTAATCTAGAGGTGAACCGCGACAAGTCGTTTGGGCCTGTGCAAAACCTAGAGTCGAAAGCGCCACCCCTTTGATGTCTTCTTCCGTACCCGCACTGGCCGAACGTCCACGCGTCGTGGCCATTGTGGTCGCCGGATTTATCGGATTCTTAGCCGGACAGATACTCGCGGCCCTGCTGGAAGTACTCGGCGTCGCCCTCACGCACTATCCCGGTGGCGTGAGCGCGCTGGCCAAGGTGGCCAACCCTCCGTGGTGGGCGAACTCACTCGGACTCCTTGGCGTGTGGGCCGGCTTCGCCGCGGCCATCGTCTACGCGTATCGCGAGGGGCGTCTGACACCCTGGCCCGATCAGTGGCGGCCCCGTCCGAGCGATCTTCTCTACGTCGTGCTCGGCGTGGCCTGTCAGTACGGCGTCGACCTGGCCTACGACCCGTTTCACTTCAAAAGTCTCAACAGGCCGGTGAACCACCTCTTCGCGGCCTCTCACGGCACCGGCTTCGTGGTGATTGGCGCCGCGACCGTCCTCGTCGCGCCGGTCTTCGAAGAGTGGCTCTTTCGCGGCGTCTTGTTGCGGGCGCTCGCCGAGGGCGTGCGCGGGGTCACCGCTCGCACCGCGGTGGTCCTCGGGGTCGTGGGTAGCGCGATTCTCTTCGCGCTGGCCCACGCCGAGCCCCTCGAGTTCGCGGGCCTCTTCGCGCTCGGTCTGGTGCTCGCGGTGGTGGCCTGGCGCTCGAAGCGGCTCGTGCCGAGTTACTTGACCCACGCCGCCTTCAACGCGACCGCCTTCATCATGGTCATCCACTTGCGAACGGTCCACTGATGACGCGCTTCAAAGCCTTCTGGACGACCGAGCGAATCTTCGACGCCGTGCTCGTACTCATGGTCATCTTCGTCACCGTCTGGGAACTGCATCCCAATCTGCTCGTCTCTTCCACCCTGCTCACCGGCGGCGACACGGGCTCACACCTCGCCGCCCCGGCCTACCTGCGCACGACGGGCAATCCTTTCAACTTCACGCCGTGGGATCCCGGCTGGTTCGCCGGCTTCCCCCTTTTTACGTACTACTTTGTTCTGCCCGACGTGCTCGCGACCTTGGGCAGTTACGTCATTGGTTTCGCGGTGGCCTTCAAGTTGGCCACCGTGCTCGGGTCGGTGCTGATGCCGGTCACGGCCTACGCCCTCGGACGGCTCTTTCGCGCTCCTCGTCCCATCCCGGTGGCGCTCTCGCTGGCGACGCTGCCCTTTCTCTTCACCAACGCCTTCACCATCGACGGCGGCAATCTCTTCTCGACGATGGCCGGAGAGTACGCGTTTTCGCTCTCGCTGGCTCTCGCGCTGCTCAGCATCGGGCTCTTCGCGCGCGGGATGCGCACGGGTCGCGGCTTCTGGCTGGCGGCGCTCTCGCTCAGTGCCACGTTGGCCGCGCACGTGCTGCCCTGGCTCTTCACGTTGGGGGCCATCGCGGTGGTTCTTCTCGTGGAGCTGCTGTACCGCTTCGGCAACGGCCTGCCGATCGATCGCGATACGCCGGGCGAGTGGGACAGCCGGCCGAACCGCGCGGCGGTCGGCGTCGGCCTGCTCTGTCTCGCCTTCGTGCCGTTCTTCTTCGACACGGCCGCCGCCACGAACAGCACGGGTTTTCTCTCGATGCGCGAGTCTCCCTACTCGCTCGTCTTTTCGATACTGCTCGCGCTCTTTACGATCGGTCGCGTTGCCCAACTGGTGTACTCGCGACGCGGATGGTGCTTCGGCGCACTCAGCCTGGGATTAACCATCGCGTCGTTCTTCGTGGCCGTGCGCTTCGCGCTCGCGGCGATCCTGGTCATGACGGCCTTCGAGCTCTTTCAGCGCCACGGGCGGCGTTCGCCGCACGAGTTGGCGCTGCTGCGCGGTGACGTCTCACGTCCCGTGCGCTTCGCCCTGGGCGCCGGGGCGATCTCCCTCGGTCTCTCGGCCTGGTGGTTATTGCCCTTTGGGGTCTCTCAGTCGCTGACCGACTCCCTCGGGTACACCAACGTCGCCGTGGCGAACCTCCACGACATTTTCGCCACGCTCGGTTGGTACAACCAAGGCGGAGGAGCGGCCGGGGACCGCTGGATCATCGTCATGGCCGCCGTGGCGGTGATCGTGGCCTTCGTGGTGCGCGACCGTCTCGGGGTGGTGCTCGCCACGTTGACGGTGGCGTCGTTTTGGACCTTCGTGCTCGACCCCCAGAGCGCCATCTGGAACCAGCGCCTGATCCCTTTTTGGTACATCTCGATCTACCTGGTCTCGGGCTGGATGGTGGGGTACCTGGCCCAGCGCTGGGCGCAGTACGTTCCCCCACGTCATCGCGCGGAGACGGAAGAGGTCGGGGGTGACGACCCGGGGTACGTCGCGGACCAGCGCGAACTCGAGGTCCACCTCGGGGCCACCCCGTCGGGCGCCCCCGACGCGAGTGAGTCACGCTGGGGCCGGGCGCGCGTGTTCTGGGCCACCTGTTTCGTCGCCGTGCTCGGACTGGCGTCCACGTTGCCGGGACTGATCACGCCCGTGGCGAACGACCTTCATCTCAACCTCACGGGGAATCAGGTCTCGGCCTGGGCCCAGTGGAACTACTCGGGGTATCAGGCGAAGGCCTCGTGGCCCGAGTACCACGACTTGATCACGACCATGACCACGGTCTCGAAGCGATACGGGTGCGGGCGCGCGATGTGGGAGTACAGCGCGTCGGAAAATCGATGGGGTACCCCCGAGGCGTTGATGCTTCTGCCGTACTGGACCGACAACTGCGTGGACTCCATGGAAGGACTCCTCATGGAGTCCTCACCGACGACGCCCTATCACTACCTCGACCAATCGGAGCTCAGTCTCGCGCCGAGTGATCCCCAGGTCGGCCTGAACTACGGACCCCTCAACGTCGCCGAGGGTGTGCGTCATCTCCAGATGCTGGGCGTCAAGTACTACATGGCCTTTTCGCCCGCGGTCTTCGCCCAGGCGAAGAGAGACCCGGCGTTGAAACTCATCGCCACGACCGCGACCTTCCCGGCGCCCGGCGCCCAGTGGCGGATCTATCTCATCAACGACAGTCCGATGGTCCAAGCGCTTACCTCGACGCCCAACGTGGTGGCGAACATCTCGTCACAACACAACTGGCTGAGCGCGAACGAGCAGTGGTGGCTCACGCCCCGCCTGCAGGGCGTCTACGCCGCGGAAACCGGTCCCGCGACCTGGCCGCGGGCCCTCAGCGTGACCTCGATGACCGCGTCAGCGCCGTTGCCCTCGGTGAGCGTGACCCACGTGCACGTCGGCCTGCAGGATCTCTCCTTCCACGTGAGTCGCGTCGGCGTGCCCATGCTGGTGAAGATCTCGTACTATCCGCGCTGGAAGGTGAGCGGCGCCACCGGTCCCTATCGCGTGAGCCCCAACTTGATGGTCGTCGTGCCGACGTCCAAGGACGTCTCGCTCATCTACGCCAGTACTCCCGCGCTGTCGCTCGGCAACGCGCTCAGTGACCTCACGGTGGTGGCGGGCCTCGTCGTCCTCTACGGGGCCCTTCGGCGCCGCCGGAAGCCCTCAGTAGACTGACCAACCGTGGATACGACCAAGATCTTCAAGGCCTACGATATCCGCGGCACCTATCCCGACCAGCTCGACGAGCGCGTCGCCGAGGCGGTGGGTTCGGCCTTTGGCACGTTCGTGAACGCCCCGAGAATCGTGATGGCCCGCGACATGCGCGCCTCGGGGGAGTCACTCAGCGCGGCCTTCGCCAAGGGCGCGCGGGCCGTCGGCGTCGAGATCGTGGACCTCGGACTCGCTTCGACGGACTTTCTTTATTTCGCCTCGGGCTACCTCGGGGCACCGGGGGCCATGTTCACCGCCTCGCACAACCCCGCCGCGTACAACGGCATCAAGCTCACGCTGGCCGGGGCGAAGCCGGTCGGTGTCGAGTCGGGTCTGGTGGAGATCGAGGCCCTCACGAACCAGTTCTACGAGGTGCCGGCGACGGGCGAGCTCGCGGAGTACGCCACCCTCGATCTCACCAACGAGTGGGTGACCCACGTCCACTCCTTCGCCGATGTCTCCACGTTTCGCCCGCTCAAGATCGTCGCCGATACGGCCAATGGCATGGGGGGGCTGGTCGCGCCCCTGGTCTTTGAGGGACTGCCCTTCGAACTGGACATTCTTTATGGCGAACTGGACGGCACGTTCCCCAATCACCCGGCCGACCCCCTCAACCCGGAGAACCTCGTCGACCTGCAGGCTCGCATTCTCGCCACCGGCGCCGACGTCGGCCTGGCCTTTGACGGTGACGCCGACCGCGTGTTCTTGATCGACGAGTTGGGTCAGCCCGTGAGTGGCTCGACCACCACCGCCATGGTGGCGGCCGTCATGTTGGAGCGCCACCCCGGGGCGACCGTGCTCTACAACCTGATCTGTTCGAGGTCGGTACCCGAGGTCATCACCGAGTCGGGGGGAGTCCCGGTGCGCACCCGGGTGGGACACAGTTACATCAAGCAGACGATGGCCGAGACGGGCGCCGTCTTTGGCGGCGAACACTCCGGCCACTACTACTACCACGACAACTACCGCGCGGACTCGGGGATCATCACCGCCTTCGTGGTGCTCGAGTTGCTCAGTCAGTCTGACCTCACGCTGTCCCAACTGGCGAAGCCCTTTCAGCGCTACGCCAGCTCCGGCGAGATCAATACCGAAGTGACGAGTCCGGCGCACACCGTAGAGAGGGTGCGCGAGCGACTGGGGCGAGCGGGCGTCGCGGTCGACCTCTTGGACGGACTGACGGCGGACTACGGCGCGTGGTGGTTCAACCTTCGACCCTCGAACACCGAGCCCCTACTTCGACTCAACGTCGAGGCCCCCGACGAGGAGAGCCTTCGAGGTCACGTGGCTGACGTCGTCGCGATGATTAAGGAGCTGAGCTAATGCCCTTGGACAACTTTCTACTGAATCTCCTCGAGGACCCGGTCGATCACGGCAAGCTGCTGTACGTGCCGTCCCAGGACGTGCTCTACAACCCTCGCTTGCGCGTCGCCTACGAGGTGCGGGACTCGATTCCGGTGATGTTGCCCGACGAGGCGCGTCAGGTCGAAGAGGACGAGGCGCGAACCTTTGAAGAAGACCCCGGGGCGCGACTGACCGGTGAGGCCGACTAACTAGCTGAGTCGCTCGACGATCATGGCCATGCCTTGACCGCCGCCGACGCACATGCTCTCGAGACCGAAGCGCTTGTCGGCGTCCTCGAGCGAGTTCAACAAGGTCGTCATGATGCGCGCGCCGGTCATGCCGAAGGGGTGACCGAGGGCGATGGCGCCGCCGCGAATGTTCAGCTTGTCGAGCGGGATCTCGAGGTGTTTGGCACTCGGAAGAACCTGGGCGGCGAAGGCCTCGTTGATCTCCACCAGGTCAATGTCCTTGATCGACAGACCGGCGCGTCCCAGGGCCTGGCGACAGGCCTCGATGGGGCCCAGCCCCATGATCTCGGGATTCAGTCCGCTGACCCCGCTGGCGACGATGCGAGCGAGGGGAGTGATGCCCAGTTCCTTCGCGCGGGTGTCGCTCATCACGATGACCGCGGCCGCGCCGTCGTTCAACGGGCAGGCGTTGCCCGCCGTGACGGTGCCGCCTTCGCGGAAGACCGGCTTCAGGCTCTGGAGCTTCTCCAGCGTGGTGCCGGCGCGCGGTCCGTCGTCGCGGGTGACCACCGTGCCGTCGGGGGTGGTGACCGGGGTGATCTCGCGCTCGAAGAATCCGTTCTCTTGGTGTTGGACGGCGAGCTCTTGGCTGCGTACGGCGAACTCGTCCATCTCCAGGCGAGAGACCCTCTCGAACTCCGCGACGTTCTCCGCCGTCTGACCCATGGCGATGTAGATGTCGGGCAGGCCCGGCTGCGGGGTCCAGGGGTCGGTGACCTTCTCCGACCGGCTCCGGGTGCGCTCGATGGCGTCGTGAAAGAGGGGGTTGATGGCGTTTCCGCTGTCGGAGGCGCCGTTGCCGAATCGTGAGACGGTCTCGACGCCGGCGGCGATGAACACGTCGCCCTCGCCGGCCCGGATGGCGTGCGCGGCCATGCGAATGGTCTGTAGGGAGGATGAGCAGTATCGGTTCACGGTGACCCCGGGTACGTCGTCCAGCCCGGCGAGCACGGCCGCCACCCGCGCCACGTTGAAACCGGACTCGCCGGCCGGCTGACCGCAGCCCACGATGAGGTCCTCGACGCTGTGCGGGTCGAGCGAGGGCACCTTCTCGAGGGCGGCGCGAACGATGAGGGCCGTGAGGTCGTCGGGGCGAAGGTCAACCAGCGAGCCCTTAAAGGCACGGCCTATGGGGGTACGCGCGGTGGCGACGATAACGGCTTCGGGCATGGATCTCTCCTGGGTTCAAACGCGACTGTGGCGAGCATATCGACTCTCGCCGCGGGGTCAGTTTCGACGGTCCGCGGGAAAGGTCCGCTGATTCGTGGCGCCCCGGCTCACGCGACGACCCGTTTTCCCACCTCTGGCGATCGCGCCCGACGGGCGCTACTATTACGTTGACTGATGTATTGATCACCGTACTAGGAGCGCCCAGTGGCTTCAACCCAGGCCGAAGGTCCTCAGGACGTGCTGCGACGCGCGGGCGACGCGTCCGTTCTGATCTTGACGAGCCTCGCCGACGGTCCCAAGCACGGGTACGCCCTGATTCAAGACATCAAGGACTTCTCGGGTCTGCCGCTCGGGCCCGGCACGCTGTACGGGGCGCTTGATCGGCTCGAGGGTCTTGGTCTGATCGAGGAACTGCCCTCAGACGACCGACGCCACCCCTACCGGGTCACGCCCGCGGGCATCGCCGCGCTGGTCTCTCATCTCGATGCCGTGGAGCGGGTGAGCGTGACCGGTCGCCGTCGGCTCGGACTGAGGACCGCGTAATGCGTCCCTCGCGAGAGCGTCGGGCCATTGACTGCGCGCTGCGTTGCTACTCCGCGCGATGGCGACGGCGCCACGGAGAGGACGCCGCGATGCTGGCCGCCGCCCTTCTGGACGACGGTGTCGCCTGGTGGTCCCTCGTGGCCAGCTATCTGGGCGGCGCCGTGAGAGAACGAGTTGTTCGGCGTCTGAGTCGGCGGGTGAGCACCACGGTGGTCGCCCTCGTCGTCGGCGTCGCGGCCGTTCCCCTGGCGCTGCTCACGTCGCTCACTCCGGCCAGCGCCTCGTCGACCAACGTGGTCATTGTCATCTCGAATCCGGCTGACGCGGCGGGTCAACTCAAAGCCGCGTTCTCCTCTCACCATTTCCGGCTGACCCTCTCGGAGCGGGCGGTGCCCGCGAGGCTGATTGGATCAATACTGTCGGTGAGCACCTACGGCAGATGGTGGGCCCGCGACCGCGTGGTCAGTGAGGTACGCGGCGCGTGCGCTGACGGCGCGCGGGGCTGTACCCGCGGGCTGGTCCTTCCCCGCCACTTCTCGGGGGTCGCGCACGTGACCATCGGACACGCAGCAACCTAGAACCACCGCGGTCGCTCATCTCGGGCGCCGCTCCAAGCGCGAGCCCCGCGTCGCGAGAGCATCACCGAATCGAAGGAGACCCCGCAGTGTCGCTACCGGACGAGACCCCACCGACCAGCGCCGAGGAGGTTCAACCGCGAACCTCAACGTCGCGACGCCACGTCGCGGAGTGGTTCGCCGTCCTCATCCTGGCTCTTCTCGCGTCGTTCTTCATCCGCGTGTACGTGGTTCAGACGTTCGAGGTGCCGAGCGGATCGATGTTGCCCACGCTCCAGGTGGGCGATCGGCTGGTCGTCGATAAAATTCCGGGGCTGGCGCACAGTATTCACCGCGGGGACATCATCGTCTTTCATCGCGCGCCGGGCGACACCGACACCGAGTACCCGATCCTCGTAAAACGGGTGATCGGTCTGCCCGGCGAAACGATCTCGTCGAAGGGCGACACCATCTACATAAACGGACGGGCGATTGCCGAGCCCTGGCTGGCGGCGCTCAAGACGACGCCGGGCTGCTTCGAACCGGACTTCGACATCTCGGTCACCCACATCCCCAAGGGTCAGTACTTCGTGATGGGTGACTGTCGGGGCAACTCGAGCGACAGTCGCTTTTGGGGGACGGTTCCCGTCTCCCACATCATCGGGCGAGTGTTCTTGGTCATCTGGCGACACAACCACCCCTGGTTCCACTGGTTCTAGGCTGATCGCGAAGTAGGTTCACACCGTGGAGCTCGCCGCCATCTTCGGACCAGATCTTCTCCTGGTGATTCTCCTCGTGGTGTGGGGCCTTCCCCTCTGGGCGATCGTCGACGCCGCCTCGAAATCGCGAGAAGCCTTCGCTCGTGCGGGGTCGTCCAAGACCGGCTGGATTGTCGTCATCGCCGCCGCTGCCTTGCTGCTGGGTCCGGTGGGAATGTTTCTGGCGGCCATCTACCTGTTCTGGGTTCGCCCCAAAGTCAACCGAGCCGCGCGCTAGACCGCCTCTCTCACGAGGTCGTCTCAGCTCGAGGTCAGCTGTTCTCTAAGGTGCCCACGCTGGCGAAGCCCTGGCGAATGCCCTGGCCGGCGCGCTTGGCGAGCTGCTCGGGTTCGAACAACATCCAGTACGCGTTGCGCGCGTGGTCGCGGGAACGATTGTCGAACACTTTCGCCAACACCTTGGGGTCGTCCGACTCGTCCTCGTGGACGAAGACCTCCAGGATGGGCGTGGAGGTGAGCAGCTGCGCCTGCATGATGCCGAGCGACGCCTCGTGCGCGCACTGCTTGTCGATCGGCGCGGATCCCGGCATCCCGAGGGCCACCACGATGGAGGCGCCGTCGCGCTCAATAAGATTCTTCGCCGCGACCGCCAGGTCCTTGAAGCCCGGCACGGTCTGGCTGATCACTTCGAATTTCTCGCCGTAGCCGGGACACTTCGTGAGCTCGCGTCGCGCCGCGGCACCCATGTCGAATCGAGCGAACATCGTGTCGACGACGCCGATCTTGACCTTCTTCTCGCCCTTGTTCGACTTGCTGTTCTTCTTCTTCGCCATGACGCTCCGATCCCTGAGTGCATTGTAGGGAGTTGAGCGGACCGCCACTCAAGGTGATCACCTCGTTGTCCTAGAGTTGATCTCGATCGAGGGGGGCTATGGCCTGGGACTTTTCCACGGACGCGCAGTACGAAGAGCAGCTCGCCTGGATGCGCGAGTTCGTGCGCGAGGAGGTCTTCCCCCTGGAGACCCTCGACCTGGACCACGAGCAGATCCTCGCCGTCATGAAACCACTCCAAGAGCAGGTGAGGGCGAGGGGCCTGTGGGCCGCGCACCTGCCGCCCGAGCTCGGCGGCATGGGATTTGGTCAAGTGAAGCTCGGCCTCATGCACGAGATTCTCGGTCAGTCGATGTACGGACCGGTGGTCTTTGGCAACAACGCCCCCGATAGCGGGAATGCCGAGTTGCTGGCGGCCGGTATGGAGATGACCGGACGCGACGACATCCGCGAACGGTGGTTGGCGCCGTTGTTGAGTGGCTCGATTCGTTCGGGCTTTTCCATGACCGAACCCAACACCGCCGGGAGCGATCCGCGCCTCTTGAAGACCCGCGCCACCCGGGACGGCGAAGAGTGGGTGATCAACGGCCGCAAGTGGTACACGACGAACGGTTCGGTGGCCGACATCTTGATCGTCATGGCGGTCACCAACCCCGAGGTCCATCCCTACCAGGGCAGCTCAATGTTCGTCGTGCCGGTGGACACGCCGGGCGTGACGATCCTGCGCGACGTCGGTGCGATGGATCATCCCGACGTCGTCTACGGGCGCTTTGGGAACCACGCGGAGATCCTCTACGACGACGTGCGGGTGCCGGCCGATCATCTCATCGGGCCGGAGGGCTCGGGCTTTCTGCTGGCCCAAACCCGTCTGGGCCCGGGCCGCATCCACCACTGCATGCGCTGGCTCGGTCAGTCCCAACGTGCCTTTGACATGATGTGCGAGCGCGCCCTCAGCCGCTACACCCACGGGTCGCTCTTGGCCGAAAAGCAGACGGTCCAGAACTGGATCGCCGACTCCAAGGCGGAGATGCACGCGGCGCGCCTGATGACGCTGCACGCCGCCTGGAAGATGGACCAGGTCGGCGCCTCCGCGTCGCGCGACGAGATCGCCATGATCAAGTACTACGGGGCCGAGGTCCTGCACAACGTCATCGACCGGGCGATCCAGACCTACGGCTCACTCGGCTACTCCTGCGACATGCCCCTCGAGTCCATGTACCGCGCGGCCCGCGCGGCGCGCATCTACGACGGACCCGATGAGGTGCACCGCCAGACCGTGGCCCGCCACGCACTGAAGAACTACGAGGCCCGCGAGGTGCCGAGCGATCACATCCCGACGCGCACCGCGGCCGCCCAGGCGAAGTACGCCGACGTGTTGGAGTTTCTCGAGGCGGAGAAGGTCTAGCGGGGCGCCAGGCCCTCGACGGCCTCGTGGAGGTCGACGCCGAAGGGGACGATGGCGATCGAGGGAATCTCGACGCCGGCCTCAACGTAGCGTTGGACGTGCTCGCGGCACGCCGCGAAGCTGCCGTGAATGACCAACTCATCCACGAGCGAGTCGGGGATGACCTCGTTGGCGAGTTTGCGCTCGCCCGCGCTCCAGGCTTGCCACATCGGGGTCAACGCGTCGCCACGCCCGAGCCAGCGGTGGAACTCGGCGTAGGCGTTGACGGTCAAGTACGAAGAGATCATCCGGCGCGCGATGAATCGCGCGGTGTCGGCGTCCTCGAGGGGTATGACGAAGAGACGCGCGGCGATGGTCTTGTTCGGCCCGACCTCCGCTCGGCACTGGGCCACATCGCTCGCGGCCAGCCAGTTCAAGATGGCGCCGTCGGCTTCTTCGCCGGCCAGACGCAACATCCCCGGTCGCAGGGCCCCGAGCAGGATCGCCGGGCGCTCGAGGACCGGACGTGACAGCTTGAAACCGTGAACCTCGAAGGTCTCGAAGACTTCGTCGATCTTTTCGCCGTCCAACGCGCGCTTCACGAAGCGCAACACGTCACGGGTGCGCTGGTAGGGCTTCTCGTAGGCGATGCCGTTCCAGCGCTCCACGACCGGCTGGCTGGAGGCACCGAGGCCCATCGTGAAGCGACCGCCCGCGATTTCGGCCATGGCGGCGATGCTCATGGCGAGAAGCCCCGGGCCTCGCGTAAAGGCGGGCGTCACGGCGACGCCGAGGTTCAGTCGCGACTCACTAAGGGCGGCGACGGTGAGGGGGGTGAAGCCGTCCGCGCCGTCCACCTCGGCCGACCACACGTCGGTGTAGCCGAGGTCGGCCAGTCGATGAAACCACTCGCGGTGCTCGAGCAGCGAGACGCCCTCGAAGGGAATGGTGACGCCGTAGCGAGATGACACGGACTCAGTGTTTCATATCGCTCGAGGCGTGGTCGCCCTCGAGGTAGTCGCCGGCCCGGGGCGCGGGCACTTCGTAGCCGCGTCGCTGCAGGTCGTGCACCCAGCGTTGAATGAGAGTCTCGAGCACCTTGACCCTCGCGTAGTGCTTGCTTTCGGCGGGAACGAGGTCCCAGCGCGCGTGCTTTTTGTCGGTGGTCTCGACCATGAAGCGCAACGCCTTCTCGTACTCCTTGCGCTTCTCGCGATTGCGCCAGTCGTCGGGGGTGAGCTTCCAACGCTTGAGAGGATCGTTCTCTCGCTCATTGAAGCGCCGGAGCTCCTCCTCGCTGGAGACGTGCAGCCAGAACTTCACCAGGGTGACGTTGTCGTCGGTGAGCATGCGCTCGAACTCGACGATCTCTTGGGCCGACCGCTCGGCCACCTCGTCGCTGATCTCTCCCTCCACCCGCTCCACCAGGAGCCGTCCGTACCAGGAGCGGTCAAAGACGGTCATCTCACCGGTGCCCGGGATAAAGGGTTGGAATCGCCAGAGGAACGTGTGGCGCAGCTCTTCCTCGGTCGGGGGACCGACCGGGTGCACGAGCACGTGTCGCGGGTCGAGGCTCGCGGTGAGGCGACGAATCGTGCCCCCCTTGCCCGCGGCGTCAAAGCCCTCGAAGAGAACGATGAGCCCGGGACCGGGAGCGTGGGGCTCCAAGAGACCGGCCGAGAAGAGTCGCAGCTGCGTCAGACGGTGCTGCGCTTTGGTCACGCGCTTGTCGGACTCCTCCTTCGACATCGTCTTGGTGAGATCAATAGCGTCGACGGGATTGACGCTGTCCTTGGCCATAGGTCTTCAAAGTAGCCGACGGAGTTGAGGGGCGTTAGCGAGGTGGTGGGGGCCGCCGGGTCGGAATGAATCGGCGTCGTTCGTTGACCAGAGAGCCGATGAGGAACAGCCCGCCGAGGAAGCCGACGATGAGCGCGTCTCGTTCGTGCGGGGGCGAGAACGAGTAGGTCACGGTGGAGGCGCCCGAGGGTACCGAGACCTCTTGGTAGACGTGGTGGACAGTGGTGATGGGAACATCTTTGCCGTTCACGAACGCCTTCCAGCCCTTCATCGACAGTTCCGTGCGCAACAACGTGGTCGC
>Ga0181534_10001301_pt1 | contig 16371 bp, 15 predicted proteins | sample PEATcosm2014_Bin_37_FD_119758 | JGI IMG/M metagenome (GOLD analysis project Ga0181534, IMG submission 119758) | Peatland microbial communities from MTU Mesocosm Facility, Houghton, MI, USA - PEATcosm2014_Bin17_10_metaG | ecosystem: Environmental > Terrestrial > Soil > Wetlands > Peat | place... | reverse complement strand
GGGGCGGCTACGAGAAAAGCGTCTGACAGATTTCTTGGGTCGCCGTCGAGCGATTGAGCGTGTAAAAGTGCAGACCGGGCACTCCCGCGTCGAGCAGTTCCACGCACAGCTCGGTGGCCGCGCGCACGCCTTCGGCCCGCACCGCCGGCGCGCCGCCGCGGGCGTGCGCCGCCTCCAGGCGCGCCACCAGCCGGGCGGGCACCGGCGCGCCCATGGTGGCCATGCGAGCGACCCCACTCACGGTCGTCACGGGCATGATGCCCGGCAGCACGGGCTTCTCGACCCCGAGTTCGCCCAGTTCGTCAACCAACTCCACCCACTCGTGAGCCTCAAAGAAGAACTGGGTCACCGCGAAGTCGGCGGCCTCGAGTTTTCGCGCGAGGTGTCGGCGATCCGAGGCCCGGTCAGGCGAGCGCGGATGTCCCCGGGGGTGCGCCCCCACGCCCACGCAGAAGTCGCCCACCTCGCGTACCAGTTCCACCAGCTCCAGGGCGTAGGTGAACTCCGAGGTCGCCGCGCCGTCGTCGGGAAGATCGCCGCCGAGCGCCATCACGTTCACGACCCCCGAGTCGAGATAGTTCTTTAGTAGATCGCGCATCTCGTCGCGCCGGTGACCGACGCAGATGAGATGGGCCATGGCCGTCACGTGGCCGGCGGACTGAATCTGCGTGACCAGGTCGTAGGTGCGCTGGCGCGACTCTCGCCCGCCTCGATAGGTCACCGAGACGAACGATGGGGCGAGTGGGGAGAGCGCGTTCAGCGTGCGCTCGAGCACCACGCTCTCCTCGTCCGATTTCGGGGGGAAAAACTCAAAGGAGCGTGTGCGGCCCTCCGCCAGGAGATCGTCAACGCGACGAGAACGACTAGGCACGACCGAAGTCGTCCTCAATGCGCTCGATGTCGTCCTCGCCAAAGTACGTGCCGGTCTGGACCTCGATGAACACCACCGGTGCCGCTCCGCGATTTTCGCAGCGATGGGCCACGCCAATGCCGATGTCGAGGCTGGACCCCGGGGCCAGCTGCTGTTCGATGCCGTCCAGGGTCACCGTCGCGATCCCGCTCACCACGAACCAGTGCTCGGCGCGCTTCGCGTGACGTTGGTAGCTCAGCCGCTTGCCCGGCGCGACGACGATCCGCTTCACCTTGTGGTCGGCGAGCTGGTCATCGAGGACGGTGAACGAGCCCCACGGGCGTTCTTCGAATTCGCGTCCGCGTTCGTCCTGTCGTGTCATGAAACCCTTTCGGCCGCCAGCACCGCGTTGCGTAACAGCATGGCACGGGTCATCGGACCAACGCCACCAAGGCGGGGGGTGATCCACCGCGCGACCTCACTGACCCCGTCGGCGATGTCACTCAGAAGCTTTCGGCCCTGGAAGGTAGTTCCGGCGCCGACCACCGCCGCACCGGGCTTGACCATATCGGGAGTGACCAGACCGGCGCGCCCGGCCGCGGACACGATGACGTCGGCGCTGCGCACCAGTTCCTCGAAGCGCTCCACCCCGGTGTGCACCACCGTCACCGCCGCGTTGCAGTGCGGTCGGCGCATGGCCAGAAGCAGGGAGAGCGGACGACCGATGGTGAGGCCTCGTCCGATGACGACCACGTGCTGGCCCTCGACCGGAACGTCGTAGGCCGCGAGCAACTCGACGATGCCGTTGGGCGTGCAGGGCAGAGGACCGGGCGAGCCCATGACCAGGCGACCCAGGTTGGTGGGATGCAGCCCGTCGACGTCCTTCGACGGCAGAACCCTGAGGAGGACCTCTTCCTCGTTGACTCCCTCGGGCAGGGGCAGCTGCACCAGTATCGAGTGAACTCGATCGTCCGCGTTGAAGCGATCGACGACCTCTTCGATCTCGCGTTGGGTCGCGTCGCCACTCAGGTGCTCGTCAAAGGAGCGCACGCCGATCTCGGCGCACTCTTCAATCTTCATCTCGACGTAGCGCGCACTCGAGGGATCGTTGCCCACGAGAATCGTGCCCAAGCCCGGGGTGCGACCGATCGCCATGAGTCGTTGCACCCGCTCGGTCAGCTCCATCTTGATGCCGGCGGCGACCCGCTCGCCGTCCAGTAGTTCTGCGCTCATGGTTCTCCTAATGACGAAAGTGACGTTCACCGGTCATCATCATGACGATGCCCGCTCTATTGGCCGCGTCGATGACCTCTTGGTCGCGCACCGATCCTCCGGGCTGCACCACGGCGCTGACTCCCGCGTCGGTGAGCAGCTCCAGACCGTCGGCGAAGGGGAAGAACGCGTCCGAGGCGGCCGCTCCCCCGCGGGCCCGGGCGCCCGCTTTGGCGACCGCTATCTCCGAGGACACGACGCGCGACTGCTGACCGGCGCCGATGCCCACGGCCACGCCGCCGTTCGCGATCACGATCGCGTTCGACGTCGTGCGCGCACACACCCGCCAGGCCACGACCAGGTCGTGCTTCTGACGATCGCTGGGCGTCGCGTCGGTGACGCAGCGCCACTGACTCACCGGGACCAGCAACTCGTCGGCGTTCTGCACCAGGGCCATGTTGCCGAAGGTTCGCACCGACCGTCCGAGGGGTTCGGGCGCGGGCGCGCTTAAGAGGCGGGTCGCCTTGCGGCGCGACACCAGCGTGGCGAGGGCCTCCTCGGAGAAACCCGAGGCGATGATGACGTCGGCCTGGGGACCGGCGGCGATCAGCGCCGCCACCTCGGCGTCGACCACGCCACCCAGGGCGATGATGCCGCCAAAGGCGCTTTGGGGATCGGCGTCGAGGGCCTTCGAGAACGCGTCGCCGAGCGACGAACCCAGGGCCGCACCCGAGGCGTTGGCGTGTTTAATGATGGCGACGACGTCGTGTCCCGGTGCGTCGCGATCGAGCTCGTGCACCAGTCGCCACGCGGCGTCGGCGTCAAAGAAGTTGAGGTAGGAGAGCCCGGAGCCGGAATGTTTGGTGACCCCGTCCCACCACGAGGAGGTCCCCGCCACGCGGTACCGGGCGGCAACCTGGTGCGGGTTCTCGCCGTACTTCGTCACTTCGGCGCGTTCGAGGGTCAGGCGCACCACCTCGGGCACCACGGCGTCGGTGGCGCTCGGCGCCTCGCCAAAGAGCGCGCCCGCGTCAAACCACGAGGCGACCGCCGCGTCGTAGCTCGCGGTGTGGGCGAAGGCGGCCCGCGCCAGCTCGTGGCGGGTGGCGTTCGAGAGCGCCCCGGTGTCGCGGATCTCGGCGAGGACGGCCGAGTACTGCGACGGGTCGGTGACCACGCCCACGTGACGATGATTCTTGGCGGCGGCGCGCACCATGGTCGGCCCGCCGATGTCGATCAGTTCGATCGAGGGGTTCGAGGTGAAGGGGTACAGGTTGCAGACGACCAGGTCGAAGGGAGTGATGTCGTGCTCGTCCAGCGCCACGCGGTGTTCGAGCTTGTCGAGGTCGGCCAGGATCGCGCCGTGGATGCGCGGGTGCAGCGTCTTTACCCGGCCGTCGAGCATCTCGGGAAAGCCCGTCACGTCTTCGACGTCGACGTGCTCGATACCGGCGTCGGCCAGAGCCTGGGCGGTGCCTCCCGAGGCGACGAGGTCCACGCCCAGGGTGCTCAGCGCGGCGGCGAACTCGACGAGGCCGGTCTTGTCCCACACGCTCAACAGGGCCCGCATCTAGTTCTCCTCCGTGGTGAGCGCGACGCTCATGGGCTCTTCGCCCCGCGCGAGTGACGCCATCACCCTAGCGACGACCTCGGGATAGAGCGTTCGCTCGACCGCCTTGATGCGCTCGTGCAACGACGCTTCGTCGTCCTCGACGTAGACCGGCACTCGACGCTGCGCGAGGATGGGACCGTCGTCGAGCGCCTCGGTCGCCACGTGCACCGTGCAGCCCGACTCGCTCACTCCCGCCGCGAGGGTGGCCGCCACCGCGTGCCATCCCTTGAACTCGGGCAACAGGCTCGGGTGGGTATTCAAGACCCGTCCGGGAAACGCCCGATGAAAGGCGCCGGTGACGATGGTGCCAAAGCCCGCCATGGCCACCAGGTCGATCGCCGCCTCACTCACAACGCGGGCCAGTTCAACGCTGTAGGCCTCGCGATCAAAGGACGCGCCGAAGCCGCCGAATAACGCGCGCTCGACCAGGCGAGCGTCCAGGCCCGCGTCCCTCGCCACCTCGAGCGCCCGACACGGGCGATCCGACACCACCAGGGCCACCGGGAGCCCGTCCTGCAGCATGGCTTCGAGAATGGTGCCGGAGCCCGACACCAAGACACAGAGTCGAACTGGAGCCAACTACAACGCCTTGACGATCTCGACCATCTTCGCCCCGGCCTCGGTCGGATTGGCGCACACGTGCACGCCCGCCTCGCTGAGAGCCTCCATTTTGGCCTGGGCCGTGCCTTTCGAACCCGAGATGATGGCGCCCGCGTGGCCCATCTTTCGCCCCGCCGGAGCGGTCACGCCCGCGATGTAGGCGACGACCGGCTTGGTCATGTTGTGCTTGATCCACTCCGCCGCGCGCTCTTCCTCGGACCCGCCAATCTCGCCGATCATCATCACCGCCTTGGTCTCGGGGTCCTCCTGGAAGGCCGCGAGACAGTCGATGAAGTTGGTCCCGGGCACCGGGTCTCCGCCGATGCCCACGCACGTCGTCTGGCCCACGCCCTGTTGGCTCAGCTCGTGCAACGCCTGATAGGTGAGAGTCCCCGAGCGCGAGACGATGCCGACCGGCCCGCCGGCCAGGGCGATGTCGCCCGAGGTGATGCCGATGTTGCACTTCCCGGGGCTGATGATGCCCGGGCAGTTCGGCCCGAGGAGTCGAACGCCGGGAAACTCCTCGACCAGGCGGTTGTAGGTCACCGCCTCGTCGTGCGCGGGGATGCCTTCGGTGATGCACACGATGAAGGTCACGCCGCCCTCGGCCGCCTCGATGATGGCGTCGGCCGCGAACTTCGGCGGCACTACGACGAACGAGGCGGTGGCGCCGGTCGCCGCGACCGCCTCCTTCACCGTGTTGAACACGGGAATCCCGTCGACGTCCGTGTCACCCTTGCCGGGGGTGACCCCGCCGACGACCTTGGTGCCGTAGTCGCGGTTGCGCAGACCGTGGAACCGTCCCTGGCCCCCGGTGAGCCCCTGCACGATGACCTTGGTGTTTTCGTCTACAAAAATGCTCATGCTCGTCCTACTTCGCTAGCGCCACGGCGCGACGCGCGGCGTCGACCATCGTGGGTTCCATTATGAGGTGATCGTTCAGGTGCGGCGCCAAGATCTCTCGGCCCTCCACCGCGTTGGTTCCGTCCAGGCGCAACACGATCGGGGAGGTGATCGTGACGCGCTGCAACGCCTCCAGGACACCGTGGGCGACCTCGTCGACGCGGGTAATGCCACCGAAGATGTTCACGAAGATCGAGGTGACCTTGGGGTCGGCGTTGATCACTTCGAGGGCCGCGGCCATGACGTCGGCGTTGGCGCCGCCGCCGATGTCGAGAAAGTTGGCCGCGCTCCCCCCCACCTGATTGACGACGTCGAGCGTCGACATCGCGAGTCCCGCGCCGTTGGCGATGATGCCGACCGTCCCCTCCAGTCCGATGTAGTTGAGACCACGTTCCTTCGCCATCTTTTCGCGAGGGTCTTCGAACTCGTCGGCCCGGAACTCTTCCCACTCGGGGTGACGATACGAGGCGTTCTCGTCCAGCGTGACCTTGGCGTCCAGGGCGTGAACCTTGTGCTCGGGCGTGAGGATCAGCGGGTTAATCTCGGCGAGGTCGCAGTCCCCGCGCGTGTAGCAGTCGTAGAGCTTCACCAACAGCTCGGCCGCCTGCTCGCGAGCCGGCTCGTCGAGCTCGGCCTCGGCGACCCAGCGACGGGCCGTCTCCACGTCGAGACCGCGCACCGGGTCAATGGAGAGCATGGCGATGGCCTCGGGATTCTCTTCGGCCACCACTTCGATCTCCACCCCGCCTTGGGCGCTCAGCATGCCGAGGTGCGTCTTGTTCGGCCGATCCAGCGTGAAGGAGGCGTAGTACTCCTTTTCGATGTCGCTCGAGCGCTCCACCCAGAGCCGGCGCACGACGTGGCCCTTGATGTCGAGGCCCAGGATGTTCCCGGCGTGCTCGCGCACCTCCTCGACGTTCTGGGCCAGCTTGACCCCCCCGGCCTTGCCCCGTCCGCCGACCTTCACCTGGGCCTTGACGACGACCGGGTAACCCACTCGCTCGGCGACGGCCACGGCTTGCTCCACGGTGTCGGCGATATCGCCGGGCGACACGGCGATGCCGTAGCGCGCGAAGTACTGCTTGCCCTGATACTCAAAGAGATCCATTCACATCTACTTTCGTTCGTGGTGGTTAGGGGGTAGCGATCACGACTCGACTCGGGCGTCGAGGACCGCCTCGAGCCACGTACCAATCTCGTCCAGCGACGCGCCCGGGGTAAAGACCCGAGCGACGCCTTCGGCCTCGAGGGTGGGAACGTCGTCTTCAGGAATAATGCCGCCGACCATGAGCAACACGTCGTCGCGCCCCTCGGCCTTCAGCAGCCCGACGACGCGCGGCACCAGCACCAGGTGCGCCCCCGAGAGAAGCGAGAGACCCAGAGCGTCCGCGTCCTCTTGGACGACGGCCTGGACGATCTGCTCGGGAGTCTGGTGCAGGCCGGTGTAGACGACCTCGAAGCCGGCGTCGCGCAGCGTGCGAGCGATCACCTTGGCGCCCCTATCGTGACCGTCGAGGCCGGGTTTGGCGACTACGACCCGATACGTGCGCTTCATCAGTCCCTCAGCATAGAGGGCGGGCGGACCCCCTCTTTTGGCCTCACCTGTTAGGAAAGAGTGGTGGATTCCCGCGTCGAGCTACCCGAGATCGTGGTGGTCTTTGGGGGGAGTTCCGACATCGCCCGAGCGATCACCAAGAAGCTCTGCATGGCGCGAGCGCACACCGTGATTCTGGCCGGACGGGATCAGGCCCGCCTCGACCAGGCGGCGCGGGAGGCCGAAGAGTACGGGGCGACCCAGACCGACACCGTCCTCTTTGACGCCGAAGAGCCCGCTCGCGCGGCGCACACGGTCCAGGAGGCCTTCGCCAAGGCCGGCGACCGGGTCGACCTCGTAGTGGTGGCGGTCGGCACGGTCGGTAACCAGCGAGAGGACGAAGTACGCGCCGACGGCTCGGCCCGGATGATCACGGTGAACGAGACCTGGCCGGTGGCGGCCCTGGCCGAAGTGCGCCGCCGTCTCCTCGACCAGGGCAGCGGGCGGATCCTGGTCCTGAGCTCAAGCGCTGCCGTCCGCGTGCGCCGGGTCAGCTATCTCTACTCGGGCGCGAAAGCCGGACTCGACCGGATCTGCGTCGCTCTCGCGGAGTCACTGGAGGGCACCGGGGTGCGCCTTCAGCTCTTGCGACCGGCCGCGGTCCGCACGCGAATGTCGCTCGGCCTGGCGCCCACTCCCTTTACGACCGGCGTCAACGAAGTGGCCGACAACGCCCTGCGCGGACTAGCCCGGGACAACGTGGTGATCTGGAGCCCGCCCGTGCTGCGCTACGTGTTCGTCCTGGTGCGGCTGATGCCGCCCGCGCTCTGGCGACGACTGGCCAATCGCTGAGGCCGTCCTAGGCGCGATGCAGCGGCGTCATCGCGAGCACTAGGTGCTTCGTGCCGTGCTCGTCGAAGTTCACCGTCGCCCGTGAGTGCGAACCCTCGCCCTCCACGCGGGTCACGACGCCCGGTCCGAAGCGGTCGTGGATCACCCGATCCCCTAGGGCCAGCCCCAGTTTCTCCGCGCCCGTCGAGCGCACCGGCGGCGCGGCGCCCGTGCCAAAGGCCCGACCCTCGGTGAAGGCCGTCGAACGCCCCACGAATCCCTCGTCGTCGGGGGAGAAGCTCGATCGACGGGTGGGCAGCGTCGATGAGATATCGGTGATCAGCTCGCTGGGGACCTCTTGAAGGAAGCGACTGGCGATGGCCTCGACGCGCTGTCCCCACATGGTGCGACTCCACGCGTGCGTGAGGCTCAAGTGGCGCATGGCCCGCGTCACCCCGACGTAGAAAAGACGCCGCTCCTCCTCCAGCTCGTCGTCGTCTAACAGGGCCCGGCGGTGCGGGAAGACGGTCTCCTCCAAACCGGTCACGATGACCGCGGGAAACTCGAGACCCTTCGCCACGTGCAGGGTCATCATCGAGATGGCTCCCTCGCCGCTGCCGAGTTGATCGGAGTCGGCCACCAGCGCCATGCGTTCGACGAAGTCGAGCAGGGTGTCATACTGCGCCGCGGCGGAGGCCAGTTCCCCGAGGTTCTCGAGTCGCGAGTAGGCCTCGTCGGTGTTCTCCGCGCGCAGGGCGTCGCCCATGCCTGATTGGCGCACGATCTGGTCGATCATCTCACGGGGGCTGAGGTCGTTCGCGAGGGCGCGCAGCTCATCGAGCATGAAGGCGAACTTGTCCGCCCCGGTCCGGGCTCGGCCGGTGAGACCGGCCTCGGCGGCGTGGTGCGCCGCCTCGGCGAAGGAGAGGCCGTGTTCGGCGGCGTAGGCGCCGAGCTTGGCCTGGGCCCCCTCGCCCACCCCCCGCTTGGGTTCGTTGATGACGCGCCGGGCCGACGCCTCGTCACGCGGATTCACGATCAGCCGGGCGTAGGCCAGAGCGTTCTTGATCTCCTTGCGGTCGTAGAAACGCATGCCCGAGACGACGCGGTAGGGGACGTTCGCGCGCAGCATCTCCTCTTCGAGCACCCGGCTCTGGGCGTTGGTGCGATAGAAGACGGCCATCTCGTTCCAGCCGAGGCCGTGCTCGCTGCGCAGCCGACGAACCTCGCTGGCGACCCAACGACCTTCGTCGTACTCATCACCCGCGCGGTACATCCGAATGTTCTCCCCCTGGGCGCCCTCGGTGAAGAGATTCTTCGCGTGGCGAGAGGCGTTCTTCGCGATCACCGCGTTGGCGGCGTCGAGGATGGTCTGGGTCGAGCGAAAGTTCTGCTCGAGAACGATGACGTCGGCGTCGGGGAAACGAGCCTCGAACTGCAAGATGTTGCGAACGTCGGCCGCGCGAAAGCGGTAGATCGACTGATCCGAGTCCCCCACCACGCAGAGGTTGCGGTGCTCGGCGGCCAGCATCATGACCAACTCGTTCTGGACCCCGTTGGTGTCTTGGAACTCATCCACCAGGAGGTAGCGAAAGCGGTCCTGATAGGACGACAGCACTCGCTCGTCGACTCGCAACATGGCCACGGCGTTGACCAGCAGGTCATCAAAGTCCATGGCGTTGGCGGTGAGCAGGCGCTGGGCGTAGAGCGAATAGATCTCGGCGATGCGTCGACGCTGGGGGTCGTCGCCGTACGTGTCGGCGTAGCGTTCGGGTGACATCATCTCGTTCTTCGCGGCCGAGATGGCCGCCGAGACGCTGCGCGGGGGAAGCCGCTTGGTGTCGAGGTTCAACTCCTTCATGATGCGCTCGACGGCCGTCTCGGCGTCCCCGGCGTCATAGATGGTGAAGCCCCGCTGATATCCCAAGATGTCGGCGTGGGCGCGCAGCATGCGCAGGCAGGCCGAGTGAAAGGTGGAGACCCACATGCGATCGGCGTCAGGACCGACGAGATCGACCACCCGTCGGCGCATCTCGTCGGCCGCTTTGTTGGTGAAAGTGATCGCCATGATCTCGTAGGGCCGGGCGTCGCCGGTGGCGAGCAGGTGGGCGATGCGTCGGGTCAGCACGCGGGTCTTGCCCGATCCGGCCCCGGCCACCACGAGCAGGGGTCCGCCGCGCTGGGTGACCGCGGCGACCTGGGGCGCCGTTAGACCGTCGAGCAGCGAGTCGGGGTCGAGCCGAGGCGAGTCACCCGACCCGTTTCCCCACAGTGACTCCTCGGAGAATGAGCCGCGACTCACTCCCACTCAATGGTGCCCGGCGGTTTACTGGTGACGTCGAGCGCGACGCGGTTGACCCCGTCGACCTCGCGTATTAACCGGTTCGCGATGCTCTCGATCACGTCGTAGGGCAGGCGCGCCCAATCGGCCGTCATGGCGTCGTCACTCGTGACGGCGCGAATAACGATCGGGTACGCGTACGTGCGTCCATCCCCCATGACGCCCACAGTACGCACGGCCGGTAACACGGCAAAACTCTGCCACAGCTCGCGATACAGTCCGGCCTTTCGGATCTCATCGACCACGACGTAATCGGCGTTGCGCAGAATCTCGGCTCGCTCGCGCGTCACCTCGCCGATAATGCGTACGCCCAGTCCCGGTCCGGGAAAGGGCTGGCGCCAGACGATCTCGGCGGGCAGACCCAACTCCTCGCCCACGCGGCGCACCTCGTCCTTGAAGAGGAGGCGAAGTGGTTCCACCAGTTCGAAGGAAAGGTCCTCGGGCAGTCCCCCCACGTTGTGGTGACTCTTGATGTTGGCCGCGTGACCCGACCCCGACTCGATGACGTCGGGGTAGAGCGTCCCCTGCACGAGAAACTTGGGGCCCTCGTCACCCTCGGCGAGGTCGCGCGCGACGGCTTCGAACTCGCGGATGAACAGCTCACCGATGATCTTGCGCTTGGCCTCAGGATCGGTGACCCCTTCCAGCGCGTCAAAGAATCGGTCCTGGGCCTTCACGTGGACGAGATCCACGCCAAACTGTCGTACGAAGGTCTCCTCGATCTGATCGCCCTCGTTCTTTCGCATCAACCCGGTGTCCACGAAGACACAGGTGAGCTGCGTGCCGACCGCCTTGGTCACGAGCGCGGCGGCCACGGCTGAGTCCACTCCGCCCGACAGCGCGCAGAGAACCTTCTCGTCACCGACCTGTCGGCGGATCGCCGCCACCTGATCTTCGATGATCGAGGTGTTGGTCCAGGTCGGAGGGATCCCCGCGACGTGGTGCAAGAAGTTTGACAACATCTCTTGACCACGTTCGGTGTGGGCGACCTCTGGGTGAAACTGTGTGGCGTAGAGACAGCGCTCCACGTCCTCCATCACGGCGACCGGACCCTCGGGCGACGACGCCGTCACCACGAAACTGGCCGGTGCTTCGGCGATGGCGTCCCCGTGGCTCATCCAGGCCGTCGTCTCGAGGGGCCACTCCGCCATCAAGAGACTCGGACCTTCACGCGTGACGGTGGTGCGGCCGTACTCACCGATGCCGGTGTTGGCGACGTGACCACCCAACTGCAGGGCCATCAGCTGCGCCCCGTAACAGATTCCCAGTATGGGAATGCCGAGGTCGTAGATCGCGGGGTCCAGGGAGGGCGCGACGTCGGCGTAGACGGACTTGGGTCCCCCCGAGAGGATGATGGCCGACGGCGCTTTCGCGCGAACCTCGTCCGCGCTGATCGTGTGGGGAACGATCTCTGAGTAGACGTGTGCCTCACGCACCCGTCGGGCAATCAGCTGGGCGTACTGCGCGCCAAAGTCAACAACGAAGACAGTGTCGTTCAATGTCCCATGCCCACGCCCTGAGAGCGTTGCAGGGCCTTACCTTCGGTCTGCAGCGAGGGCGCCAGCATGATCTCCGCCTTTTGAAACTCCTTCAACGTCTCGTACCCGCAGGTGGCCATCGAGGTACGCAGGGCCCCAAAGAGGTTCAGTCGCCCGTCGTTCTCGTGGGCCGGTCCGAGCAGAATCTCCTTCAAGGTTCCGCGCACCTGCGTGCGCACGCGCGTGCCGCGGGGCAACGTCGGGTGGAAGGTGGCCATGCCCCAGTGGAACCCGTGGGCCGGGGCCTCCTGGGCGCTCGTGAGGGGCGAGCCGATCATCACGGCGTCCGCGCCGCAGGCGATGGCCTTGGCGATGTCGCCGCCCTTACTCATGCCGCCGTCGGCGATCACGTGGACGTAGACGCCGGTCTCGTCGAGGTGGCGCATGCGCGCTCCCGCGACGTCGGCGATCGCCGTGGCCTGGGGGACCCCGATACCGAGCACCGCGCGCGACGTGCAGGCGTTGCCGGGTCCGACCCCCACCAGCACCCCGGCGGCACCGGTGCGCATGAGGTGCAGGGCGGCCTGGTAGCTGGCGCAGCCGCCCACGATGACCGGCACCTCGAACTCGCGAATGAACTTCTTCAGGTTGAGCGGCTCGGCCGTCTTCGAGACGTGCTCGGCCGAAACGACGGTGCCTTGAATCACCAAGATGTCCAGACCGGAGTCGATAATGGTCTTGGACATCCACGCGGTGTGCGCGGGAGTCACCGAGGCGGAGGTGGTAATGCCCGCGTCCTTCATCTGCTTGATGCGCTCGGCGACCAGTTCCAACTTGACGGGCTCGAGGTACATCTGCTGCATGCGAGCGGTGGCCTTATCGTCGTCCAGCTCGGTGATCTCCTCAAAGAGGGGCGTGGGGTCGTCGTAGCGGGTCCACAGACCTTCGAGGTTCAGTACGCCGAGCCCCCCGAGTCGGCCGAGCTCGATCGCGGTGAGAGGAGACATCGCCCCATCCATCGCCGAACCCAGCACCGGCAGCTCGAACTTGTAGGCGTCAATCTGCCAGGTGATATCGACGTCCTCGGGGTCCCGGGTGCGCCGCGAGGGCACAATCGCGATGTCGTCAAAGCCATAGGCCTGACGAGCCGATTTCGAGATGCCGATCTCAACTTCCGCCATGAAATCCTCCGATTGAATACACCACAAAATGGGTGGCGCGTTTCTTCCAATCTACTAGCGAGATTGCGTCTCAACGCCGTGATGGATCGGCCACGGGGCACCGGTGACGAGACACAGCAGTTCGGTGAGCACCCGTGCCGTCGCTCCCCAGATCAGGTCGTCGGGTACCTTGAAAAAGTAGAGCGGGAAGAATCCGTCCTCGTCCGAACCCGGCCGCAAAATGGGGCGCCGCCACCGCTCCTCGAGGAAGGCCCCGTCGGCGACCAGGTCCGACAGCGAGGCGCTGAAGGCGCGGTCGACTTCGGACGGATCGATGACCAGTTCCGGCCGAGCGGCCAAGAGGCCGACGATGGGAAAAATGGCCGAACTCGAGGCAAACGTCGCGATCGGGCTCAGCCAGGCGTAGGGAGTTACCGACGTAGGATCGAGCCCCACTTCCTCCTGCGCTTCGCGCAGCGCCGTCGCCGTTGGCGTCTCGCCTTCGTGGCTGCGTCCTCCGGGAAAGGCGATCTCGCCGCGGTGAGAGCGCATCTCGAAGGAGCGCCGCGTCAAGATGACGTGAGTCTCCCCCGACTCTTCGAACAGGGCGACCAGCACGGCCGAACGGTGCTCGATCAGCGAGGGCTCTCCGTCGGCGACCAGTCCGAGTTCTTCGGGCTGGTCCGGCGCCGCGTGCGCCCCGAGCAACCGCTTCGCGTCGCGAAGTCGGGATCGTACGAGATCGAGAGAAAGGTTCGTTCGCGCGGAGGCTTTCGACCACGGCGCGAGCGCACCCGCCTCAATCTCGCCGGGATCAGGAATGACTTGGGGATAACGATGGCCTTCGAAACGTGGGGGCCGTCGCTTAGATGGCGTCATCAGCTTCCTCTAGACTTGAACTTCGCTTGACGTTCTCACGGTAACGCAACGCTCTCCCATCTCCCCCAGGAGGAGCACTTGAAGTCCCTCGCCCGTTTTTCCGTCCGACACCGTTGGCGGGTGCTGGGCGCCTGGATTCTGGTCTTCTTCCTTATCAATGGCGTCGCGCACGCGGAAGGTTCGGCCTACTCCAACGCCTTCAGCTTGCCCGGCACGAACTCGACCATGGCGCAGTCTCTGCTCCAAAATGGCTTCACCCAACAGTCCGGCGACGCCGACCAGATCGTCTTTCACTCCACCGGCGGCTCGGTCGCCTCGCACCGGGCGTCCATCCAGGCCGTCCTGACCAAGGTCTCGAAACTCCCCGACGTGGGCTCGATCTCCTCGCCATTTTGCTCGGGCGTTTTCGCGAAGAGCGAGTTGCTGCCCGGAGGCGCCTGCCTGGGCAGCGCCCAAGTGTCCAAGGACGGCCACATCGCCTACGCCGTCGTTCACTTTTCGAAGAGCGCCAATCTCCTCACCAACGCGGAAGTTCAAAACGTGGTCACGGCGGCCTCGAAGCTCCGCTCGTCATCACTCAGTGTCCAGTTCGGCGGCAACGCGATCGGCAACCTGACCTCCAAGACGGCAAGCCCCTATGAGTTCGTGGGCATCATCGCGACGGCCGTTGTCCTCGTGCTGGCCTTTGGCTCGTTCTTCGCGATGCTCCTGCCGCTCGGCGTGGCGCTCTTCGCCCTCGGTATCGCTCTGGCCGGCGGGATCTTGCTGAGCCACGTACTCTCGATCGCCGACTTCGCCCCCATCCTTGGCTCACTGATTGGGCTGGGCGTGGGCATTGACTACGCGCTCTTCATCGTGACGCGCTCTCGCCAAGAGCTGAAACGCGGCAACAACGTCGAAGACGCGGTCACCATCGCGCTCAACACGTCAGGACGTGCTGTTCTCTTCGCTGGTTCGACCGTCTGCATCGCCCTGCTCGGCATGCTCATTCTCGGACTCTCGTTTTTGAACGGCGTCGCCATCACCGCCTCCTTGGCGGTACTGGTCACGATGCTGGCGTCCGTTACGCTGCTTCCCTCACTGTTGGCCTTCCAGAAGGAACACGTTCTCAGTCGCCGGGAGCGACGCACGTTGGCGGCCGAGGGACCGGGGCCCGTGGTCGTGACCGGTCCGTGGCAGCGATGGGCCCACTTCGTCTCGCGCCACCCGCGAGTGCTCACCCTCGGTGCGTTCGCCGTCATGATTTTGATCATCGTGCCGTTCTTCTCGCTCCAGTTGGGAAGTTCCGACCAGGGAACCGACCCGGCGAGTTCCACGACCCGTCAGGCGTACGACCTCTTAGCCCAGGGTTTTGGGCCGGGGTTCAACGGTCCGCTCACGGTAGTGGGGTCCATCAAGAACCCCTCCGACAAGGCCGCGATGAACCGCCTCGATAGTTCGCTCAAGGGCAAGCCCGGCGTCGCGGACGTGGATCCCCTCTTCACCAATCCGGCCGGCACCGTTGGCATCATCAACGTCATCCCCACGACCAGTCCGCAGAACACGAAGACCGCCTCACTGATTGCGACGATCCGCAACACGTACATTCCGGCCGCCACGTCGACGTCGCACACGCACATCTACGTCGGTGGCATCACCGCGATCTTCGTGGACTTCGCCTCCGTGCTCACCGGTAAATTGCCGCTTTTCGTGGGCGTCATCGTCTTGCTCGGGTGCCTGCTGCTGATGATCGCGTTCCGCAGTGTCGTGGTGCCCCTCGTCGCCGCGGTCATGAATCTGCTCGCGGTCGGTGCGTCCTTCGGTCTGGTGGTCGCCGTCTTTCAGTGGGGCTGGGGGGCGTCGCTCCTCGGCGCCGGCACCGGTCCGGTGGAGTCCTTCTTACCGATCATCATGATCGCCATCCTGTTTGGACTCTCCATGGACTACCAGGTCTTCTTGGTCTCGCGTATGCACGAGGAGTATCTCAATACCGGCGACAACGAAGAGGCCATCATTCGCGGTCAGGCCAACACGGGGCGTGTCATCACCGCCGCGGCTCTCGTGATGATCTGCGTCTTTCTTTCCTTCGCCGTCGGAGGTGAGAGAATTATCGCCGAGTTCGGCATTGGCCTCGGGGGCGCCGTGCTTATCGACGCGTTCATTATTCGCACCGTTCTCGTGCCGTCGCTCATGCACTTCATCGGCAAGAGAAACTGGTTCATGCCCCGCTGGCTCGATCGAGTCGTCCCTCACGTGGCCGTGGAGGCAACGGAGTAGTCGGAAAACCAGCCGCCAGTGGGGGCGTTTGGGTTTCGGTCGCGTCTCTGCCACTCTGAAGGTCGTTCCAGGACCGAGCGATCCTTTGAAAACTGGACTGTGGTAAGCCTCGTCTATGTCAAACGATGTAATACCGATGATGGCGTACCGCAACGGGGTTGAGGCCCTCGATTGGCTCGTCGACGCGTTCGGGTTTACGGAGCTTGTCCGCATGGTCACCGATGAGGGAAGGCTCGAACACGCAGAACTCGGCGCGGGGTCGGGGACGATCATGCTCGCCACACCGAGCCCCGACTACGAGGGTCCCGCACTTCACCGCCGTCACTGCGAAGCCTCAGCCCGCTGGCAGGAGGTGCCCTATCTCGTTGACGGTCTCCTCGTGGTTGTCGAAGACGTCGATGCGCATTTCGCACGCGCCGAGGAGCACGGCGCGACCATTCTCACCGGGGTTGAGTCGACCGAGCACGGGAAACGCTATCGAGCTGAGGATCCGGAAGGGCATCGTTGGATGTTCGTTGAACGGGGGACTGTCTCGTAGTCAACGTTTTGGACGACTGGTCGTTTCGTATCGCTATACGACAGTGCCAAGTATTAGATTCGTTGCCTCGAGTCTGCGACACATTCGACGCGCCTTCGACGGAAAGGTGTCGGCACGAGCACGTCACCACCAACCAACGTGATTCATCGACCGAACGCCCACGCCAGCATTAGGGGG
>Ga0181534_10001299_pt1 | contig 16399 bp, 2 predicted proteins | sample PEATcosm2014_Bin_37_FD_119758 | JGI IMG/M metagenome (GOLD analysis project Ga0181534, IMG submission 119758) | Peatland microbial communities from MTU Mesocosm Facility, Houghton, MI, USA - PEATcosm2014_Bin17_10_metaG | ecosystem: Environmental > Terrestrial > Soil > Wetlands > Peat | place... | reverse complement strand
GTCACCAAGGAGATCCAGTATTTCCGGGGCGTGCAGGAGTTGGTCAAGCGCGGAATGGCCTGTCTGATTATCGACTGTCCGGGCAACGGCGAGGCCATCCGGTTCAGGGGTATGCCTGCCCGCCACGACTCCGAAGTAGCCGGGGGCGCGGCAATCGATTATCTGGAGAAACGCGCAGACGTGAACAAGGCTCGCATCGGCGTTATGGGTGTCAGTCTCGGCGGCTATTTTGCGCCGCGTGCCGCAGCCTTCGAAAAGCGCTTCAAAGCCTGCGTGGCCTGGGGGCCTCAGTACGACTACCATGCTGTGTGGAAGGAACGCATCGATTCGGGCTTCAAGACTTCCACTTCCGTTCCAGGCGAACACATCAAGTGGTTCATGGGCGTTGACACCTTGGACGAGGCGCTGAAGAAGCTTGAGCCATTCACCCTTGAAGGAGTCGCCGAGAAAGTTAAGTGCCCGTTCCTCCTCACTCACGGAGAGGCGGACGCGCAAATCTCCACCGAAACCGCAAACAAGGAATTTGCGGCCATTGGCTCCAAAGACAAAACTCTCAAAGTCTTTACCCGCGAAGAAGGTGGCTCCGAGCACACCCAGGGCGACAATGTGACGCTCGGTATCTCATACATCTCCGACTGGCTGGCGGAAAAGCTTGTAAAAGCCTGAGCAATGCCACGATCTCTGCGATGGGTTCATCCGGTGATCCACATCTGCCACATTTGACGGATGTGGGTCATCGGACAACGTTTTGGAGGTAAGAACGTGAACAGTAAAATTGCCGTTGCCATCGGCCTGAAGACCAATCCGGTCGCAATCGTCTGGTGCGACGAAGCGCCTGCAGATGCGCTGCAGTACAAGCCTGGACGCTGGGGTTGCGTGATGGCCTTGATAGGAGGCGTTGCAGCCAAGGGTAAAACCGCGGTCTTCGATCGCGAGACGTACGGCTGCTGGGGCGGCGGGGTTGGGTTGGGATTCGGCAACTGCTACACGAAATTCCCCGGCGGCATCGACGGCTTCTGCTCTTTTCTGTCCGATGGCAACGAGAAGACTGACCTTGGGCGCAAAATTGGCGAGGCCATGGCAGGGTCGCCGGGCGGGGTCAGAATGGCCAGCGACTTCCTTCATGGCGAGCGGTATCTGAAAGATCCACCCACGGTGGAGCGTTTCCTGGGTGCGCTGCCGATTCAGGATATCCCCGCGAAGTACGTCTGCGTGAAACCGTTGAGCGAAGCCGACCCGCTACGCGACGAGATCAAGAGCGTGACTTTTTTCGTGGAGCCTGATGCTCTTTCCGCGCTAGTCGTGCTGGCCAATCATGTTCATCCAGAGACGGAAAACGTTGGCTTTCCGTACGCCGCAGGTTGTCAGGTGATGGGTATTTTGAGCTACCGCGAGTTGTCGCGCGAGCAACCGCGCGCGCTGGTCGGGCTCTCCGATCTTTCAGCGCGGAAGACGATTCGTCCTTCGCTAGGTGAGCACGTCCTCTCCTTCACGGCTCCGTGGCCAGTCTTTCTTTCTATGGAAAAGAGTGTGGACGGCAGCTTCTTTGGACGCGAAACCTGGGCTGCTTTACGCGCAAGACCTATTTGATAATCGCGTTCTTCTTTTCCTTTTTGTCTCTTCTTTTACTTGCTGCCGTTGGCTCCAACCATTGTGCCTTTTGTACCCGCGTCGCCTTTGCGATGCGTTTTGGCGATTTTCTTGTAATTTGCAAGTACCGCGTTGACAAAAACTAGCGGCGATTCAATAATTACCGCTGCAAACCAATATCCATCGGAAGCACTTACCTGATGCTGCGGTCGTGTCTCCTCCGCCTTCTTATTGCAGGACTGCAACATTAGATTCTGTGACTGTTATGTATCCAGCGATTGCTTGCCTTGGATCGCATTCATGATCGGAACAGTGGATATGACTGCTCATGGTAGCGAACGTGCTGGGCTCGCTTGCTTTGAAAGCTATTTCGAATCCGGGTCTTCCCTCTTGGGCGTAGTTCGCTGAGCCCTCCCTCTTGGGCGTAGTTTGCAGGGCCCTCCACCTTGTTCGCAGTTCAAAGACTTAAAGCATTCGAGCGTTAGCCTGGAAGTGAGCTGACTATGATGATCCGACGGTTGTTGGCGGTTTTCCTTTGCCCTCTTATTTCCCTTCAGAACGTTACCGCGGCTACTGGTTCGTCCATCGTTCCCGATGGCAAGACGCAGACAACGGTGACGGTTAATGGCAAGGTGACTGGGGTTACGACTCAGACAATCCGCGGCGTGAATGCCTACAATTCATTCACGACGTTCAACGTCGCTTTCGGAAATACAGCCAACCTCTATCTACCAACGGGGACGACTAACCTGTTGAACCTTGTCAATGGTTCGGCGGTCACCGTTAACGGCATCCTGAACGCGATCAAGAACGGACAGATTGGCGGTCACACATTCTTTATCGATCCGTTTGGCATGGTCATCGGCCAGAAGGGCGTGGTCAACGTGGGTGCGCTGACCGTGATTACGCCGACCAAGGACTTCATGAACAGCTTTTTTGACGCTTCGGGCAATGTCTCGGATTCGTCAACGGCTGCGGTGGTAAGCGGCTCCGTGCCGCTGAGCAGCGATGGCTTAATTTCCGTCCGGGGTCGCATCAACGCCATTGGCGATGTTTCGCTGGCTGGCGGTGACGTCATCAACTCGGGAACCATCGGCACGGGAGCCGTCTTTGTAGTTAAGCAGCCCGATTTCAGCGATGTCGTGAACATAAAGGGACTGGCAACTGGATCGCAAGTTAGCGTGGCAAACGGCAACATCGAAATCGTTGCGGCAAACAACTTCGAGAACTCGGGAACGATTGATGCTCGGGGATCGTCGGGCGTAGATGGCGGCACGGTCAACATTCAGGCGGGCAACAACGTAGCGCTGGACTCCGGTTCCCTGATTGACGCGAGCGGCGTGGGACAGAACTCCAACGGCGGAACGATCAAGGTATACGCAGGCAATGACGCGTTGTTCAGCGCAGGCGGGGTTCTTGCCGTGAGCGGCGGAAACGTTTCCGGTAACGGCGGTTCCATCGAGTTGAGCGCCAACGGCACGGTCACATTGGCTGGCGGAGACTTCAAGGCCGGAGCCTCAAATGGAACGGCGGGAAGCGTCCTGGTCGATCCCACGGAAACGGATATTACTAAGAGTTTCTCTACCTACGGCGGTGACTACACAAATGCTGGAGACACCCTTTACGTTTATCCCGGAGTTACGATCAGTACCGTTCCCCGCGGTGGCGGAGCAGCCGGTAACATTACCCTGACCACGCTCCAAAGTTCCGGCGCGACCACGCAGTTGATCGACATCGGAGGGTGCGGGACGGCGAGTCCATGCACCACCGGCCCCACGGTCCTGAATGCCGGCACCACCGGTGATGTTACGATCACGGCGACCAGCAACGTCAATAAAACTTGGAGTGCCGCGCAGCCAGATGCAAATTTCAACCTGGATCAGGCGACCGCGAGCGTGATTGTCGAACCCAACGCCACAATTATAGGAAACAACGTCAGCATCACGGCGACGGCTACGACCAATAAGATCGCGACGATTACCGCTTCTGCGAATAGTAGCCAAAACACGGCTCCCGATGCGCTGTGCATTATCCTCGGAGGCAGTGGAAGTTGTGGCAGCAACACCAGTCCGCTGGCGGTCACCGACAGCCTTTTGAACCTGGTTGGTCTGGATAACTACGCGGGCGGCATCTTGTCCAAGGCAACGGCCACCGTGCAGGTGGGCGGCACGATCATTGCCGCTGGAAAAGTGACGCTGGATGCGGAAGCGTCCTCGACGGCGAATTTCACCGCCAACGGGCTCTACTTCACTTATGCCGAGTCCGATCCCACCGCTACGGCTCAGGTTCTGCCGGGCGCCAGTATTACCGCGGGCGGGGATTTCAGTCTAACGGCTCACTCGGTCAACAATCTGACCAACATCGGCAGCGCTGTGTCCGGACAGAGCAACGACAACAATACGGTTACCGAGAGTGGGCCGGCGGTCGCGGTCACCTACAGCGCGGCCACTTCGATATCGACGGCTGGGATCGAATCCGGCGCCAGCGTCAGCGCGGCCAACGTCGGCGTAACGGCGAAGAACGAGAACTCATTCGACACCGAAGCTACGCCCAGCATGAATGGACAAACTAGCTCCACCCAGCAATACGGCGCTGGGGTGGGAGTGGCCGTCAGCAACACCTCCTCTTTCGCCGATGCACATCTGAATGGAACCGTGACGGCTACCGGCGCGATCAGTTCGGACGCGGAATCGGTCAATTCCAAGAACGAAGTTTCCGCCACCGCGGTGGTAGGCGCAAACTCGACTGACGCCAGTTCGGGTAACGGCGACAAAGTTCAGAGCACCACCGCGAAGGAAGCCGAACAGGACAGCTCCGGCAATTCCGACACCAGGGCTCAGATCAATGACTTGGATCTTGGAGCGGCGGTCGCAATCGCCCAGAGTTCGAATACAGCATCATCCACGGTGGGGCCCAATGCTGTCATTACCGCGAACTCGGTCCCAGGCCAGAACGTGACCATCACGGCCAATGCCAGCGACACGTTCAAGGCTGACGCTTCGGGCAGCGTGGCGTCTTCAAACCTGAGCATTGGCGGCGCGGTCGCGGTTACCAACTACACCAACTCGGCTACTGCCTCGATTGGGCAGAGCGCGAACGTAACGGCCAGCGGACAAGTGGCAGTAACGGCTACCGCCGAACTGCCGAACGGATCAGCCACGCAACTGGAAAAGGTCGAGAGCTTTCTGGAGGATTTCAGTCTCACGGGCGCCGCCAGCGATCTTGCCAACGACGTTAGCTCGGCGAGCAGCAGCCTGAGCAATGCGAAAACCGCAATTGAAGGGATCGAGCAAGCTTACGACAGTGCGAAAGATGACACCACAACTTCGCTTTCCAGCACTGTCAATAGCGGCACCAGCGGGGTTGGCGTTGCCGGCGTGGTCAACATTCTGACGGCCAACAACACGGCCACGGCCTTCGTGGGCCAAGGCGCAACCGTCAAAGCAAACTCGGCCAGCGTGACGGCGACGGCGACCACAGAGTCGGTTAATTCGGCAGGTACCAGTAACGCTCAGGACTCCAGCGATTCCGCGCAAAAGACACAGAACCCCAGCAGCAATAGCTCGAACCCGCTAGCGGCGGCGGGCGGCACCTACAGCGGCCTTACCTATAACAACGCGGCGACCGCTTATATCGATTCAGGCGCAGTGGTAAGCACAACGCCCACGGCGGGCGGCGACGTGAACGTAACGGCCTCGGCGACCAATTTCATGGCCAACCTGTATGCCTCTGGTGGAAAGACCAACAGCGACATTGGACTCAATGGAGCCGTTTCCAACGTTGCGATCAACAGCACTTCAACCGCATACATCAACGACCAGGCGACGGTGAACTCCGCAGGCAAGGTTACGGTGGATGCCGAGAACAACACGCGCATCTATCAGCTTGGCGATAACAGCACCAGCGCTCAGAATCTTGCGGTTGGAGTGGTGCTGGGCTTTGTGAACGTCGATAACAACACCACGGCGTATGTCGGCAACAACGCCTCCATCAATGCCAACGGCAATGTGACCGTGGAAGCCAACGCCTATGAACGGCTGATGGCGGCCTCGGTGTCGTCGGTTACGGCCAGCAATAGCTCCACCAGTTCCGGGGCGAGCGGCACCAGCGACAAGCCTAGTTCCGGCGAAACCAGTGGTGCCAACAACACGGCCGACACAAACCCGACCACGGATTCAAGCAGCTATTCGTCCGGTATTGGCTTATCGGGCGAAATCGCATTCAACAACATCAAGGACACCACCAAGGGCTACGTCGGTAGCGGCACCACGGTTACGTCGGCTGCCACGTCTGTCAGTGCCAAGGATACGTCGCTGATGCTGGCGGCAGACGGCGGCCTGGTGCGTGCCAGCACCGCCGGAGTGCAGGGCGCGTTTGCTGACGACAGTATCAGCAAGACCACCGAGGCATACACTGACGGCGCAACGCTGAACACTGGAAGCCTGACCGTGAACGCGACTGAGTCGGATCTTGTACTGGCCGGCGCCGCAGGCGGAGCAGGCAGCCAGGGAAGCAGCTCAGTGGCCACCCTCGCGGGCTCTGTGAATTATCTGAGTATCGCCAACACGACCGAAGCGTCCCTCGCCAACACGACCGTGCTTGGCCAGAACGGCGTGGGTTCCAGGACCGGAGCGGTTGCGGTTACCGCCAGCAATCAGGAGACGGTCTTCTCCGTCGCCGGTTCGTTTACTTACGGGAAGAGCGACCTTGGTGTCGGAGTTGCGCTCGATTTGGGCACCATCAACAACACGGTGAAAGCCACGGTGGACTCGAACTCGACGATTGCTTCCAACGGCACCGTGGGCGTGACCGCCAGCGATAACGAGAACCAGCTATCGGTAGTAGCCGATCTTGCGGTTGGAGCCAGCAACGATGTTGCCGCCTCAGGCTCCTATCAGAGCGTTACCAAGGACGTGGAAGCAGCTATCAATGGCACGGTTAGCGCCGATGCCGGGGTTACGGTTGCGGCCCAAGACGACCAAGGGGGGAGTTCTTACGGACTGCCGACGGGTCTGATCGCGATTGCCGGTTCGCTGCCGGTTGCCTCGGGCACTGCCGGGCTGGGTGCTTCGGCCACCATCTCCACCACCGACAAGACGGTCAGCGCCAGCATTGGCGACAATGCGCAGGTTACTTCCTCCAACGGTGATGTGACGGTTCAAGCGCTCACCAGTGACAATCTCAACCTGTTTGCCGGGGGCGGAGCCTACGGCGAAACTGCCGGATTCATGGGGTCCGCGGTTGTTAACACGATCAACAACACGACCGATGCAAGCATCGGAAAGGCCACGGTCAGCGGTAACAACGTCAACGTAACGGCCAAGGACACGCTCAATATTATTGACGGAGCCGGTGGCATCTCGGGTTCGAGTTCGGCGGCGATTGGAGCCGCCGGAGACGTGGAACTTGTCGGCACCACGGTCGGAGCCGCGATTGGCGCGGGTGCCGTGGTGACGGCGGCCAACGGCAATGTGGACGTTGCCGCCACCCAGAATCAAACGGTCTATTCGGTCGCTGCGGACGCTGGCGTTGCCGGCGACGCTACGATCATTGGCTCAGGCACGGTTCTGACCTACACCACTAACACCACGGCGACGTCCGCCGGCAATGTCACGGCCAGTGGAAACTTCACGGTGGCTGGCGACCGGGAAACCGAAATCACTTCGGTGGCTGGCGAGGCTGCGCTCGGCGGCAGCGCCGGGGTGGGCGTCTCATTCTCGGTAATCGATAAAACGGACACGGTTACCGCGTCGGTCACTGGCGGGACCGATAACGTGGCGGGAACGCTTGGTATCTCGGCTACGGGCAATGACACGTTATATCCCGCGGCGGCTGGCGGCAGTATTTCTTCAAGCGTGAGCGTGGCCGGTTCAAATGTCGTCAACATTCTCAACCCAACCACTGATGCCTACATCAGCGGGGCAACCATCAATCCATCCACAAACGCCAACGCCTCGCAAACGGTGAGCGTGCGGGCAAACAGCGATACCGATATTCCGTTCAGCTTGGCAGGACCTCTTTCCGTGGGTGGTGACGCGGGCTTGGGCGAAGGCGCCTTCGTGACCGCCATCGACAAGCAGACGACCGCCGAAGTCATGGCGGGGTCCAATGTCTTTTCCGCCGGAAACATTTTGGTTGCGGCGCAATCTTCCGAAACGGCAACGTCGATTGCCGCAGCCCTCGGCGCTGGGGAGTACGCCGGAGTAGCCGGTGGGGTCTCGGTCTATAACCTCGGAACTACGACGACCGCTACCGTGGATTCAGGAGCGACGCTGAAGGCGAATAACAACGTAGGGGTCAATTCGCAGGATGTGACAATCGTCGACGCCGTTGTTGGCGACGTTACGTTTGGCGCGGTTGGGGTCGGCGCCGCTCTTGCCGTCGTCGATGTCACCAAGAATACGACAGCTTCGGTGGACGGACAGGTGACCGCGTTGGGCCAGGGAACGCCGCTGACGGTCGACGATGGAACCTTCACCATCAGCTATGCGAGCTTCGGCTCGGGCAAGTCCAGCTATTCACCCTTTGGGCCAGACCCGGCACCCAGCAGCGGCACCGGAGCATTTCTTACTGATCCGATGTTGACCGGTGAACGGCGCGCTACGGCCAACACCACCCAAGTGAGCGGCTTGGCTGTTACTTCCACCTCCACCAATGATTTCAACACGCTTGCCGCAGGGGCTTCGCTTGGCGTAGAGGCGGCTTCCGCCTCCGGGTCTGTGTTGATGTTGACCAACAACACCACGGCGGAGATCAAGAACGCGAATATCAATTCGAGCGGAAGCAGCGGCGACGGCGTCTATGTCGCCGCCGGCACAGATGTGGGACACCTTGGTAGCGCCATCAGCGTTGGCATTGGCGGCCAGGCCGCAGTGCCAGCCGCCGATGTCAGCATCCTGACTAACACCACGACCGCCGACATAACCGGGACCAATGTCAGCGCCAACGGCAACGTGAACGTGAGCGCGAACGCCACTGTCGACGATCTTTCTCTATCTGCCGGACTGGGCGCGAGTCAAGCCACGACGGTGGCTGGCTCGGCTTCCTATGTGGGAGTAACCGACATTACCACGGCCTACGTCTCAGGACAGACGGTGGGCAGCGCTTCGGCCCCGGTCGCCAGCCTGACTGTCCGCGCCTCGGACACAACCAACACGGATCTCATGGTCGGCTCCGTGGCATTCGGACAAACGGCTGGAATCGGCGCGGCAATCGCTGTCACGAATATCAGCAAGAACACCCAAGCCTACATCGATAACAGCACCTCTACCTACGCCTCTGGAGCAACCAGTGTAACCGCGACCTCCAGCGAGCAGATCGACGCTGCCGCGGTTGCCGGGGCGGCGGGAGGCTTTGCCGGAGCAGCGGCGGGTATCTCCGTGGAACTGGATTTGTCGAACACCAGCGCCAGCGTTGGTAGCGGAACAGACAGCGCTGGAAGCATGACTGTGACTGCATCCAACACGGTTAACAACACGAGCTTCGACGGCTCCCTGGGACTCGGCATACTGGCCGGAGCGGCTGGCGCGGTAGACGTGGGACAGATTGAAAACTACACATCGGCCCAGATCGTTGGAGCCAACGTAACCACGACCACAGGCGACGTCAGCGTGGGTGCCAGCGAGACCCGAGATCTGGAGAGCCTGGCGGTTGGAGGAGCAGGCGCAGCCGGGATCGGCATCGAGGCTTCGGTGATCGATTGGAGCGTGGACGGGAACGTTAATACAACGGGAGCAGGCAATGATACCAGCAGCAATCCGCTGAGCGTCAGTTCCTATAGCAGCTCGACTAGCAGCTCGACGGGAACGGCAAGCGGCGAGGCCGATTCTCAGCTCCAGACATCCCTCGGTACGATGAAAAATTTGCTCGTTTCCAATAACACCAGTGCCAGCCAGGCCGCCAGCGGATCCAGTAGCGCTCTGGGGAGTGCCGCCTCAAGCTCGGACACCCCTGTTTACTCGGCACTCAGCACGGCACCCACAACGGTCGGAACCACGGCATTGATCTCGGGTGGATCAGTGCAGTCGGCTGGCGCCGTGACGGTAAATGCCTCGGATACGACAACCCTAGGCATGACCGCCGGAGGCGCCGCGCTGGGTACATACGGTATCGGAGCGGCAGTGGCAATCGGCGAAGTGAATACCGAGGCTGACGCCGGGATTGTCGGCGACGCCACGATCTCCGCCGCGAAGGCTGTAACCGTCAGCGCCTCGCGTGACAACTCTGTTTCCGCCAAGACGTTGGATGGCGATGGCGGCGAAGTCTTTGGTGGCGGCGCTTCGGTTGCATGGGTTGTGGACAACGGTTCAACCACCGCCGAAGTCGCCGCAACCATCAACGATGCAACCAACCTGAAGGTGAGTGCCACCACGAGTCGACAAGACAGCGCCAGCAGCGGGGATATCGCAGTCGGTGCTGTTGCGGCTGGTTATGCTTACTCTGATGTAACCGAGAACGGCTCCACGACGGCGGAGCTGGATGCCAATACGCAAACCGCAGCTCAGGTGCAAGGTGTGCAAGTAACGGCCTCCGACTACTCCGCTGCGACATCCCAAACAAAGGCCATTGGTGCCGGAATCGTGGCCGTGGGCGGTGCCGAAGCTTACACCACCATCGATCCCACGGTGGACGCGCACATCGCGGCCAATACCAATATCCAGACCATCCAGAACACCCCGGGTGCCGGGGATGTTTCGGTGCTCGCCTTCAACACGGCTGACGCTTACTCCAACGTACTTGGCGCGAGCGCGGGCCTCGCTACGGTCGGATCGAGTATCGCACAAGCGGTGAGCGATCCCACGATAGATGCCTATATCGAAGGCACGGTCAATGCCGGCGGCAGCGTCGTGGTCGCGGCCCGTTACAACTACAACTCCAACGACAATCCTGTAACGACCTGCCCCAAGCCGGGCACCCTCGGCTGCGCCAACGTCGAAGCCGATTCCACCATGTCTTCTGGATCTCTGATCAACGTTGGGTTCGGCGATAAAGCCGATGCTTCGTCAATTGCCACGGTAAGCGGATATGTGGACGGAAACGCTAATATCACCGCAGGCGGCAAGGTAAGCATTTATTCGGAGTCCGGCAGTTCGGTGTCTTCGGATGCGGGTGGAACCACGCTTGCCGTGATCGATGTGCCGGGCAATACCGAGGCAAGTGCCACCATCACGAACAACAACAGCGCGTATGTAAACAACGCCACCGTCACTGCCTCGAACTTCCTGATGTCGGCGCAGAGCACGGATAATGATCGCGGCGCCACCGCGATCGGTTCGGCCTATGGATTAGCTGCGGTCCCTACTGCAACGGCTTCTGCCTACGTCACCGGGACCACTGAAGCCCATCTGGCGGGTACTGGTACGATCACGGCCTCCAACGGGGATGTCACGATTCAAGCACAGGTCGCCGAGCAAGCTGCGGCCAGCGCTCAGACCCAGACGGTGGCTGGCATCTCGGAGGCCAATGTTACCGCTTCCGTGGGCAGCCCAAATCAGGGCGGATCGGTGGATACGCCAGTAGTCACCACGGATTCCGGTACTAACATCGTCGCAAACACCGCGACGCTGCAGGCGAACCTTAGCCAGGCGGCATTTAGCGCGTATGCATACTCGAAAACGATGTCCGCCGACAGCGACTCCTACGCAACGACGAATGTCAATGTCAACGGTAGTCCGGCGGTTGAGGTGAGCGGCAACATCACTGCTCCGTCCGAACTTTCGATGGTCGCGACGGTCAACAGCGATTCAAACCAGGTTTTTGCCAATGGCACCGCAAAGGCCGATATCGACGCGGGAGTTACCGGTAGCCTGTATGCCACGGCAAACGATTATGCGGAATTCAGTCCAACGGTGAACGTGGCCGATTCCTCGACCCTCACTACGCAACAACTGAATGTCGCGGCAACGGCGCCTATCAGCAACGCGAGCACGAATCCGTACTACTCCAACAACGCCGATGCAAAGGCCAACACGGTGGTTTATTGGACTTTGGAAACCGTGCAGACAACCGTCGACGAGGTTTTTGGCTGGATTCCCTTCTTTGGCTCGCTGATCGAAAAAGTCACCAAATGGGTGACCGAGGAAGTTGAACACACCCTGAACAGCGATGTAAGCACCGTTACAAATGGAACCTACAAATCAAACCCAAGCATCAATTTAAATCACAGCACGATTGTGCAGTCAGGCGGAGTTGATCCAAACATCACCATAGCCGCGGATGGCACAATTACCTCCAACGAACCTGCTGGCACGGTCACAACCGCGAGTGGCGAAGTAGTGGTCAATGACCTGGCCAATCAGACCGGTTCGATCACGCTCAATACGCCGGGCGGGACCGTTTCGGGCAGCCCCACCGTGCATAGCGACAGCCTATGGGACACCGTGACCATCACCAATAGCTCGAACATGAACCTACAGGTCAACAGCATCGAACCTTCCAACAGCTCGTCCAATCCCGCTGTTAACGTCACGGCAAACACCGACAATCTCCAGCTCAACTACGTGCTGGACAAGACTTCGTCGAGCATCAACATTACCAACAACTCGGCAACCGCGAACACAAACGTCTATCTGAACGGCAACATCGACGATGCAGGCGGCAGCGTCTCCATCACGGCGGCACGCGGCAGCATCCTCGGTACGTCCTCCAGCGAAATCACTGCGACCAATGTGGATCTGACGGCCAACCACGGAAGCATCGGCTCATCAAGCACGCCGTTGAATCTGAACCTTGAGACGATCGAGGCGACATCGCAGACGGCCAGCCTGAGCGCTCTTGCTGGACACGACCTCTACCTCACGGTCAATCCGGTCGAGTACTTTCAGACCGGCGAGACGATTCCCAGCAGCGTTCCCGTGAACCTGAACTCACTGGAGGCGGGCGATAACATTGGCTTAACCCTCAACGCCGCCACGGCGTACGGACCTCAGTTGGTTACCGAGACGCTGTTTGCCGGAACTCCCTATGCCTTCGACTTCAGCTACTACGTGAATGGTGCCAATACGGTGACTGGCAAGTACAACCTGACGGGCGATATCGCCGCAGGTGGGAACGTTACGCTGAACCTGCCGGCGCAGTCCAACCTGAACATGCAGAGCGGCAGCACGATTATCAGTGGCTTTGAAAACATCGGGTACACGGTCAATGCCGATGGAAGCTGGTCAAGTATGCCGATCCCGGTCAATTACAGCGACACCATTGGTGGTGGGCAAGTAGTCATGCAGGACATGCAGCAGCAGGGCGGAAGTGTAACCATCGCAGGCGTTGGTACCGGGGTTGGCACTAGCACAGGCACGCTTACTGGGACCGGCACCATCAATGTTCTGAATGGTTACAGCAACGTAACCATCGCCAACAACTCGAACAACAACCTGGTCATTGGCAACCTGAACTACGACACCCCGGTGACCGGCAAGATTTCCATCTTCGGCGCGGCGCAGAGCCTGAATGGAGGAAGCTACAGCGGCAGCAACATCGCTCTGACGGAGACTAATAACCCGACCTCGACCATCACTCTCAATCAGAACGGAAGCGGCAACGTTCAGCTTACCGGCGGCATTCGCAATCAGGCCGGCAACACCGTCATCGATACCAGTAACAGCATCGTGAACACGGGTGGAACCGCACAACTCGTGGAATCGAATTCCATCAACTTGGACGCGCCCAACGGCCAGATCGGCACGGTTGCAACGCCGATCAACATTCAAGTCAACAATGGGGCCGTGAATGGCCACGCGGACGGCGACATCGCGCTGGATCAGACAGCCGGGAACCTGAACGCGGGATCCATTACATCGGCCACTGGAGATGTCTACCTGACATCTGACGGTTCGATTCTCAATGGCACTGGTGCGAGCGATCTCGTATCTGGAAGGGATATCGTCCTGACCGCCAAGACGGGAACTATCGGCAGCATCTCGAATTCTCTCCAAGTCAGTTCGGGAGAGGTTACGGCCGTAGCGGCGCAAGACGTTGACATCGCCGCGGTCACGGGCGACCTGAACCCCGTCTCCGTTATCTCGCAGAGCGGGAACGTGAATTTGGCAGCAGCGGGCAACGTGAATCTCGGCACGGTAACCGCCGCTTCGGGCGACGTTACGTTGACCGCCTCCGGTTCTATCTTGAACGCGGATCGACGGAGCGCGGCCAATATCACCGCCAAGGCAGTCACCCTAACGGCCACCAACGGAAGCATCGGAACCACGGCGAACGCAGTGAATCTGGATTCGTCCAGCGGTACAGTTCTGACGGCGACCGCCAAAAAGGATGTGGATGTCACGGCGGTAGCCGGAAACCTGAATGCGAACTCGGTTACTTCCAACACCGGCAACGTGAACCTGACGGTTGCGGCCGGGAACCTGAATGCGGGAACGATTACTTCGGTCACTGGCGCCGTCGATTTGACGGCGTCCGGCTCGATTCTGAATGGCACTGGCGCGAGCGAACTCGTATCTGGAAAGTACATCGTTTTGAACGCCAAGTCAGGAACCATCGGTAGTGGTTCGAGCCCGCTCCAAGTCAATTCCGAGGCGGTTACGGCCGTAGCGCCGCAGGACGTTGACATCGCCACGGTCACGGGCGATTTGAACGCCACCTCAGTTACATCGCAGAACGGGAACGTGAATCTGGAAGCGGACGACGGCAGCGTGAACCTCGGCACGGTGAACGCCACCGAGGGCCACGTTACGGTGACCGCCTCCAACTCGATTCTGAATGCGGACCAACGGAGCACGGCTAACATCACGGCCAAGGACGTTACCCTCACGGCCACGAACGGAAGTATCGGGACGACGGCGGACACAGTGAATCTGGATTCGTCCAGCGGCACAGTTCTGACGGCGACCGCCAAGGAGGATGTGGATGTCACGGCGGTAGCCGGAAACCTGAATGCGAACTCGGTTACTTCTAGCGCGGGTAACGTGAATCTGACGGTTGTGGCCGGGAACCTGAATGTGGGGGCGGTTACGTCGGTCACTGGCACCGTCGATTTGACAGCGTCGGACTCGATCCTGAATGGCACTGGCGCAAACGAACTCGTATCCGGAAAGAACATCGTTTTGAACGCCAAGACGGGAACCATTGGAAGCAGTTCGAGTCCGCTTCAAGTCAATTCGGGGGCGGTCACGGCCGTAGCGGCTCAGGATGTTGATATCGCCACGGTCACGGGCGATCTGAACGCCACCTCAGTTACATCGCAGAACGGGAACGTGAATCTGGAAGCGGACGACGGCAGCGTGAACCTCGGCACGGTGACCGCCACCGAGGGCGACGTTACGGTGACCGCCTCCAACTCGATTCTGAATGCGGATCAGCGGAGCACAGCCAACATCGCTGCCAAGGACGTCACCCTGACGGCCACCAATGGCAGCATCGGCAGCACGTCTGGGCCTGTTGTCACCCAGGCGAACGGGATCGTGAACGCCTCTGCCGGGTCCAATATCTTCCTTACGCAGCTTGGCACCTTGTATTCGCAGACACTGCTGAGCCGCACCGGTAGCATCAATGTCACCGTTCAAAACGGCAACGGCTATCTGCAATCAGTCATTGCACCGCAGAGCGTATTCATTCTGGTCAATGGGGCGCTGCTCAACATTGGTCTAGTCAAGTCACGAGATATCAGCGTCGATGTTACGCAAAAGAACGGAGCCGCAAATCTCGACTATGTGCTGGTAGGCAGAACGCTGGATATCATCGCCGACCATCCTCATTTATCGCATGTGATACCAATCACCCGAGGGCCCATCAGCTTTGGAATATACACGACCGAGGGCGGATTTAACCTGGGCCCCATTGATCCAGGAACTGTCCTGACCAACCATCAGGACTCCGAGAGATACCGGGAGTTGAGAAAGAGGGTAACCGCTGAGCACGAGCTTACGCAGACGGAAGACACTGTAGTCGATCGGACGAGCCAATCGAAGGCGTCAGGAGCCGCACAGTGAAAACCACAAGACAAATGAAGACGATGAAACAAATGTTGATGACGCTATTTGTAGTCTGCCTGGCTTGCCCGGGGACAGTCTGGACACAGAACCATGCCGAGCCTGCATCGTCTAACTCATCGGCGCTCCCGGCATTGTCTACTGCGCCCGCCCCAGCGCCTGGCACGCCGAGTGCCGGTGTTTCCCCGGCTTCGTTTCTGGTCACCAAGATCACTACCAGCGAGTCGAGACTTCTCAGCCCTGCTGAGATCCGCGAGATCACTGGCCGCTATGAGCAGCGGCGGCTAACGCAGAAAGACCTCGATCAGATGGTGGAGGAATTCAACCATCTATATGCGAAGAGAGGTTTCCAGACTGCGCGAGCTGTCCTGGTGGCTCAGACGGTGAACGATGGCGTAGTCAATGTCCAACTGATCGAGGCGCGTGTTGGCAGGATAGTGCTGGAAAATAATACCCGCACTAGAGCTTCGTACTTTCGTGCCCGGATTCCCGCGTATCCCGGCGAAGTCCTCCGATTGGGAGACGTTCAGCAAAATCTGGCGTATTTCAATGCGACCACTGACCTGCAGATGCGCGCCGTCATGCAGCCCGGGCAGACATTTGGCACAACCGACCTGGCGCTGGCCGTGCAGGGTCCACGAGAGTTTGAAGTTACTACGTTCACCGACAACGCGGGACGTGACACCATCGGCCTCTACCGGGCCGGCGCAAACGCTACCTATCGCAGCTTGTTCGGTAAACGCGATCCGCTCAGTCTGGGATTTCTCGGAGCGGATGGCACCCTCGGGGCAAATGCCAGTTATGGCATACCTTTGGACCGCCGGGGAACCAAACTCACCATGCTGGGCGATTACAATACGATCGCCATC
>Ga0181534_10001298_pt1 | contig 16403 bp, 15 predicted proteins | sample PEATcosm2014_Bin_37_FD_119758 | JGI IMG/M metagenome (GOLD analysis project Ga0181534, IMG submission 119758) | Peatland microbial communities from MTU Mesocosm Facility, Houghton, MI, USA - PEATcosm2014_Bin17_10_metaG | ecosystem: Environmental > Terrestrial > Soil > Wetlands > Peat | place... | reverse complement strand
GTCGAACCGGGGAAGTATGAGTCACTTGATGCCTGCAGAACCGAGGACAAGATAATGCGCGGCCGTCGTCGGGGTCGAAATAGATCGTCCTCTCAGGAGCCTTCGGATCAGGGTTCAGAATCTGCCTCCACGTCGTTAGGGACGGGTTCGGTAACCCTCATCAACACTCCCCCGTCCCCGTCGCCATCGGACTCTCAAGAGAGTTCAGCTCCCGTTGCTGCCGGACCGCCACGATCTCCCTCGGGGACCCATCCCGCTGTGACCTCTCCTCCGCGGAATATCGAAGAGGCCATCTACGACGTGGTCACAGCACAGGCTGAGTTGGACAATGTCCTGACTTCGAATCCACCCATGACCAAGCCCACCTCCAGCCTCGACGGCCCAACCCTCAGGGAGGTCGAGCGGGTCAGCGACACGCCGGTGGCTCCCGATGCCCCTCCCGTGGTGATTCGTCAGCCCTCCGTCGAGATGGAGATCGAACAGCCACTAGAGGAGCCTGAAGCCGAACCCGAACCTGAGCCTGAACCCGAGCGGCCGGCCGAGGTGGTGGCAGAGAGCCCGTCCTATCCGGTGAGCGCTGCGGCCACGACCGCTCCCAGTTCGCCGGATCGCCAGTCCGATGAGCTCATCGTGGCTCCACCCGTGTTGGAACCCGTGGCCGCCCACGAGGAAGAGCCCGTCCCTGAAGCACCCGAGCAGCCGACCATCGAGGCCCAGGCAGCTTCGGGAAACCCACTCCCCCGCGTCCTTGCCGTGGCCAATCAGAAAGGCGGAGTCGGAAAGACCACCACATCGGTCAACCTCGGCGCCGCACTCGCCGAGTTGGGGTTCCGGGTCCTGGTCATCGATCTCGACCCTCAGGGCAATGCCACCACCGGGCTGGGAATCGATGCCCGCAACTTCGAGCTCTCGATGTACGACGTGCTGATGAGAGACTCGTCGTTGGAGGACTGCGTCGAGCCGACGAGTATGAAGAACCTGTTCGTGGCCCCTGCCACCATCGCCCTCGCCGGCGCCGAAATTGAACTGGTCCCGGCCTTCAGCCGGGAACTCAAGCTGAAGAAGTCCATCGAGTCGGTGATTGACGACTTCGACTACCTGCTGATCGACTGTCCTCCCTCACTGGGCCTCATCACCGTGAATGCCCTGGCTGCGGCCGACGAGGTGCTCGTGCCCATCCAGTGCGAGTACTACGCCCTCGAGGGACTCAGCCAGTTGATGCGCAACGTGCACCTGGTGGCGTCGAACCTCAATCCCAAGCTGGACATCTCGACCATCGTGCTCACCATGTACGACGCCAGGACGAAGTTGTCGGACCAGGTGGCCAACGAGGTGCGACTCCACTTCGGGTCCAAGGTATGCCGGAGTGTGATCCCCCGCACGGTGAGACTCTCTGAAGCACCTTCCTTCGGACAGCCGATCACCGCTTTCGATCCGGCCTCGCGTGGGGCCATCGCGTATCGTGAACTAGCCAAGGAGGTCAGCGGTGGCACGACGTAGCGGACTGGGCAAGGGTCTGAGTGCCCTCATTCCCAACGAGGTAGTGGGTGATCGCTCGTCGGCACTGCGGGAGGTTCCCATAGGGAGCATCAAGCCCAACCCCCGCCAACCCCGCGTCAACTTCGATGAGGACACCATGTCGTCGTTGGCCGCCTCGATCAAGGAGCTCGGGATCCTGCAGCCGGTTCTGGTGCGACAGATCGGTGGCATCGCCGCTGATGACTTCGAGCTCATCGCCGGTGAGCGCCGATGGCGGGCCGCTCGACGGGCCGGCCTCCAGTCGATACCCGTACTGGTACTGACCTCCGACGAGACCCAGAGTCTCGAGCAGGCTCTCGTGGAGAACCTCCACCGACAGGACCTCAACGTCCTGGAAGAGGCGGCGGCCTATCAACAGCTCATCGAGGAGTTCGGCTACACCCATGACCAGGTGGCCAAGCGCGTGGGCAAGAGCCGCACCGCGGTGACCAACATCCTCCGCCTGCTGCAGTTGCCGTCGGGGGTCCAACGTCTGCTGTCGGAAGGTCAGATCAGCCCGGGACATGCCCGCGCCCTGCTTGGTACACCTGATCGCGGCTATCAGGAGATGCTGGCCAAGGCCGTGGTGGCCGAGGGGCTCACTGTCCGGACCATCGAGGATCTCGTTCGGGAGCACAACGGTGGGGGAGAGGCCGATGTGGCCGGGGCGGTGCCCGAAGCCCCGCTGCCCGGGGCGCCGGTCGCAGGACCAGCCCCGGGACCGACCCCTCCGAGGCGCCTTCCTCCGCCGGGGATCCTGGAGTTGGAGGAGTTGCTCTCCAGCCATCTCAACACCAGAGTGAAGGTAGACCTCACATCGAAGCACGGGAAGGTCGTGGTGGAGTTCGCCACGCTCGAGGACCTCGAGCGGATCTACAAGCTCATGGTGGGGAGGAGCGAACCGGCACCTGCGTGATGTAACCACGTAGAGTGGTATCTCTTGTCATAATGTCTGATTTCAGTAATTAATACCACTCAGAGTGCTACTAGATACCTGAACCCACGGTAGAGCGTAATCCACAACCTGTGCATGAGGTTGTGGATTACGTCGAGATGAAGCCTCCGACGAGGGTTGGCGATGACGTGGTGGTGGATGGTTGGGACCGATCAACCGGATGACGGTTTCGGCTCAGTCCCACGTCGTGTCGACCCACTCGGTCAACGCCTCCACCACGGATCGGGCGATCGTGGGGGCCTGTTCGACCACCACGGCGGCCGGACCGATCTCACAGATGACCGCGGGCATGCGGGTCTCCCGCAGCAGGGGGAGAGACATGCCACGGCTGCCCCGGTCGGGCAGGGTCAACGCTGACGTGAGGGTCTGCTGCAGCAGTTCGGCCAGCCTGCGCCCCCCGGGGGAGGAGTAGCGGTAGCCGGCGTAGTAGGCGGTGGAACAGTGGTCCCCGCCGACGGCCAGCCGGAGGCCGATGTAGACGTGGGCGTCGCCGGCGTTGGCCTCGGAGGCCTGCACGGAGCCGTCGGGATGGTGATGGGTGGTGACCTCGGCGCCGTGGCTGACGAGCAGCCGACGCAAGGCCGCCACCGTGGCGTCGAGCCCGCCCTCCTCTCCGATGGCCACCCGTTGGCCGGCCAGGGTTCTGGGCCCCTGGCGGAGCCGCTCCCGGTCCCTGACCGAGCTGACCAGCTCGGTGTCGTCGTGGCGGGTGCCGAAGCGCAGGAGCTCGGAGACCGTGGACGCCCCGGCGATCCCGTCCACCGGCAGTCCGGCGTTCCGCTGGAACTCGCCCAGGGCGGCCGACGTCATGTCCCCGAAGATCCCGTCCACACGACCGGTGTCGAACCCGAGGGCGCTGAGCCGCTGCTGCAGCTCGGCCACGTCGTCACCCCGGAGCATGGGCGCCTGGCGGTAGAGGAACCTGTCGCCCAGGCGCCGCCCCGCCTCGACCAGGGCCGACCAGGTCTGGGGCCCGCAGATGCCGTCCACGCGGAGTCCCCTCCGATACTGGAAGGCCTCGACGGCGGCACGGGTCCCCGCACCGTAGGTGCCGTCGGCATCGATGCCGGTGGAGGAGGCCAACCGCTCGAGGCGACGCTGCACGTCGGACACTTCCGGGCCGTGATCGCCGACCTCGAGCCAGATCTTGGACCCGGCGCTCACCCCGGGCCCGGGGTGAGCAGTCGAGTAGCCCTGAGCCCGCGGCGGTAACCGATCGCCGCAGCCGTCCCTACAGGTGGGCGGAGAGCTCCTGGAGGAGTTGCCCCTTGCCCTTGGCCCCGACGATGCGGGCCGCAGGCTCCCCGTCCTTGAACAGGATGAGCGTGGGAATGCTCATGACGTCGAACCGCCGGGTGATGTCCAGGTTGTCGTCGATGTTGAGCTTGGCCACCTCGAGCTTGCCGGCCTGCTCGGCGGCGATCTCCTCGAGCACCGGGGCGATCATCTTGCACGGGCCGCACCATTCCGCCCAGAAGTCCACCAACACGGGAACGTCCGAGGACTTGACATGCTCGTCAAAGCTAGCGTCGTTCAGCGTCGTGATCTGATCACTCATGATGGCCGTTCCTCCTGCCCGCTTCAGCGGGACCTGCCTGGCGCCCCTCCATGGGACACGCTACGTCAACCCCGTCCGGGCCCGGGTATTCCCGGGCGCCGTCGGCCCGCCGGGGCGGGTCATGACCTGGGGCTCGGCCCCCCGGACTCTTGGTCCTCGAGCCATTTCTCCACGTCGAGGGCGGCCATGCAGCCGGAGCCGGCCGCCGTGATGGCCTGGCGGTAGCGGTGGTCCTGGACGTCGCCGCAGGCGAACACCCCGTCGACATTGGTGCGGGTCCCGTCGAAGGTCCGGAGGTAGCCGTTCTCCTCCATCTCCAGCTGCCCCTTGAACAGCGAGGTGTTGGGCTGGTGGCCGATGGCCACGAAGAGCCCCGACAACTCGAGGTCCGACTCCTCTTCGCTCAGGTTGTCCCGGACCCGGACACCGCTCACCGTGTTCTCGCCCAACACGTCGATCACCGACGTGTTCCACAGGAATTCGATCTTCTCGTGGGCGAAGGCGCGCTGCTGCATGACCTTGGAGGCCCGCAGCTCGCCCCGGCGGTGGATGACGGTGACCTTGTCGGCGAAGCGGGTGAGGAAGAGGGCCTCCTCCAGCGCGGAGTCACCCCCGCCCACCACGGCGATCTTCCGCTCCCGGAAGAAGAAGCCGTCGCAGGTGGCACAGGTCGACACGCCGTAGCCGAGGAGGCGCTCCTCGTTGGGCAGGTTGAGCATGAGCGACTGGGCGCCCGTGGAGATGATGAGCGCCTCTGCCTCGTAGGTGGGCTCGGCGGCGTCGGGATCACCCACCCACACGCCGAAGGGGCGGTGGGAGAGGTCGACCCGGGACACCTTGGCCGTCACGTAGTCGGCGCCGAACCGGGCGGCCTGCTCGCGGAAGGCCTGCATCAGCTCGGGCCCCATGATCCCGTTGACGAAGCCGGGGAAGTTCTCCACCTCCGTGGTCAGCATGAGCTGGCCGCCGGGCTGGTCACTGGTCGAGGAGGGCTCACCCTCGATGACCAGGGGGGACAGCTGGGCGCGGGCGGCATAGATGGCCGCCGTCAGGCCGGCCGGCCCCGACCCGATGATGACCACCTGGCGGGACTCGGTCACGCCGCGCCCCCCGTGGCCGCCGACGAGCCGGTCCGCTGGGACCAGGCCACGATGCCGAGGATGACGAAGACCGCGCCCACCACCAGGTCCGAGAGCCACACCCGGCCGTCGAAGGCGTAGACGGTGAGCAGGCGGATGAGGGCGATGGACACCAGCACGACGGTGGTCACGGCGGCGGCGAAGATGATGATCCCGAAGACCACCACCCGGGCCACCAGGGTCACCGGCCGGACGGTCTTGTCGCGCAGCAACTCGACCACGGTGTCGACCCAGTCGGCGCCGCGGGTGGGCAGGTCGCTGAGCGCGCCGGAGCCGGGCAGGCGGGAAGCGGGGGAGTCGGGCGTCGGATCCATGCTGCGAGGATAGTCCGATCGGCCGGTTGGCCTGCCGGTACGCGGCTGTCCCGGTCCGGCGGCGGGCTACTCCCGGGTCACGATGCAGAGCCCGATGGTGCCCGGGCCCGTGTGGGTGCCCACCACGGGACCGAGGTCGGTCACCACCAGGGGGTGATCGGTCGGTACGCCGTCCAGCATGCCCAGCACCTCGTCGATGTCGGGTGCGGCACCGTTGCACACCGCCAGCCGGCTGATGGGGGGCGAGTTCTTGGCCTTGTCGGCCAGATAGCGGAGCGATCGGCCCCGGGTGCGCTGCTTGGACTCCTCCTCCACCCGGCCGTCGAGCAGGGTGACGACCGGCTTGATGGAGAGGAGGGACCCGAGCAGCTTCTGGGCCCCACCGATGCGGCCACCCTTCTCGAGGTGCTCGAGGGTGTCGACGACTCCGTAGACCTGGGTCCGCTTCACCAGGCCGGCCACCCGGTCCTCCAGCTCGTCGAGGGTGGCGCCCGTGGCCGCCAACTCGGCCGCGTCGAGGGCCATCAGCCCGAGCCCCATGGTCAGGGAGCGGGAGTCCACGGTGCGGACGGGGATCCGGTCGCCCACCCCTTTGGCCGCCGCCACGGCGGCCTGGTAGGTGGCGGACACCTCCGAGGACAGGCTGAGGCACAGCACCCCGTCGTAGCCGGCCTCCGCCGCGGCCACGAAGGCCTCCTGGAAGGCTCCCGGGGAGGGCGCCGAGGTCTCGGGCAGGACCGAGCTGGCCTTGCACCGGGCCCAGAACTCGTCGGTGGAGAGGGTGGACCCGTCCACGAACTCCTCGGAGCCGAAGCGGATGGACAGGGGGACGATGGTCAGGCCCCGTTCTTCGGCCATGGCGGCCGAGAGGTCGCAGGCGCTATCGGTCACCACTCGTATCCGGGCCATCTAGGTCCTCCTCCTCGTCCCCCGTCGGGAGGTCGTCCCCCGCACCCGAGTCGTCCGGCGCCACGCTCACGGGCCGAAGGTGTCGGTACGGGAGTTGGCCGGGCTGACCGTCGAGTCTGTCACGGAACGGGTCGGGGGAGGGCCGTTCTGCCCGGTCCCTCGCCCTGCCGATCGACGCCGGGGGCGAGGACGCCACCACGTTGGCCCGGTGGACCCGCTCCTCCCTGATGCGGCGGTCCTGGCGGGCCCCGAGCACCGCGGCCGTGGCCACGTAGGCGGCCACGCCGATCACCACCGCCAGGGCCACACGGGCCAGGAGGCCGAATCCCGAGGAGGCCCCGGACACGTTGACGGCCAGCACCGTGGCCAGGGCCATCACGGCCGAGGCGCCCAGCACCCGGGTAACCGGGGTGGTGAGCTCGGGACCCCCGAGGCCCCCGACCCGCCTCCGCAGCACGGACAGGGCCAGCAGGGCGGCGACCGAGTAGGCCACCGACAGGGAGAGGGCCAGGCCCCGCACGCCCAGCGGTCCCACCAGCAGGAGGGCCACCACGATGTTGACGGCGTTCTCCACCAGGTACAGCCGGAAGGCCGTGCGGGTGTCCTGCATGGACTGGAAGACCCGGACCATGTACAAGAAGGTGCAGAATCCGGGCAGCCCGAGGGCGAACATGGCCAGGGCGGCGGCGGTGGAGTCGGCGTCCCCCGAGGTCTCGGCCCCGTGGGCCAGCACCAGGTCGATGAGCGGATGGGCCAGGATCAGCATGCCCACCGCCGAGGGGATGATGATGGCCAGGATGCCCCGCAGGCCGAAAGCCATGCGGTGGCGGAAGGCGGCCAGGTCGCCCGTGGCCCACCGGGCCGACAGCGAGGGCGTCACCGCCGTCATGACCGAGACCGCCACCACTCCGTAAGGGAGGAGGAAAAAGGTGTAGGCGTAGGTGTACGACGACACCGCTCCGGGCACCTTGGCCCCGTCGGCCAGGGCCAGGACCACCACCAGGGCCACCTGGTTGGCCACCACCCAGCCGAACGTCCACCCGGCCAGCCGGGTGATGGTCCGCATGGCCTGGTTGGCCGGCTGCCACAGGAAGCGCAGGTGGAGGTCGGCCCGGAGCAACGAGGGCACCAGCAGCGCCGCCTGCACCACCACCCCGAGCGTGGTGCCGACGCCGAGCAGCACCAGTCCGTGGTGGTTGGCATCGACCGAGGCCAGGCTGGGATGGGGCACCAGGGCGTGGAACCAGAGCAGGATGCCGATCACCACCAGGTTGTTGGCGATGGGGACGAACATGGGGGTGGCGAACTTGCCCCGGGCGTTCAACAGGGCGGTGAACACGGCGATAAGGCCGTAGCAGGCCAGCTGGGGGACGAACCACCGCAGGAGGAATATGGCCACCGCCTGTTGCTGGTGGACGTCGGCACGGTGGTTGGCCACGGTGTAGAGGTGGATGATGGCGGGGGTGAGCAGGAGAAAGCCCACCGTGGCCGCCACCAGTACGGCGATGGTCACGGTGACCACGGCCGAGATGGCCTCCCAGGCCTCCTGGCGGCGCCGGGTGGTCAGGTAGTCGACGAACACGGGCACGAAGGTGGCCGAGAGCACACCGCCGAGCACGACGTCGTAGATGATGTTGGGCGTGGTGTTGGCCAGGTTGTAGCCGTCGGCGAAGCCCCCGCCGCCCAGGGCCAGGGTGAGGGCGATGACCCGGCCCACCCCGGTGACGCGGGACAGGGTGGTGCCGACGGCCATCCCCATGGTGGCCCCGGCCAGGCGCCGCCGCCCACCGCCGGGGGGGGAGGGGAGCCCGTCCACATCGGCGCCGGGTCCGCTCACACCGAGCCCGCCGTGACCGCGCCGTCCTCGGCCCCGTCGTCGACGCCGTCGTCGGCGCGGTCACCGGCGTCCTGGCGCCGGCGCTCGGCCCTCCGCTTCCTCGAGGTGCGGAACCACCAGACCAGCAGCACCGCCACCGCACCGAGGGAGAGGACCACCCCGACCACCGAGGCGGCTGTCGACCGCACGCTCACCTGGCCGCTGGCCAGGGTCACGCCGCCGGCCGGGGAGGAGAGGGTGATGCCCACCTTGAACAGGCCCGAGGCCCGGGTCTCCACGTTGACGTAGAAGTTGTTGGTGTGGGTCGGCTCCAGGACGACGTTCAGGGTCTCACCGTCGGGGAACAGGAGCTTGTCGCTCGTCAGGGTCAGGACCGCGGACACCGGGTAGGGGGCGCTGGAGATGATGGTCACCGGCACCCGTCCCCGTTGCGAGGTCAGAGTGATGCTCTGGCCCACGGCCACCTGCAGCTGGCCCAGCTGGGCGTCGACGGCGAGGTCCGTGTTGTGGAGCACGCCGGCCTGCTGGGTGGGACGGAGCCGCTCGGACTCCCCGGACAGGACCAGGTCGGCCAGCTGGGTGGTCACGTTGCGGCCGGCCGGCGTGGACGTGGCCCCGATCAGTCCGCCGATCCGTTGGCGTTGTTCCCGGATGGCCGCGGCCGGCAGACCCCCGCCGCCGGCCGCCGCGCCCACGGTGCGGCAGGCGGCACGGCAGGTGCCGGTCGGGAGGGTGGTGAACAGGTCCGAGGTGGTCACGGGCTCCACCACGGGATTGTCGTCCAGCGCACCGAGCAGGGTGGTCACGAAGGTGGGGTCGTCGGACCAACCGTTCGGAGCCACCGACGCCACGATCCGGGGTGTGGTGTCGTTGGGCTTCTCGAAGTAGATCTGGGCCAGCTCGGCCACCAGTTGGGAGGCGGCCAGGGCCGGGTTCCCCGGGTCATCGGTGAAGCGGGAGGCCAGGTCGGCGTTGGCCGCCACCACCGTCACCGGCGCGCCCGACGACGGGCTGAGCTCGAACGGCTCGGCCGCCGAGCCGTTGGTCGGCGCCTCCGGCACGTCGGCCGAGGGCACCACCAACTGCCGGTAGCCGTCGGCCTCCAGCTGGGCGAGGGTGGCGGCATCGACCCCGTCGTTGGTGATCCAGGCGCTCGCCGCCGGCGATGATGCCGGTCGGGGCAGATAGTCGGCGAGGACCTGTGCGCCCCGGCTGACCTGTAGTCCCAGCTCGGAACTGAGGCCCGCCCCGACCAGGTCCGAGGCGTTGACGGGGACGAAGGTGGCCGAGGTGAGCTCATGGACCGAGGGGGTGTCGGCCAGCGAGGCCAGCTGGGCCACCGTGGACTGGTGGCCGGTGGTGGCCAGGTCGGCCACCGTCTGGGGACTGGCCTCGAGGGTGACCGGCACGCTCGGGTGGGCCACGGCGATGGCGGCCACGGTGGCCGTCAAGGCGGAGGTGGCGGCTGGTGGGGGCTGGACCAGCGCGGCGCCCGGACGCGTGGTCAGCACGGCGGGGCGCGGCGCCGGCGCCGGCGTCAAGGTGGTGACGATGGGGAGCACCACCGCCACCCGCAGCTTCTCGGTGGCGGAGGAGGTCTCGATGAAGACCAGGTGGGTGATGAAGCCCCCGATGGACTGGCCGCTGGCGGTGTCCACCAGCTCCACCCGCACCGGATAGACACCGGACGGCGCGTCTCCGCACTGTCCGCCGGTGGTGGGCAGGTCGATGGCGAACCCACCGGTGGGGGAGGTGACCCCGTGGCCGACATAGACCGGCAGCGACAGGTCGAAGCCCCCTCCGGCGATGGCGGGAAGGCCGGTGACGGCCATAGGTGATCGGGTGCTGTCGATCGGCGTACCCGCCGGGCCGACCGTCGAGGTCACCGACTGGTCGAAGGCCGAGACGCTGGTCAGGCAGGGGTACACGCTCACCGACACGCCCAGCTGGGCGGGCGGCGGGGTACCGGAGCCGGCGCGCAGCTTGAGGTCGAACGACCCGGCGGGGACCACCCACGGGGTCTGGGACACCAGGATCAGCGGGGGGCCCGCCGCCGCCGCCGACACCGTGCCGGCCGCCGCCGCCCCGGTGGCGGGCACCAGTCCGACGACCGCGGCCAGGGCCAGCCATGCGCTGGTGCGAACGTGGGCCGCCGGCCGCCGCCGGGCGCCACGCTGTCCCACCCCGACGATCGGGGCGGGCCCGTCCCCGATGGGCACGCCGGCCCGGGGGTGGCTGCCGCTGGGGCACAGGCTGCCTCGTTCCCGATCCACTTCGGACGCCACCCTACGCCAGAACGGATGGCGGGCTACGCCAGTGGCACTACCCTCGGCGGCGTGTTCCCCGAGCGACTGCGACCGTTGGTGCGGGCCACCGCCGACCTCTCCGACCGCTTCAGTTCGGCCGGCCACTCCCTCTACCTGGTGGGGGGCTCGGTCCGCGACGCCATCGTCTCGGAGCCGGGCGACGAAGGGTCGGGAGGCGAACAGGACCTCGACTTCACCACCGACGCCCGACCGGATGCCATCGAGGCGGTGGTGACCGGATGGGCCGACGCCGTATGGACCCAGGGCAAGCGTTTCGGCACCATCGGGTGCCGCCGGGGGGACCAGAAGTACGAGATCACCACCCACCGGGCCGAGGCCTACCGGCCCGACTCCCGCAAGCCCGAGGTCGCCTTCGGGGACCGGGTGGAGGACGACCTGGCCCGGCGGGACTTCACCATCAACGCCATGGCCCTCAAGCTGCCCGACCTCGAGCTCGTCGATCCCTTCGACGGCCTGGTCGACCTGGCCGAGCGCCGGCTGCGCACCCCGCTCGACCCCGCGGTCTCCTACGCCGACGACCCGCTGCGGATGCTCCGGGCGGCCCGGTTCATCGCCCGGCTCGAGCTCGAGCCCGACCCCGGGCTGGTCGACGCGGTGCGTGCCGACCACCATCGCCTGGCCATCGTCTCGGCGGAGCGGATCCGCGACGAGCTCGACAAGATCGTGATGGTGCCCGTGCCGTCGGTGGCCCTGTGGTTCGTGGTCCGCACCGGCCTGGCCGACGAGTTCCTGCCCGAGCTACCCGGCCTGGCCCTCGAGCAGGACCCGATCCACCGCCACAAGGACGTGCTGGCCCACACCCTGGCCGTGGTGGACAAGACCGGTCCCGACCGCCTGCTCCGCCTGGCTGCCCTCTTCCACGACGTGGGCAAGCCGAAGACCAGGGCCTTCGTCGACGGGGGCGTGACCTTCCACCACCACGAAGTGGTGGGGGCGCGGATGACCCGCCAGCGCATGCAGGCCCTGCGCTACCCCAACGACGAGGTGGAGGTGGTGACGGAGCTGGTCAACCTGCACCTGCGCTTCCACACCTACCGTCTGGGGTGGACCGACCGGGCCGTGCGCCGCTACGTGCGCGACGCCGGTCCGCTCCTCGACCAGCTGAACGAGCTGACCCGGTGCGACTGCACCACCCGCAACGCCGCCAAGGCCCGGGCGCTGGCCCGTCGCATGGATGAGCTGGAGGCCCGGATCGCCGACCTGCGCCAGCAGGAGGAGCTGGACGCCATCCGGCCCGACCTCGACGGCTCCCAGGTCATGGAGGAGCTGGGCCTTGGGCCCGGTCGCGACGTGGGCCGCGCCCTGGCCTACCTGTTGGAGCTGCGGATGGACGAGGGTCCCCTGGGTGAGGAAGAGGCGAGGAAGCGCCTCTCTGCGTGGTGGGCCGGTCAGTCCTGAGCGGACAGGGCCGGGCTCAGTGCCGGCTCAGCGCGGCCTCAGTCTTCGGGCCAGACCGGATTGGGCTCGCCGGCGGCGAACGCCTCCACCATCTGGTGGCAGACATCGTCGTGGAACTGCACCGGAGGTGACTTCATGAAGTAGGCGGACGGGCCGAGCAGGGGTCCGCCGATGCCCCGGTCGAGGGCCACCTTGGCGCACCGGACGGCGTCGATGATCACGCCGGCCGAGTTGGGCGAGTCCCACACTTCGAGCTTGAGCTCGAGGTTGAGCGGCACGTCACCGAAGTTGCGGCCCTCCATCCTGATGTAGGCCCACTTGCGGTCGTGGAGCCACGGCACATGGTCCGACGGTCCGATGTGCACGTCGTCGGCAGGCAGCGTGCCGTGCTCGATCTGGCTGGTGACGGCCTGGGTCTTGGACACCTTCTTGGACTCGAGGCGGTCCCGCTCCAGCATGTTCTTGAAGTCCATGTTCCCGCCCACGTTGAGCTGGTAGGTGTGGTCGAGGGCCAGTCCCCGGTCCTCGAACAGGCGGGTCAGGATCCGATGGACGATGGTCGAGCCCACCTGGCTCTTGATGTCGTCCCCCACGATGGGGAGGCCGGCGGCCCGGAACCGGCGTGCCCACTCGGGGTCCGAAGCGATGAACACCGGGATGGCGTTGACGAAGCCCACCCCGGCCTGCAGGCAGGCCTCGGCATAGAAGCGCTGGGCCTGCTCCGACCCGACGGGCAGGTAGCTGACCAGCACATCGGCCCCGGAGTCACGCAGCGCCGCCACCACGTCCACCGGCTCGGCCGGCGACTCCTCCACCGTCTCCCGGTAGTACTTGCCGAAGCCGTCGAGGGTGGGACCCCGCTGGACGGTGATGCCCAGCTCGCCGACGGCGGCGAACCGGATGGTGTTGTTCTGGCCGGCGAAGATGGCCTTGCCCAGATCGGTGCCCACCTTGGCCGCGTCGGCATCGAAGGCCGCCACGAACTCGAGGTCGCCGACGTGGTACCCGCCCAGCACCACGTGCATGAGGCCCGGGACAGTCTCGGTGGGATCGGCCTCGCGGTAGTACTCGACGCCCTGGATGAGGGAGCTGGCGCAGTTGCCGACGCCGGCGATGGCGACACGGATGGTGCTCATGGGTTGGTTCCCTTCGTTGATGCGACGGCGTCCCCGCTTCGGGGTACGCGGCTCTCAGTTGTCGGTGGGGTCTGCTTCTGGCGTTCGGATTCGATGAGGCGGTCCAGCCAGGCGATGTCGTGCTCGGTGGACTCGGTGCTGTGCTCCACGAGGGAGCGGGTGTAGTCGTCGAGCCGGTCCCCGGCCGCACGGGCCCGGTCGACGGCCAGGCGCCGGGTCAGCTGGGCCCGGCGGCGCTCGAGGAGGCTCAGCCGGGCCTGGGGGGCCAGGTGCCGGGCGAAGGCCAGTCGGAGGCCGAAGCTGCGGGCGTCGTCGGTGCCGGCCGGCTCGTCGGCGTCCAGCAGCTGCTCGAAGAGCTCCCGCCCCTGATCGGTGATGCGGTACACCTTGCGGGAGCGCTTGGTGCCACGGGCCGTGCCGGAGCGGCGGACCCGGAGCCCCGCCCGCTCGCCACCGAGGGAGCCGGTGGCCGGGAGGGGCGTCACGGCCGCGGTGCCGGCCGACTCGGTGACCGTCACGGCGGCCGCCTTCTCCAGGCGGGACAGCGCCGGATAGAGCGAGCCGAACGAGATGTTGGCGAACAGGCCCAGCTCGTCGCGGAGCCGGCGCCGGATCTCGTAGCCGTGGAGCTCCTGTTCGTGCAGGAGGCCGAGTATGGCCAGATCGAGCATCAGGCGCCGCCCCGTCCGATGTTCACCGATTGCATACCTGTGACGATATATCATTTCGATATATCAATGCAATACATTGACCCAGGCGCGGCCGCCGGCGGCCCCCCGGTAGGTCGAGATGGGGAAGGCGCCCCTTCGGGCGCGGAGTGATGCTCAACCGAGCCCAAGGGATTACCCTTGCCCCGTGGGCTTCCGACCCGGACCGCTGGACGGAGTGCAGACGTCTCCCACCGGGGGACAGGTCGAGTACCTGCTCGCCCGCAATGCCATCATCCGCGAGTACCGGAAGGGCCGTCTCTCCCGTCTCGACGTCTGCGACGCCCACCCCGAGCTGCTCCGGGCCGCCCGGAACCTGGGCCGTGCCACCGGCGAGCGGTGCCCCATCTGCGAGGAGACGGACCTGGTCGATGTGACCTTCGTGTTCGGGTCCCGCCTGCCGCCGGGGGGCCGGTGCGTGGCCACCCAGGCCGAGCTCACCCGGTACTGGCGCCGGAAGGACCCGGTGGTCTGCTACGTCATCGAGGTCTGCACCGACTGCTCGTGGAATCACCTGGCCCGCATGTACCCGGCCGGCGCCGGGGTGGATGCCGTGGCCCGGAAGCCGCTGCGGGGCCGGGCCAGCCTCTAGCCCTGGTCGGCCGGGGCACGGACAAATGGAACGCGTTCCACCGTGAAATGGTCTAGAAGAGGGGGATGATCCTCAACGGGAAGACCGTCATCGTGACGGGTGTGGGCGGGGGGCTGGGCCGTGAGTGCGCGGCCAGCGCCCTGCGCGACGGCGCCAACGTGGTCCTGGCCGCCCGGACCGCCGACACCCTCGAGAAGACCGCAGCCGAGCTCGACCCGGGCGGTGAGCGGGTCACCGCCCAGGTCACCGACATCACCGACGCCGAGTCGTGTGAGGCCCTGGTGCAGCACGCCGTCGGGCGGTTCGGCGGGGTGGACGCCCTCATCCAGGTTGCGGCCTACGAGAACGTCTGGGGCGGCCTCCATGACCTCCGGTTCGATGCGTGGCGGAAGGCCTTCGAGACCAACGTCATCGGGGCCCTCACCGTGCTCCGGCCGGTGGCCACGGCCATGAAGGCCGGGGGCGGGGGATCGGTGGTGCTGATCGGCTCCCAGTCCATGTTCCAGCCGGCCCTGCCCCAGAGCGGGTACGCCGCCTCCAAGGGCGCCCTGCTGTCGGCCATGTACTACCTGGCCGATGAGCTCGGGGCCGACAACATCCGCTGCAACATGGTGGTGCCGTCGTGGATGTGGGGCCCCAACGTCGAGATGTACGTGAACGGGACGGCCGCCAACCAGGGTGTGGAGCCCGCCGAGGTGCTCGAGGGGATCGTGGGGAAGTTCCCCCTCCGTCGGATGACCGAGGACGGCGAGGTGGCCGATGTGGCCGTCTTCTTCGCCTCCGACTACGCCAAGGCGGTCACCGGACAGCATCTGATGGTCAACTCGGGCGAGATGATGCGATGAGCGCCGCGCCCAAGCGGGTGGTGATCTGGGGTACCGGCTTCGTGGGGAAGATGGTCATCCCCGAGGTCGTCCGCCATCCGGCCTTCGAGCTGGTGGGGGTGGGCGTGAGCAACCCCGACAAGGTGGGGAGGGATGCCGGCGAGCTGTGCGGCATCGGCCCGGTGGGCGTGGCCGCCACCGACGACCTCGAGGCCCTGGTGGCCCTGGCCCCCGACGCCCTGGTCCACTACGGCCCCACCGCGGCCCGCGCCAACGACAACATCCGGGACATCAGTGCCTTCCTCCGGGCCGGCATCGACGTGTGCTCCACGGCCATGACCCCGTGGGTGTGGCCCTCCATGTCCCTCAACCCGCCGAGCTGGGTCGACCCGATCACCGAGGCCTGCGAGGCCGGGCACTCGTCGTGCTTCACCACCGGCATCGACCCCGGCTTCGCCAACGACCTCTTCCCCATGACGCTGATGGGGCTGTGCGGCGAGGTGCGCCAGGTGCGGGCGCTCGAGATCCTCGACTACATCAACTACGAGGGCGACTACGAGGACGAGATGGGCATCGGCCGGCCGCCCGAGTACGTGCCCCTGCTCGAGCACACCGACATCCTGGTGATGTCGTGGGGGGCGACGGTGCCGATGATGGCCCACGCCGTGGGCATCGAGCTCGACGAGATCACCTCCACCTGGGAGAAGTGGGTCACCGACACCACCATCACGACGGCCAAGGGCGTGATCAACCCCGGTGAGGTGGCCGCCATCCGGTTCACCGTCAACGGCATCTACCACGGTGAGCCCCGCATCTGCCTCGAGCACATCAACCGGGTGGGCACCGACGCCGCCCCCGACTGGCCCCGGGGCACCCAGGACGACGTCTACCGGGTGGTCATCGAGGGCTCCCCCTCCATCACCCAGGAGACGGCGTTCCGCTTCTCGGACGGGAGCGGCCGGGACGCCGCCGCGGCCGGCTGCCTGGCCACCGGGCTCCGTGCCCTTAATGCCGTCCCCGCCGTCAACGCGCTGCCCCCGGGGTGGGTGACCGCGCTCGACCTGCCCCTCATCCCCGGCGTGGGCACCATCCGGTGAGCGTGGGCCGTCCCCGTCCCGGCACTCCCCGCCATTCTTGCCCCCTGTCCCACCTGTCCCACCTATCCCCCCAGTCCCCCCAGTCCCCCCAG
>Ga0181534_10001297_pt1 | contig 16409 bp, 21 predicted proteins | sample PEATcosm2014_Bin_37_FD_119758 | JGI IMG/M metagenome (GOLD analysis project Ga0181534, IMG submission 119758) | Peatland microbial communities from MTU Mesocosm Facility, Houghton, MI, USA - PEATcosm2014_Bin17_10_metaG | ecosystem: Environmental > Terrestrial > Soil > Wetlands > Peat | place... | reverse complement strand
CTTGCAATTGGCACCGCGCGGTCGCATTTATTTTGGTGCAGCGGTGCTGCTACTCGTTATCGGGTGGTTTGCAGCGCCTCTGATTGGAGAGGCGTTCTGGCCGAACGCGGGCGCCACGCCGACGCTCATGCGGGTGATCTGGTGCCTCGTAACGTATTACGTGTTTATCGTGATCCACCGCGTACTCAAGTCGCGGGGCACCGAGGTCTTCACCCGGGCCGTATAGAAGTCACTCCTCGACAATCCAACCCCGGCGTCGGGCCGCAGTCAGGAACTCACGGGCGTCCACGGCGAAACTGTCGTCCTTTGACCGAGGGAGCACGCGCGCAATGATCTGCTCGCGGGTCAGCGTGCCATTACACAAGGCCAAAATCGCTGCGGCACTTTCGTTCAGCTGCACAACCCCCGCGGGCCCGGCCAGAAAGTGACCATCTCCCGCCGGGTCCTTTTGCAGTTGACGACCCGAAGCGAGCCGAACTCTGCCCGTCCGGGACAACGCTTTTTCCTTCATTCTCTGGCCCGTGCAAAGTCCGGGCCAGAGGTTCAGGGGGCAGGTTGAGGCGTGGGGTCAGCCGCCGTGGGCCAGCGGAATGGCGTGACGCTTCATCCTGCGGTACAGAGTGTTGCGACTCATCCCGAGTTGCGCCGCCACGCGCGTCATGTTTCCGTGGCATTCCGCGATGACCCTGACCAGAGCGGCACGCTCGGCGGCCTTCAACGGGTTCATGGGACAGTTCGATTCAGCAACCGGGGGCACTGGCAACATCGCAGGTCCGATGTTGGATTGCGCTTCGCGAATTTCCCGCGGCAGATCGATCCCGCGAACTACGCCTCCCTCGCATATCGCGAGTGCCGTACGTATGACATTGCGCAACTCGCGAATGTTACCGGGCCAGGGATAGGCCACCAGCCGCTGCAGGGCATCCATCTCGATCGCCGCCGGCCGCCCATTGCCGGTCTCCGCCGCCAGCGCATGATGGATCACACGCTCCTTGTCAGCCCGGTCGCGCAACGCCGGCAGCTCCAGCGTGATGCCATTCAGGCGATAGTAGAGATCTTCCCGGAAGGTGCCGTTGGCAATCATCTCACGCAGGTTGCGGTGAGAGGCCGCGATCACATGCAGATCGACCTTGATGGCCGTCTCGCTGCCCAGAGGCACGATCTCCTGCTCCTCCAACACGCGCAGCAACCGTGTCTGCAATGCCAACGGCATGTCGCCGATTTCATCGAGAAACACCGTGCCGCCGGCCGACTGCAGGATCTTGCCGCGCATGCCTTCCTTGCGGGCGCCGGTGAAGGCACCGGGCTTGTAACCAAACAGCTCGCTCTCGATCAGCGTTTCAGGAATGGCCGCGCAATTCACGGCCACAAAGGGCCGCTCGGCGCGGCGGCTGACGAGATGCATGGCGTGCGCAAACGCCTCCTTGCCCGAGCCTGTCGGTCCCTGGATGAGGACCGAAACGCCCGAATCGGCAATTCGATAGGCGCTGCGCACATTACGCAGCATCTGCGGGTCTTCGCCCGCAAGGTCTTCCAGTGTCAGCGAATGTTGACATGGCTTGTAGTTGACGGCCGAAACATCGCGCTCCGGCGCGATCGAGCGCACCGTGGCCGCTCCAATCCGCTGCACCCGAAATGCGCCCTTCAACATGGCGTGGGAGTTTTCATGGAGGATTGCGCCGTCACTGTCGGTGAGCAACAGAACACAACCCAAATCGGATAACCGCTCATACAGGCGGTCCAGCTCCATGGCCGCCGCTTGAATCAACTGATCGCTGCGTCCCCTTGCCAGGAGACTGTCGGCGCGAACCTCGGACTCGGCTTCAGCGAAGCCATGACCAGCTCGCAGAAGCTCGTCCGAGCGTCTGATACCCGTTGCGTTTGCCATACGTTTTCCCCCTCACACAGTCACTGTTCTGCCGCAGGCGTGCCGTTACAGTGTCACGATAGAGAAACACGTCAGGTCAATCACTGCAAGTCGTCTTTAGGCCGTGCACAGCGCAGCAATTCGCCTGCCGCCGGGCAGGACTATGGCCGCCGCGTTCCATAAGTGTGACAACCTTGTATCAAACACCCCTCCAAATGGAACAGGTTGCGGCCCCTCGCCGGGCTTCTGTTGCGTTGAGGACACGGATCGAAACCATGTTTTGGACGCTGGCACGGGGGTTGCACTCGCATGCACGCCGTCGTCGCGGAGTCTGAATATTGCAGCGCGTAACGCGACGCAAAAACAGGTGAGCGCGCACCGCACCGCCGGACAACTCGAAGGAACGCTCCCATGAAACAGCAACATGTTCGTTTCTCAATCGCCGCAGCGCTGGCTCTATGTGCACCCGCCGCACATGCCATCGACGTGACTGCCGGCGACTGGAAACTCAGCTTTGACGGCAACGTCAATGCTGACTACATCTATTCCAACTGCGAATCGCTCGACAGCGCCAAGTCAATTGGCGGTGGCCTGACCTGCGTGGCGCCCGGCGACGGGCAGCGCTCGTCTTCGTCGGTGAGCAACGGCCTGCTGCCGGCTGCTTTGAGCATCAGCGCCGCGACCACCCAGGCCGGTTACGACATTGCCGTGACCTTCGGTTTGTATCCCGGCATCAGCACCAACGATGGCGGCAGCCCCAACCTGGGCAACACATCGACCACGCGCAATACCGCCCTCGGTACCGCAGGCCTCGATGTTCGTCAGGTATTCCTGACCTTCGGCAATGCGGACATGGGTACCGTGCTCGCCGGCCGCAACATCGGTCTGTTCGGGGCTGATGCGATTCTCAACGACATGACCCTGCTCGGCGTGGGTGCCGGCGGCAGCAACGCCGCTCCGACCAACACATCGCTGGGTTCGATCGGCTACGGCTACATCTATACCGACTGGCTGGCCCAGATCAACTACACCACGCCTGATCTGAACGGTGTGAAGGTTACAGTCGGTATCTTCGACCCGCTCGAGTCCGTCACGGACGGCACGGGTCCGACCCCGAAAGCCACTCCAGGCTTCCACGGCAAGGTCGCATTCAAGAATGGCGGCCCGCTGTATCTATCGGCTTCCTTCCTGTACGAGAAGCAGGAATTCCAGCGCGAGGATGCCCTCGGCAACCTGCTATCCGGTCAGAAGATCTCCTACGACGGCACCGGCGTTGACTTCGGTGGCAAGTACGACATCCCCGGCGGAATCCAGATCGCGGCCTGGGCGTACTACGCCAAGGGACTCGGCACCACCGGCCTGTTTATCAACAGCGCGGATACCGATCCCACGAGCGCCGGGTACGGCCAGAACCGCAAGTCCTACGGCGGACTCGCTCAGGTGACCTACAAGGTCCCCAATACCAACTACAAGCTGGGCTTCAACTACGGCACGAGCCGCCTCGGCCGGGCTGACAACGAAGTCAACCCCACGTTGGTGCATCTCAACGACAAGTTCACGCTCGGCGTCTACGACCAGCTGACCCCGAACCTGTTGCTGCTGGCTGAAGGTACCTCCATGTGGTCGCGCAACCAGGTTGGCGATGAGAACAAAGCCTGGGTGGCGAACGTCGGCGCCTTCGTATCCTTCTGATTGAGTAGCTTCGTTTACCGCCGGGCAAAACGTGGTTTTTGCCCGGCGGGTTTATGAGACCTTACTACGTAGAGGCGCGACGTAGATCGGTGTAGTAGTCGGTTGACCGTTCGGCGAGCCACCCAACTGCTCCACTGTGATCGCTAGTTGCGCCGAGCTGGCGAGAGCCAGCCGCTGCGCCTCGGTGAGCTTGCGCTGCGCCGTCCCCGCGGCGGGCATCACGCCCAACGAAACCGGTTTGCCGCCGGCCGGCAGCGCCCACAACTCGAAGTCGCGATCCGCCGCATGGGCAGGAACCTGCTCCGTATGCATGACCAGGCTGCCCCGGTAAACATCAACCTCCCACAGCTCAGCGCCGGCGGGCGTTGCAATCGTTGCTATCGCGGTCATCTTGCCGGGCTCGATGCTGCGCCAGTAGAGCAGGGCCGACAGTCCGACGACGAGTAACAAGGTCGCGGCAATGGCCCACGGACGGCCAGGGCGCTTTTGATCACGGCGCGCGAGATTCAACCGCGCGCGGATACCCTGCCAGACATGGGGCGGCGGCCGGACGGGCCTGAGACCCTTTGCGAGCCGCATCAGATTGTCTTCCCAGAATTGGCAGCGCTCCGCGACGAGCGGCGTATCGGCACGCCATTTCTCAAATCGGCGCCGCGCCTGCCCGCGCAAGGTGCCCAACACATATTCGGCAGCCAGCGAGTCGATGACTTCGGGATGGTCCTGGGGTCGCATGTCAGGCCTCCAGGCACTTGCGCAGGCTCTGCAGACCGCGTCGGATCCAACTCTTGACCGTGCCCAGCGGGTTCCCGGTCAGCCGGGAGATGTCTTCGTGCGAGTTGCCCCCGACATAGGCAAGCTCCAGGCAATTGCGCTGTTGGTCGTTCAACAGACCCAGGCAGCGTTCCAACAGGCCCGCGGTAGGCATCCAGGAGCTCGACTCGTCCTTGTCATCGTCCGACGCGCCTCGGTCCGGGAGGTCAGGCACCAGAAGGGGGGCCGATCGCTCGTGGCGCAGGAGGTCGATGGCTCGATAACGGGCAATCGACAGCATCCAGGCCATTGCTCTTCCGCGCGAGGCCTGAAACTGACCCGCTCGTTGCCAGATGCTGACGAATACGTCCTGCAGCGCCTCTTCCGCCAGCGAGCGGCGCCGAAGGATGCGCGTCAGCGCGGCAAAAAGAAGAGGGGAGGCCAGCTCGTACAGGCGCTCCAACGCGGCGGCATCTGCTGCAGCGCAGCGGTGAAGCAGCGACTGAAGCTGCTCGTCGAGCTGAGTTTCGGTATCCATCGCCTCATCTTACGACCGAAGCGATGAATCGGATGCATCGTTAGTGGGTCGAATCTATGAAGGTGTCGACGTCGCTCTTCATCTTCTTAATCGACGCCGGGTTTACATACATCATGTGACCCGCCTCGTAGTACTTCATCTGGATCCGGGACGACGTGCCGGGCGGCAAACCCAGGTGCGCCATCATGTACTCGGTCGCGCCAAACGGCGTGGCCAGATCGTAGTACCCGTTCAGTACCAGCACCTTCAGGTTCGCGTCCTGAACCAGCGCCTGCGCCAGATCGACGCCCGAATTCACGATCGGCTGTTCGCCCGGCGCATCAATCGGCTTGTGGGTCCACTTCCAGCGCTCGCCGATGGAGAAGTTGGTCGCCCGGTAGGTGCGGCCCTGGCCGAACTTCAAATCAGCATGGAGGTAGTCCTGGAAGGCGGCGGTGAAAGCCGCGCTGATGGCGGCCGACTGCGGGTCGTAGTCGGCGTACTTCTCGAGCGGGTCCTGGGTCGGGCCGGCAAACCGGCCATCCAGCCGGCCAATCGTCAGGCGCCGTGACTTCAGCAATTCATGGGCGAAGGCAATTTCCGCAATCCGCAGGTTCGCCGCCTTCACGTAGTCCGGGCTCAGGCCGGTGTACTCATGCACCTGCTTGGCAACGGCGTCGCGCTCCTCTTCACTCAAAGCATCCCCCTTCAAAAGGGCGGCAGTGAAGGGCCCCGCGGCATATTTCCGCACTTCCGCGAGGAAAGGCTCGAGAGCGGGCGGCTGGCCCGGGATCATGTGGTGATACCAGCCAACGGCAGCATAGGCAGGAAGGTACGCCGCGTAGGGCCGCTCGTTACCTGGCAACTCCGCGAAAATCGCCTCGACGTCCGTGGCGACGGATACGAGGACCAGACCGTTGAATGCCAGCGACCGCCGGGAACGCAGCCAGTCGACGATCGCTGCCGCACGGGTTGTCCCGTAACTCTCGCCAAACAGGTACTTCGGCGAATTCCAGCGGTTGTTGTCGCTGACATACTGGGCAATGAAACGGCTGACCGAATCGATATCCGGGTCCACGCCCCAGAAGTCTTCGTCCTTCTTGTCACATACGGCGCGACTCAAGCCGGTTCCCACCGGATCGATCATGACCAGGTCGGCCTTGTCGAGCACACCGTACTCGTTATCCACAGTCTTATAAGGTGCCGGCGGCGTCGGCGTCGGATCGCCGACGACCACCCGCTTCGGACCCAACACTCCCATGTGCAGCCACAGCGACGATGATCCCGGTCCGCCGTTGAAGGCAAACAGGACGGGCCGTTGAGCAGCGTCCTTGACATCGCGCCGCGTGTACGCGACATAGCCCATGTTGGCAATCGGCTTATCGTCGTCATCGCGGATGACCAGCGTGCCGGCCGTGGCGGTGTAGTCGAAACCTTTGCCCCCCGCACTCAGATGGTGCTGGGTCACGGAGCTCTCGGCTTTGGGCTCCCGCTTCCACTCTTCCTTCTTGTCACCTTTGACGTCGGTCTGGCATGCCTCCAACAAGGCAGGGGCCGGCTTTTCTTCCGCCACGGTGACACCGGCGACACAGACCAGGGACAGCGCAAGTGCAAATTTTTTCATGGCGGACGTATACCACAGCACAGCTCAACGCTCTGTCCCGCGCGACGAACCGTTGGTCGCGTGCGCCGGGTCGCGCAGCCGGGGTACAATCTCCACATGCCGCACATGACACCCGACCAGGTAACCGAATACGACCCCGAAGAGGTCAAAGAGCTGCTCGACACCGGCCGCATTTTGCTGGTCGATGTCCGCGAACCGGCGGAGTACGCCGCCGAGCGTATTCCCGGTGCCCTGTTGTACCCATTGTCCACGTTCGACGTGTCCCAGCTGCCCCCGGACGAGTCACGCCAGGTTGTATTTTCCTGCGCCGCCGGCGGTCGTTCCCTGACTGCGGCGCGGCAGCGGCTGGCGCAGGGTCAGCCGGCAGCTCACATGGCCGGCGGCATCTCCGAGTGGAAGGCCCTGGGGCTGCCCACCATCCGTATCGACCCGCGAACCGGCCGACCGATGTAATTGGCTGACATCGAACATCCCCGTTCCATCCGCTCTTTCGTGATGCGCGGTGGGCGGATCACGGAGGCCCAACAGCGGGCATTGGACGTCCTGTGGCCGCAGTACGGCATTGAATTCACGGCGACCGCTCTCGACCTGGAGACCGTCTTTGGTCGCGCGGCGCCCGTAACCCTCGAAATCGGCTTCGGAAACGGCGACCACCTCGCCGACCAGGCGGCCGCTCATCCGGAAGCCAACTACCTCGGTGTCGAGGTGCATCGGCCCGGCGTGGGTCGGGCGATGTTGAGCCTGGAGCAGCGGCAGCTTCGCAATGCAAAAGTGATCTGTCACGACGCCGTCGAAGTTTTGACACATCAGATTGCGCCGCAGAGTTTGTCCGAGGTCGTCATCCTGTTTCCGGACCCCTGGCACAAAAAGCGCCATCACAAACGGCGGTTGGTCCAGCCGCCTTTCGTTGAGTTGGTTACCGAGCGACTGCGATCGGGCGGAGTACTGCGGTTTGCCTCTGACTGGCAACCCTATGCGGATGCTGTGCTGGAAGTTCTCAACGCCAATCCGCAGTTGCACAACACGTCACCGGATGGTGGATTCATTCCAAGGCCGTCCGAGCGCAATCCCACGCGCTTCGAACGGCGGGGTGAAAGATTAGGGCACGATGTGTGGGATCTCGCCTTCGCGAGACGTTGACCGCGCACTGCACGCTTGAAAGCCTCCGGCGCAAGGCGCAACATCATTCAACCCTCTGGCCCACTGTAGTCGTAATCATGGCAGCTCCCACACCCGGAATCGGCGAGTGGTATCGACACACCGGCGGCGACTCGTTCGAAGTCGTGGCGTTCGATGCAGACGACGGCACCATCGAGATCCAATACTTCGACGGCACCGTCGAGGAGATGGATACCGAAGACTGGGACAGTCAGTGGGCTGATCGCGCATTCGAAAAAGCTGAGCAGCCGGAGGATTGGACCGGCTCGGTCGATGTTGAGCCCACGGATGACTCGGCGACCGGCAGTGACATCTCGGGCGACGAAAGCACTTTGCGGGCCGGCCCGCTCGATGGCATCGATCTATTCGAGTAGTGCGGTCGAGGCCAACATCACGTAGCCGTCGCTGATCTCGAGCGGCAGAGTTTGCAGCGACTGGCCGGCGCACGGGCCGGCCACACAATACCCCGTCAACTTCTCAAACAGCGCGCCGTGCGCCGAGCACAGGATCAACGTGCCGTCCCTTGTCAGGAACTGATTGGGTTTGAAGTTCAGGGGGTGGCGCGCATGCGGACAACTGTTGACGAATCCCCGAATCTGATCGTTGCTCCGAACCACGAACCCGCGCAGCGGCCAATCGCCCGCGCCGATCGAAAATCCACGCGCACCGGTCTGACCGAGGTCATCCAGGCGGCAGATGACCCGCTCAACATCGATCTGGCGTGGCTCACTCATAGCCGTTGCTGATCGAGCGCGTTGATCCGGTCTCGCGTGAGCCACACGATGGTGAGGCCCGGAATGGCCAACACAAAGCTGACGAGAAAGTAGACCGCCCAACCACCCTGGTCAGCCACCCAACCCGCCGGCGCACCCAACCCGTAACGCGGCAGTAACGCGATTGACGACAGCAACGCGTACTGGAAAGCACTGTACCTGACATCGCACAGAGCCATGATCAAGGCCACGACCGCGATGTTGCCCATGGCGGCGGCGATGTGCTCGATCAACACGGCGGCGATCATGAGCGGATAGCTCTTCCCAATCACCGCCAGCGCGGCGTACATGAGGTTGGTTACAGCCTGGGAGACGCCAAAAATCAACATCGAGCGCAGCAGGCCCAGCCGCACCATGAGCACGCCGCCCACCACGGCGCCTATCAATGCGCCGGCTGTAAACAGTGGCTTCACGATGACTGCGACTTCCGTCTTGGTAAAGCCGGTATCGAGCATGAACGGCGTGAAGAACTTGTTGGCAAAAGCATCGCCGATCTTGAAAACGGCGACCACACACAACAGCGCGGCCGCTCCGCGCCCGGCCAACAGCTCCCGCAGGGGGATTACAATCGTCTCCCGCAACGACCGGGGTGGTTGTTGGAGCGCCGGAGGCTCCGGGGCAAGCCAGGTCGAAATACAGAACAGCAACATGACCCCGGCCAGGATCAGGAAGGCCGGGCGCCACCCGAAGTAGTCAGCGATAATCAGCGCCACCGCTGCTGCAAACCACGCTGCGGTCCGATAGCCGAGATTCGTAGCCGTCGCCGCGAGTCCACGCTCCGGGGGCAATGACACATCCGTCCGATAGGCATCGATGCCTATATCCTGTGTGGCTGAAAAGAACACGATGCCCGCGGCACAGATGGCAACAGGCGCGAGCGCCGCGGCCGGGTTCTGGACCGCCAGCAGGGCAATTGCCGCCGCCAGCAGGAGTTGGGTAAGAAGAATCCAGCCGCGGCGCCGGCCGAGGAATGGCAGTGGGTACCGATCAATGAAGGGCGCCCACAGGAACTTCAGCAGATACGGCAGGGACACATAGGACATCCAGCCGATGACCGTATTGCTGACGTGGGAGTCCTTCAGCCACGCCTGCAGCGCGCTCTCGGTCAGCTGGTTGGGATAGCCGGAGGCCGCACCCATCACCATGATGACCAGCATCTTCGGACTCGCCAGAATCCGCCCCAGGGAGGGCTTCTCAGCAATCAATCGGCATCCTTCGGTATCAAAACAGCCATCAGGCATACTACCCACATGCAGGACTATCAGCTCAGATTCATCGACCTGGCGCTGGCGCGCGACGCGCTGCGCTTTGGCAATTTCAAGCTGAAATCCGGGCGCGAGAGTCCGTATTTCTTCAACGCGGGACGCTTCAGCGACGGTGAGGCAGCCGCCGTGCTGGGGCAGTGCTATGCCGCGGCGATCCTGCGTTCCGGCGTCGAGTTCGACATGATTTTCGGACCGGCCTACAAAGGGATTCCCCTTGCTACGGCGCTGGTGATTGCCTTGTCGACGCACCACGGCCGCAACGTGCCGTATGCATTCAACCGGAAGGAAGCGAAGGATCACGGAGAAGGCGGCACCGTCGTGGGCAGCCCGCTCCGCGGTCGGGTGCTGGTGGTCGATGATGTGATCACCGCCGGCACGGCCATCCGCGAATCGCTCGAAATCATCCACCAAGCCGGCGCCCAACCCGCGGCCGTGGCGTTGGCACTGGACCGGCAGGAGCGCGGTCAGGGCAACACTTCCGCGGTGCAGGAGCTCGAAAGTCAGCACGGCCTGACTTGTGTGAGCGTCGTCACACTCGCCGACCTGATTGAAACGCTCGCCAACCCGCCGGACGGACAAGTACGGATTTCTGCCGAACAGCTCACATCGCTGCGGGACTATCGACAACGTTATGGTGTGAGCTGAGACTTGCTACGCAGGCTGTCTTGGTCAGAATAGTAGAGTTGATGTTCCAAACGAGCGGGGGTTTTCATGTCTGTGCGGTTAGGGCCGGGTGTGCTCGGAATGCTGGTTGCATTCGCCGGGTGGGCGCCTGTTGCGCCGGCCGCCAACTCGCCGGGCAGCAAGGACTCGATCACCTACCGGTGGACTGACGACCAGGGCGTCGTGCACTACGGCGACAGCATTCCACCGCAATACGCTCAAAAGGAGCGCTCGGTACTGAACAGCCGCGGCGTCGAGATGCGCAAGCTCGATGCTCAGAAGACACCCGAACAGTTGGCCGCCGAAGCGCGCAACGAACAGGATGTCGTCAAGCAGAAGCAGCACGACGCCTTCCTGTTGAACACCTATACGTCAGTGAAGGATATCGAGGCGCTGCGGGATGTGCGGCTGGACCAGTTGCAGGGGCAGCGGATTGCGGCGGAGCAGTACGTGGACAGCCTGCATTCGCGGTTGAGCGCGTTGCAGGAGCGGGCCAAGAACTTCAAGCCCTACAACCCACGCCCCGCTGCGCACAAAATGCCGGATGACGTGGCGGAAGACCTGGTCCACACACTCAACGAGCTGCGCACCCAAAACAACGCGTTGGTAGCGAAGACGGAAGAAGAAACGACGTTGAAGGCGCAGTTCCAGGCCGACATCGAGCGCTACCAGGAACTGCACACCAAGCCGAAGTCCAATTGAGGCTAGTGGCTGCCTGAGTGCCCGAACCCGCCGCCGCCCCGGGTGGTCGCGGTGAAGTCGTCCACGACTTCGAGCTCCACCTGCACGACCGGCACCACGACCAGCTGCGCGATGCGCTCGCCCGGTCGGATCGTGAACGGCTCGCGACCCCGATTCCAACACGACACCTGCAGCTGACCCTGGTAATCCGAGTCGATCAGGCCCACCAGGTTACCCAGCACCACACCGTGCTTGTGCCCCAGCCCCGAACGCGGCAGCACGACGGCCGCCAGCCCCGGGTCCTCCAGGTAAATGGCGAGCCCGGTTGGAATCAACTCGGCCTTGCCGGGCTCGAGCAACAGGTCCTGGTCGATACACGCCCGCAGGTCGAGGCCGGCCGAGCCGGCGGTTGCGTAAGCCGGCAGGGGAAACTCACGACCCACGCGCGGATCCAGGATGCGCACCTTCAGCGGGTGACGCTTCGCGCCTTCAACCCCGGTCACGCGAGGGCCGAGCCGCGTTGCGCCAGGCCGCTTTTCCCCGCGGCGTACGATTCCGCGATCAGGGCAACCAACTGCCGCGCAAGAGTCACTTTCGGCGCCTTGCTCAACTCGCGGCGGGCATTCCGCCACAACACGAGGAGCGCGTTGTCCTCGCAATCAAACGCCTTGTCGTGGCCCACTTCGTTGGCCGCGATCATGTCCAGGTTCTTTTTCATCAGCTTGCCGCGCGCGTGTTGCTCGACCGATTCGGTCTCCGCGGCGAATCCTACAACAAACGGCCGGTCCGGCAGGGCCGCGACAGTGGCCAGCACGTCCGGGGTGCGCTCCATGCTCAGATCCATGTGTTCTGTTGTTTTCTTGATCTTCTGTTCCGCGGGCGCCGCGGGACGATAGTCGGCAACGGCGGCGGTGGATATGAAGATATCCGCGCCGGAAACTTCACCCAGCACCGCGTTGAGCATGTCGGCGGCGCTTTCCACGTCGATCCGGCGGATGCCCGCCGGTGTCGGCAAACTGACAGGTCCACATACGAGCACCACTTCGGCACCCGCTTCCCGCGCGGCCTGGGCAACCGCAAAACCCATTTTTCCAGAGCTGCGATTGCTGATGAAGCGCACCGGATCGATTCTTTCACGAGTCGGTCCGGCCGTAATCAACACGCGGCGCCCCCGGAGGGGCCCCTCGCGGGTCAACGACATGCGGGCGCGATCGACCAGCTCGAGCGGCTCGAGCATGCGGCCGGCACCCACTTCGCCACAGGCCTGATCGCCCTCCGCGGGTCCCAACACCTGAATGCCTCGCTGCTGCAGGGTCCCGACGTTCGCGCGTGTAGCTGCGTTGGCCCACATCACGCGATTCATGGCAGGAGCCACGGCGATTGGCGCTTCAGTCGCCAGGCACAAAGTGGTGAGCAGATCGTCGGCCTGGCCGGTCGCCAGGCGCGCCAGGAAATCGGCACTGGCGGGCGCGATGAGAACCAACTCCGCCCAGCGGGCGAGCTCGATGTGTCCCATGGCGGCTTCCGCGGCCGCATCCCACAAATCCGTGCGCACCGGTCGCCCGGACACTGCCTGAAACGTCGCGGCGGTGACGAACTCGCGGGCCGCGGCGGTCATCACCACCTGGACCTCAGCCCCCTGCTCGCGCAGCCGGCGGACCAGATCAGGGCTCTTGTAGGCGGCGATTCCGCCGGTCACTCCAAGCAGTATGCGTTTGCCTTGCATGGACGAATTATCGGGCGACAGATCCCCGCCGTGCAAACAACCGGTTGGAATAATGCGATTTCTACCAATACGCCCGCCTTTGCCCCCCTGCCCCGCAACCCCCGCTCCCCCGCAAACTTCGCACCCTCTTCACCGCACCGCTCACCAAAGGAACCCCAATGCCCCTGCAGCCCCTCCAACGCCGCGCCCATCCGGGCCGCACCGTCGTTCCCCTCCGGGCCCACCTCGAGGAAGCCACCCCGGAAGCGGCCAAGCCGCCGGCGATCTCGTGGAAACGCCCTCGACTGATGCCGAGACGCCCCTTACGCGTCGCAAAAGCCAAACGGCCCGGGATCCACTCCTGGCCCGTGACCGAACGACCGCGCGAAAAGCTGCTCGAGCGGGGTGCCCAGGCCCTGTCGGATGGCGAGCTCGTGGCGCTGTTCGTCTGCGCCGGGACCAAGGGACGCTCAGCGCTCGATGTCGCCCGCTCCCTGCTCACGAAATTCGGCTCCTTGAGGGAGATGCTCGCTGCGGACAAGCAACGATGGGAAGACGACGATGTCATGTGCATCGGCCCCGCCCGCTACGCCATGCTCATGGCGGCTCTCGAAATCTCCCGCCGCTCCCGGCTCGAGGTCCTCAGGGAGACGCCGACCCTCGCTACCGCCGCGGAGACGCGCCGCTTCCTGCTGGAGCAGCTCCGGGATCGCCATCATGAGGTTTTTTGCGGTCTATTCCTCGACAATCGCCACCGTTTGCTGGCTTTTGAGGAGATTTTCCGGGGGACGATCGATGGAGCGAACGTCTACCCCCGGGAAATCGTCCGCCAGGCACTTCTTCACAATGCAGCGTCCGTCATCGTTGCGCACAACCATCCATCCGGCTCCATAGAGCCCAGCCTGGCGGACGAGGGGATTACCCAGCGGTTGCGCCAGGCTCTGTCCCTCGTCGCGGTCGCCTTGGTCGACCACTTCATTGTGGGCGACGGGAAGTGCTATTCCTTTTCCGAGCACGGCCTGCTGTGAGCGAGCTTGTCCCGGGAAGCCGAGGCTGGTATAAAGCCCGACCCTGTGGCAGCCCGGGCTGCCTGCCAATTCTTTTGAGGTTCGTATGTCCCGCGTCTGCGAGATCACCGGCAAGCGGCCGGCAGTCGGAAATCGCGTCTCTCACGCGAACAATAAGAAGCGTCGGCGCTTCCTGCCCAACCTGCACACACAACGTTTCTGGGTCGAGACCGAGAAGCGCTGGGTGTCGCTGCGCATTTCGGCCAATGGCCTGCGTACGATCGAGAAGAAGGGCATCGATACCGTGCTCGCCGAGTTCCGCGCCAAGGGCGTGAAGCTGTAACGCCAGGAGAACTGCACCATGCGCGAAAAAGTAAAGCTGCTGTCCACTGCCGACACCGGCCACTTCTACGTGACCACCAAGAACAAGCGCCTCCATCCGGACAAGATGGAAGTGAAGAAGTACGACCCCGTTGCCCGCAAGCACGTGGCGTACAAAGAGACCAAGATCAAGTAAGCACCTGTTGCTTGCACCCAAAAGCCCGGCACTGCCGGGCTTTTTTATTGGTGCCGGTGGCCCAAGAATGGCGGGATGCCAGAGCTACCCGAAGTTGAGACCACCCGTCGGGGCATCGAGCCGCACGCGGTCGACCGTCGGATCGTGGAGATGCGTCTCTACGAGAAACGGCTGCGGTGGAAAGTGCAGGACGACCTGCCAGATCTCATTGCCGGCCAGGTCATCCGGCACGCCAGGCGCCGTGCCAAGTACCTGCTGTTGGAACTCGACTCCGGCACGCTGATGTTGCACCTGGGGATGTCAGGCAGTCTGCGGGTGTTGCCCGCCGATATGCCGCTCCTGCCACACGATCACTTCGATATCGTCCTCTCATCCGGCAACACGCTGCGTTTCAACGATCCGCGGCGATTCGGCAGCCTGCACTACGTCACGGGCGACACGAACGAGCATCCGCTGCTGGCCAAGCTGGCCCCCGAACCCCTGGAGGACGCCTTCAATGCCGACTACCTGTGGCGTGTGACGCGTCGCAGAAAGGTCGCAATCAAACAGTTGCTGATGAACAGCCAACTGGTGGTGGGTGTTGGCAACATCTACGCGAACGAAGCGCTGTTCAAGGCCAAAGTGCGCCCTAAAAGGGCCGCGCGCAGCCTGAAAAGAGAGGAAATTACCCGCCTGGTCAGGGCCGTGAAGTCCGTGCTGTCAATGGCGATCCGCGTTGGTGGCACCACGCTGCGCGATTACGTCGGCGCGGACGGTCAGCCGGGGTATTTCCGCCAGAAGCTGTTCGTCTACGAGCGCAACAAACAACCGTGCCGAACGTGCACCACACCGGTCCGACAGCTCACGCAGGGACAGCGCTCCACTTACTACTGCCCGACCTGTCAGAAATAACGCAGCTCAGGACAGAAGGTTGGTCGCCCGTTCGTAGGTAATGCTCAGCATCATCTGGCCGCTCTCCGGCTGCATGTCGCCCGGGCGGGCGCCGCCGTCGAGGTTGTAGCATACCGTGAGACGGTCACCGGTCAGATCGAAGATGGCCAACATGCTGCGGCCGGCATTGGGACCGTCACGGCCGACAATATCGATCGTCCAGGGCCGGGCGCTGTCATTCACCAGGTACTCACCCCGGTCAACCACCTGGTTGCTGCGATCGACGATGTTGTAGTCGTGGCCGTCGAGAACGAGGTATTTGACGCGCAGCTCGGCGACAATCAAGTCCTTGCCGGAAACACTGGCCGCAATCGGCGCCCACGTTCCCTCGAGTCCGGCTGGCATTGCACTTTTCATCGGCTTCAAACGCGCCGCTGTTTTTTCAGTTCCGCTTCGACGAGGGGATGCACGAATTCCCCGACATTCCCCCCCAGCACGGCGATCTCCCGGACCAGTGTTGATGAGATGAAGGTGAACTGTTCCTGGGGAGTGAGAAAGACGGTCTCGATCTCCCGGTCCAGGTGCCGGCTCATGTTGGCCAGCTGGAACTCGAACTCGAAGTCGGACACGGCGCGCAGCCCGCGCACCACCACCGATAACTGATTCTCGCGCGCGAATACTGCCGTGAGACCCGAATAACCCACCACTTCGACATTGGGCAGGTCGTGCAACACCCGCCGCGCCATATCGACTCGCGCTTCCAGGGGAAACATCGGCGCCTTGTTCGGATTCGCCGCAATCGCAACCACGACCCGGTCAAAAATGCTCGCCGCCCGGCGCACCAGGTCGTGATGGCCGTTCGTGATGGGATCGAATGTGCCCGGATACATCGCATTGCGTTTCATGCATCTCCCCTCGTCAGGAGATGATACCCCACCATCCCGGCCTGCTTGGCTCTCGTTACCTGCCACGCCGCGGGCAGCGCCGGCAGACCGCTGCCTGCGTCCGTTTCTACATAAATCATCGCAGCTGCACTGAGCCAGTGCTGGTCCTCCAGCAGAGCTGCAACCTGTGGCAGCAGGCCGGCGTCAAACGGGGGATCGAGGAACACAATCTCAAACGGCTGCGCAGGACTGGCGAGAAAGCGCAAGGCATCCATATGCTCCACCTGTCCGCCGACCGCGCCCCATTCGGCGAGCCGCGCGCGCAACTCTCGAACAGCGACACCATCTCGCTCAACAAATGTCACCTGTGCCGCTCCGCGTGACAGCGCCTCGAGCCCCAACGCACCACTGCCCGCAAACAGGTCCAGACACCGGG
>Ga0181534_10001296_pt1 | contig 16415 bp, 11 predicted proteins | sample PEATcosm2014_Bin_37_FD_119758 | JGI IMG/M metagenome (GOLD analysis project Ga0181534, IMG submission 119758) | Peatland microbial communities from MTU Mesocosm Facility, Houghton, MI, USA - PEATcosm2014_Bin17_10_metaG | ecosystem: Environmental > Terrestrial > Soil > Wetlands > Peat | place... | reverse complement strand
TTGGGCGTGGTCACAAACGCCGCGAGGGAGGAGCCGTTGGCTGGCGAGTTGAGGTTCTGATCCGCCCAGTTCGAGTTGTTGTACAGGAGTTGGTGCACGTCCTGCGAGAAGGCTGGCCCGGCGGCCAGCGCAAGCAATAGCCCGAATGCGCAAACGGCACCTCGGAATAGTTTTAGGATGACTTCGAGAGGGCTGCACTGGCGGTTGGGAATCATCGGCGCTCCTTGTGCTTTGGCTGGGTGGTTCTCAGAAATTCTTTTTGAGAAAATCTTTTTTTGAAAAAATCTTTCTTGAGAAACTCTTGAAGATCGGCCGCAGCGCCGGAGTCCGGCGGACGGGCCATCCTTGAGTGCCGCACCATGATAACAGAGGCAGGGGCAGCCTGCGGCCCTTGGTGGCCGAAAGGTTGAGAATGGTCCAAGGGTCCAGCCCCCGTCCGATGCATGGCGCGAGGGAAGTCAAAAAGTCCCCTCCCTGGCGCACAGAACGCGCCAGGAGGGTGTGCCACGATGGTCCGCCCGCCCGACAATGGCCCTAGCGAACGCGTCGATTACGACCTCAAGGCACAATGCTATAAGCCACGCCTTCGCCCTTGCTGGAACTGGGAGCGGTGCCGTATAAGACTCCCCGGGACAAGAGGAGTGTGGAGACGGGGAAGGCTCCGTTGGTGTAGGAAAAGCCGTAACGCACCTCTTCCGTGCCTCCGGTTGATTTCAGCTCGAAGAAGGTGCCGCAACCGCCAGTGCATGCAGTGGAACCGCCACCGGCCTGAGTTGTCCCGTAGAGGTTATCGGACGAATCGATGATCAAGGAAGCCAAGGGATGATCGCCGTCGGGCGGGCCGCTAAAGCTGTGCAGGATGGTCTCTTGGCCCTTCGGGTTCAGCTTGAAGACGGTTCCAGCGTTGTGGGCGCCCCCGAGGGAGGTGGTGCCGTAGAGATTGCCTGCGCTGTCGAAAACAAGTCCACCTTCCGGGCGGGCTCCATCGGCGCCTCCGGGAAAGCCGTAAATAGTTGCTTCCGTCCAGCCGTCGGTCGCCAGCTTATAAGCAATGCCCTGACAGCTCGAGTCGCATTGCCCGGTGGTTCCGTACAAATTTCCGGCGCTGTCGAGGATGACACCTGAACTCGGATAGATGCCATCTACGGCGCCGTCCAAGGCAAAATAATGCAGGACAGTCTCCTTCCAGCCGCCGCTCACGGGCGAGACCGCATAGACGACTCCGCAGCCCACGTCAGGACAGGTGGTAGGATCACCGCCCTCGCTGGTAGCGCCGTATAGGTTGCCGGCGGCGTCGAGGACGACGCCGCCCACGGGGAAAGCACCATCGAGCGGGTTGCCGTCGCCAAAGGCGTGCAATACCGTCTCGGTCCAGACTCCCTTGGACTCGCTTAATTTAAACACCACGCCGCAACCGTCATCCCCTTCTGCGCCATCTTCACAGTAGTTGCCAACGCCACTGCCACCAAATAATGTGGTGCCATACAGGTTGCCCGAGGCATCCATGGTGAGTCCGGCGACGGGCTCCAAACCATCAGAACAGTCTTTCACTGAACAAAAATTATAGAGGACGCTTTCCTTCCATCCCGTCGCCGTAGATTGCAATTCGAAGACCGTGCCCGAGCCGTTGGCTCCGCCGAACTCGGTGGTGCCATAGAAGTTGCCAGACTTGTCAGCGATCAGAGGGCCCTCGGGAGATCCGCCGTCGGGGCAATTGGTTTTCGAGCAGAAGGTATGGAGGATTGTTTCCTTGGCGGACGCAGGGGCGATCGAAGGCGATTCGCTCTGTCCGACAGAAACCGAGACTGAGAAGGTGACGATGGAGACAAGCACACCCAAGCTACGCATAATTGTTCCTCATTTCTGGTTTGTTGGCCTCTACGGCGTGGCGATGAAGCCCCACTCGGTGTTGCTTGAGTCGAGGTAAGTTCCGGCGATGCTGCCGCTGTCGTTGATGGCGAAACAGGTGGTGGCGCCCAAGCCGTCGGGCGCGTCGATCTGGGTGTAAGCGCCGTTCTGATAAGTGAATCCGTGGGTTAGCCCCGCGGAGTCCACGAATGAGCCCACCACCACTCCCGAATTGTTGATGCCGGTCGCCGTGGTGCTGGCCGCGCCGGGGAAGGCGAAGGTTTTCGTGATGGTGCCGCTGCTATTGGCCTTAAAGGAGACGTTTGCACCCTCTGTCACGGTGCCTCCGATAATAGTTCCGGCGTTGTTGATGGCAGTGAGCGCCGTATCCCGATTCTTGTAGCTGATCGTGTTGCCATTGCTGACGAACCCAGTGATGGGGATGCCTTTCACGGGATCGCCAAAACTTCCCACGAATAATCCATTGTCGTTAATGGCTGCGATGGCGGTGTTCGCCTCGTTCACGCCGTGGAGTTGGAACACATATTCCGTAAAGGCGCTGTTCTGGTACAAAAATCCGTCAGTGTTCTCGCAAACGCCGCCTCGTCTTTGCACAGGCGGGGTCACGATCCCGTTGCCGTTTTGCGTGCACACGCTTCCCACGATCTCCGAACCTTTGCTGTTAATCCCCTCAGCATAGGTGTTAGAGGTCATGCTGTCGAAGAGGGTGCGAGTTGTCCCTTTTGCGGAGCGCTCGAATCCCGCAAAGTAGCCGGTACATTTGTTGGCGACTATTTCCCCGAGGAGGTAGTTGCCCACAACGTCGCCCTTGTTATCGATTCCGGTGACGGCAAAGGGACCACAGTAGGGCTCGGTGGGCTGAAAGGTGGTGAAAGTATAAGTGGTGGTTGGGGTTACCATGTCACTCTGCGCCGCGCATTGGGATCCGGCGAGGGCCAGAACCGCGGCCAGAGCCACCGCAGCGGCCATGATGGAATGGGCCTCCCCGTTCCCGGGGTGGGCGATAAAGTTTGATACTTCTCGGAATCGCATTCGTTCTCTCTCCTGAATGCTTTTTGTACCCCTCGAGCACGGAAATCGCGAATTTATTTGGGTAGTGATTCGAACCGGAGAAACGGAAATTATCTTCGCCGCCAGATTCCCTCATCGTTCCCTTTTTCACAAGTATTTTGGGGTAAAGTTACGGTAAAATGAGGCGCTGAAAATTGGCTTTCGTCTCCCGCCACCGCTTTGAGTCGACCACGGAGCAACCGTTTTGCAAACTTCGAGGGCTGAATCCGGGTATTCTTTGTCTTTATCCCAATCCTTATCGCCCGGGGACGTGCAGGCCGAGCTGGAGAGGGTTCTGGCGAATAGCGCCCTGCGCGATTCCGACCTTTTAAAGCGCTTCCTTCGTTATTCGGTAGAGCGCACCCTGGCCGGCCAGGGAGATCAGCTCAAGGAATACCGGGTGGGGGTGGACGTCTTTGAGAGGGAGGAGACCTTTGACCCGCGGCTCGATCCGGTTGTGCGAATGGCCGCCGGACGCCTGCGGAAAAAGTTGCAGGAATACTACCGGGGCGAAGGAGCGCTCGATCCCATCCGCATCGAGATTCCCAAGGGCAGGTATGCCGCAACTTTTGTTGCCGTGGAGGTCGCGGGCAGCGGCCGGGCCGGCGCAATCGCCGAGCCGGGGGCCGCTTCTCCGGGGATAGGAAAGGCCGCCCTCGACGCCAAGGTGGTCTGGGCCGTGATATTGCTGCTGGCGTGCGGAGCGGGGATGGCCGGGAGATCTTATTATCGCTCCCGGCAAAGCCGCCGCTTGACCGATAAGGATACGGTCATTTTGGCCGATTTTGCCAACCGCACAGGCGATCCGCTATTCGACGGCACGCTAAAGACCGGGCTGGCCATTGCCTTGCAACAGTCGCCGTTCCTGAGCGTGGTTTCCGAACAGCGGGTGGCCGCTACTTTACAGGCGATGACCCGTCCTCCCGGCACCAAGCTCACCCCGGACTTGGCCGGAGAGCTGTGCCAACGGACGGGCAGCAAAGCCTATATTGCCGGGACCATTGCCGGGATGGGCGGCGAATACGTGCTGGACCTGAAGGCGGTGAATTGCCGGAACGGAGACACGCTGGCGCGGGAGCAGGCGACCGCCACGGCGAAAGAGAGCGTTCTGCCGGCGCTGGGGGAGGCGGCGTCGAGGTTGCGGGGCCAATTGGGCGAGTCGCTGGCCACGGTGCAGAAGTTTGATGTTCCTCTGGTGGAGGCGACAACCTCTTCGCTGGAGGCGTTGAAGGCATACAGCCAGGGCGAGCAGGCCTTTCGCGAGAAAGGTCCAGCGGCGGCCCTGCCTTACGCGCAACAAGCGATCGGACTCGATCCTAACTTCGCCGCGGCTTACGCCGAAGTGGGCATGGACTATTCCAGCCTGGGCCAGGTGGGACGGGCGCGGGAATATTTCACCAAGGCATTCCAGTTGCGCGAACATGCCAGCCAGAGGGAAAAGCTGGCGATCGATGCGCTCTACTACCGCAACGTGACCGGGGAACTGGAGAAAACGCTGGAGGCGCGACAGCAACTGGTGGCCGGTTTCCCGAGGGAATTTCGCGGCTTTACCAGTTTAAGCACCGATTTCGCTTCGCTGGGGCAGTATGAACCGGCAATCGAGGCGACCCGCGAGGCCTTGCGCCTCAACCCGGATCATGTGGTGCCCTACGACGATCTCGCGGAATACCTGCTGGCGCAGCAACGCTTTGACGAGGCTCGAGAGATCATTCAGCAGGCGCAGTCGCGCGGGCTGGACAACTTGCTGCTTCACAATGCGCTCTATGCGATGGGTTTCCTGCGGGGAGATTTCGCCGCCCTGGAGGAGCAAGAAAAATGGTATGCGGGCAGGCCGGAGGAGAACTACGGGCTGGCACTTTCCGCGGACACCGAGGCCTATTCAGGTCACGTGGAAGAGGCTCGGTTGATGAGCCGGAGGGCGCAGAATTCCGCATTGGCCGCCGACAGCCAGGAGACTGCGGCCATCTGGCAGGCGAATGAAGCGCTATGGGAAGCAGCCTACGGGTATCCCCGGCAGGCAGAGCAGTTTGCCGCCGCGGCGTTGAAGACGGCCCCCGCCAGCCAGGGAGTTCAAGTAGAGGCGGCATTGGCGTTCGCGATGGCGGGCAGCGGTGCGCGGGCGGAATCCATGGCACGCGATCTGAATCAAGACTTTCCCCTCGATACCCAAGTGCAATCGCTTTGGCTTCCTGCGGTCCGGGCGCAAGTGGCACTGGAGAGAAAGGATTCGGCGGACGCCCTGGCCGCGCTGCCCATGGCTTCTTCTCTGGATGTGGGGTTGATTCCCTTCGTCAACAATATTTCCTGCCTTTATCCGGTGTATGTGCGCGGAGAAGCATACCTCGCTGCGGGGCAGGGACGTGCCGCGGCCGGCGAATTTCAGAAGATCCTCGACCACGGCGGGCTCGTATGGAATTGCTGGACGGGAGCCCTGGCCCATCTGGGACTAGCCAGGGCGAACGCCTTGCAATTCCGGACTTCGCGGGGAGCGGAGGCCGATGCCGCCCGCGTGCGCGCCCTGGCCGCTTACAAGGACTTTGTGATGCTTTGGAAAGAGGCTGATCCCAGCATCCCTGTGATGAAAGCAGCCAGGACCGAGTATTCCAGGCTGCAATGAACACGACGACCAGCGAGTAGGCCTATGATCCGAGCCCCGATCTTTATGCCTACGAGCAGACGAAAGCGGCGACGATGAACTATGTGAATTCGCTGGCCAAGCAACTGGGGCCGAGAGGGATTCGGGTGAACGGAGTTGCGCCAAGGCCGATCTATACGCCGCTGCAGATTTCGAGCGGCGCGAGCAAGGAAAAGTTCGAGGATTTTGGCGGGAAGTATCCGCTGGGGCGCGCCGGGCAGCCGGCGGAGTTGGCATCGACCTACGTGCAGTTGGCGGCGGAGGACGCGACCTATACGACGGGGAATATCTATGGCGCGGGCGGCGGGATGGGGCAGCCGTAAAAGAATTCGTTCCTCGGGAGCAGGGAAGAGTGAGTGCGGAAGGTCCGGAGATTAGTCTCGGGACTTTTTGATTTTATTGGGGCTCTGGATTGGATTTTCCTGGATCGCACCATCGTCTCCTTAGTTGGCAGCAGAAATCCCGGGCTTGCGAAAACCCGCGAAGGCCGCTGGGAACAAGATATCAGGGAGCGCGCCAAAACCGCACTTCGTTTCGGGCGGTATCAGGGAATACAAGATTGCGTTGCCGCAATCTCGCGAGCGGCAAACAAAAGCCCACTCTCGTCCAAGCGGCCGGACTTGACATAATAATCCTCTCGTTAATAGCACTTTTGTGGGGACCGTGGGAGCCGAACGGCTCCGCTTTGTGCCGAAACGGGTGTACACTCTGCCGACAAGACTGCTGGTCGGATGATGCACTGCATCGGACGGAGCGCGGACCAAGTGCTTGGCCGGTGGTTCCGATCGCGCCGAATCGTTATGAAGAGTCTTCCGAACAATTTGTATTTCCGCACGGCGCGATGGCTGCGCTGCCTGGCGATTGGGGCGAGCTTGATGGGGCCGAGTCCGTGCCTGGCGCAGGGGGCGTCTCCGGCGGTTTCTTCGGACGCTCTTCCCAAGGCTGGCGGCAGCCAGGAGGCGAGCGAACTTACGGCACACGACGAGCCCGCGACTTTTAAAGTCAATGTGAAATTGGTGGTGCTGCGGGCCGTGGTGCGCGATGCCAAAGGAAACGCCGTGGGAGGTCTGCGGCAGGAAGACTTCCAGGTGGCGGACCGGGGCAAGCCGCAGACCATCACGCAATTTGAGGTGGAGCAACCCGGAAGCCTGGCCGAGAAATCACGGCGGCAGGCGGCGGACGATTCCGAGGAATCTTTGGGGGAAATGGGCAGTTCGCCCTCCACCGCATCCGCCCTGCCCGAGCGTTTTGTGGCCTACCTGTTCGACGACGTGCACCTCGAGTTCGGCGATCTGGCGCGGGTGCGGGAGGCCGCCGATCGGCACTTTTCCACCTTGCGGCCCACGGACCGCGCTGCCATCTTCACGACTTCGGGGGTTTCTGTATTGGATTTCACCGATGACCGCACGCGGCTGCGGGATACGCTTCTGAGTTTGCAGCCACGACCCATAGCTGGCCGGAGTTCTGACTGCCCGAACATCAGCTACTATCAGGCCGACTTGATCGTGAATCACCACGATCCCGAAGCTGCTTCAGTGGCCACCGAAGAGGCGATGGGCTGCCTGCCCGTGAACTCTCGAGGCCAACCTATCGGCAATCCGGCGGCCTTGGTGGACGCCGTGAGCATGGGCGCCATAAGCGCAGGGCAGCAGGAGTCCCGGGTTTCGCTGCTCACCCTCAAGAGTGTGGTGGAGCGAGTCTCGAAGATGCCGGGCCAGCGCAGCGTGGTGCTGGTTTCTCCCGGGTTTATCACGCCACAACTGGAGTACGAGTACAACGGGATCATTGACCGGGCAGTGCGGTCGCAGGTGGTGATCAATGCGCTCGATGCCCGCGGTTTGTACGTGGTGATTCCTTTCGGCGATGCCAGCAATGGCTTCAATCCCGTCGGCACGGTACACGCTCCTCCGCCCGGCAAAATCTTGATCGAGACCGCCGCGGCCTCGGCCAACGACGATCTGCTCTCCACTCTGGCGGAATCGACAGGTGGAGTGTTCTTTCGTAACAATAATGACTTCGAGGAGGGCTTCCGGCGGGTGGCGCAAGCGCCGGAGTTTTCGTATCTGCTGGCCTTTACTCCGCAAAACCTTAAACTCGACGGCAGCTTTCACGCTTTAAAGGTCACCTTGAAGAGCCCGCAAAAGCTCAACGTGCAGGCGCGGCGCGGATACTATGCCCCCAAGGGTTTTGCCGACCCTGAGGAACAGGCCCGGCAGGAGATCGAGGATGCGATGTATTCCCAGGAAGAGGTGCATAATCTTCCGGTGAAGCTGCATACGCAATTTTTCAAAGTGGACGAGCACGACGCCAAGCTGGTGGTCTTGGCGCACGTGGATTTGAAGCAGCTTCATTTCAAGAAGGGCGAAGGCAGGAACAACGATGTTTTGACCTGCGTCTCCGCATTGTTCAACCGCAACGGTAGTTTTGTTCAGGGAACTCAAAAAATCGTCACTATGCACTTGAAGGATGAGACCCTGAAAGACAGGCTGGCCTCGGGGCTTACGCTGAAGACCAGCTTCGACGTGAAGCCGGGCAGCTATCTGGTGCGGCTGGTGGTGAGGGACGCGGAGAGCCGATCTTTGTCGGCCGAGAATGGCTCGGTGGAAATTCGTTAACAGGACGGTCGAGCTCCGCTCGATTGGACAGTTCAGCTTCGCTCGATGGACAGACGGCTCAGCTCAGGGCAGGCGGGGGCGGCTGTCCCTACAGGGCGTGTATTCATTTAAAAAGTTTGCATACGAGTTTACGAGGTGATGTATGAACGGTGGGCGACGGCTCTTTCCGGTTTCTAGAATATCGAGTTTCATGGTCTCGAGTTTCACGCTCTGCCTGGCCGCGGGCTGGTTTTTTTTCCAAGTCACTCCGGGCGCGCTTATGGCGCAACAGCAAACCGCCGCTGCCTCGCTCGCCTCGGACGATTCCGTGATCCGGGCGGAGACGCGCCTCGTCCTGGTGGATACCGTGGTCACCGACAAGAAAGGGAATTACGTTCGCGATCTCAGCCAGAAGGATTTCAAAGTTTGGGAGGACGGCAAAGAGCAAGCGGTCACCAGCTTCTCGTATGAAGAGAGCAGCGGCTCCCGCAAGCCGGAGCCGCGATACATGGTTTTATTCTTTGATAACTCCACCATGGACTTTGCCGATCAAGCCGCGGCACGCGATGCGGCCTCCAAGTTTCTCGACACCAATGCGGGGCCCGACCGGTTGATTGCCATTGCAGAATTTGGCGGGACGGTGCGAATCTCGCAGAATTTTACCGCCGACGCCGAGCGGTTGAAGCAAGTCGTCAAAGGGATCAAAGGATCTTTCGTTTCGCCCACTGGGGACCATTCCGCGCTGGTGGCCTCGCTGGGACCGCCGCCGATCGGCCCTTCTCTCAGCAGCGCGGAAGCCGATTTTGGCGTGCATACCGTGCTATTGGCGCTGCGCGACGTAGCCAGGGGTCTGGGCAGTGTTCCCGGACGCAAGACGCTGATCCTGCTGACCTCGGGATTCAAGATGAATCCGGAGTATCAGTCGGAATTGACGGCGGTGGTGGATAGTTGCAATAAGTCGAACGTTGCTATCTATCCCATCGATGTCCGGGGGCTGGTAACTCCGGCATTCAAGTCTCCCCAGAGCCGACTGCGCTTGGCGCCGAACTCGCTCCTGCTGGCAGCTCTTCATCCCCAGGCTGTGCGGGATGGGTCTACGGTCAAGCTGGCCGCATTTGCCGCTGCCGATCCCACGCAACACGGCGGAGGAGGCGGGGGAGGTGGTGGAGGTGGAGGCGGCCACGGAGGAGGCGGCACCGGCGGAGGCACTGGTGGTGGTACCGGCGGCGGTGGAACAGGCCACAGTGGCGGGGGAACGACTGGAGGCGGAGGAAAGAGCGGGGGCACAGTTGGCGGGACCCCGGGCGGTCTCTCAAATGCGAATCTGTACAATACCTTCAATCAGCCCCGACAAATCGTCCCGCAATTTCCGTCCACTGCCTCGGATAATCAGCAGGTTCTCTATCAACTCGCCGACGGTACGGGCGGTTTTGTCATTCTCAATACCAACGATCTGCTGGGTGGTTTGCAGAAGATTGCCAAGGATCAGAACCAATACTATCTTCTGGGATATAAACCAGCCCCTTCCCCGGTTGGCAGTTGCCACAGTTTGAAGGTGAAAGTGGAGCGAGGCGGCACGAACGTGCGCGCGCGCACCGGCTATTGCGATGGCAAGCCGATGGATCTTCTGGCGGGAAATGCCGTGGAAAAAGATTTGGAGGCGCGCGCGCATGGGGAAATGAAGGGCAATGTTGCAGCATCCATGCAGGCTCCTTTCTTTTACACCTCAGCCAATGCGGCGCAGGTTCACCTGGCAGTGGAGATGCCGGCCACGGCGCTGAAGTTCGAAAAGACGAAGGGCAAGCAGCATGCCGCCCTCAATATTCTGGGGATCGCCTACAAGCCGGATGGATCGATTGCCGCGCGCTTCAGCGATACCGTGAATCTGGACCTCGAGGGCAAGAAGGAAGTGGAGGAATTTCAGCAGAAGCCCTTCCGCTATGAAAATCAGTTTGGCATCGGGGCGGGCGATTACCAATTGCGAGTCGCCTTCAGCTCCGGAAATGAAAGTTTTGGCATTCTCCAGGCGCCGCTTTCGATCGACCGTTATGGAGCGCAGGATTTCGGCATCAGCGCGGTCGCGCTCAGCAGGACTTTTCGTCGCGCCGCCGATCTGGCGACCGATTGGGACAGCCAGTTGTTGGAGGATCGGACACCTCTGATGTTCCAGGGGATTCAGATTTCCCCGGCGGCATCCTATCACTTTAAGAGCACCGAAGCGGCCGCGCTCTACGCCGAGGTTTACGACCCGCTGTTGAAGAAGACCAGCCCGCCCGAGGTTGCCTACGAAATGTTCGTAGTGGAGCGCGCCAGCGGAAAACAAAAGATTCATCAAGGCGATCGCATCCCCAAGGCGAATGCGGGCGATCCAGTGCTTCCGCTGGCACTAAAGCTGCCTTTGGCGACTCTGGGTCCCGGTGCCTACCGGCTGGACTTGCGGGCAGTGGATTCGGCGGGCAATGCCAGCAAAACCCGGTCGGCCGAATTTGACGTGGAATAAGCCCTCAGTCTTTGCGAGTGTCCCACGAGGAAGTCAAAGGCTTTCACCACAAAGGGGGCACAGAAGGCCACAAGGAAACCGGGCAATTATTAATGTCGATCTGTTGGACGCACCTGCGCTAGCGCTCAATGCGCTTCAAGGCATCGGAGGCGCGGGAGAAACTGTGGGCCATGCTAAGGGTGGCGCGGTATTCATCGGCCGCGGCCGGACGTTCGTTCTGTTTTTCCAGCAGTTCGCCCAGCATGTAATGGGCTTTGAAAGCGGGCCATTCTTCGTCCGTACCGGAGGGAGAAGAGAGATAGCGGCGGACTAGTCGGGTGGCCAGGGGGATGGCGCGGGCGGAGCGAAGCAGCATGCTGGCGGCATCCATGAGGGCGGCGGGGCGGTCGAGCGGGCGTGATTCCATGGTGAGGAGCGCGCTCTCCATTTCGTCAAGCCGGTTCGTATGGTGGTAGAAGCCGGCGAGGTTGACCCAGGCGCGCGCCCCGCTATGGGACGACTCAATGGCGAGACGGTATTCCTGCTCGGCCTCGTCGTTGTTCTTGTGCTTCTGCGCGATGCGGGCGCGGACCCAGTGGGCCATGGCGGGGTTCAGCTTCAAAAGTGCGCCGGCCTGGGCGCGGGCTTTGTCTTCGCTGCCGCCCACCAAGCCCGGGGCTTCGAGGTAAAACTCGGCGAGATCGGTTCGGGCTTGCCAGCTGTCAGGAGAGAGCGCGACGGCGCGCTCGAATTCGGCGTGGACTTTTTTGGCCAGTCCGGCGGCCTTCAGAAAGCTTGTCCGGTCGGCCTTCTCGCCATAGATGCGCCCCAGCCACAGATGATAAAGGCCGTTGCCGGGCTCAAGCGCCACGGCTTTTTCGCAGGCGGGAATTCCGGCGTCCCAATTGTCCAGTTCGAAATCGGCGCGGCACAGCAGGTTGTAGGCTTCGGCGCTAGGAGCCGTCTGGATTTCCCGGTCCAGGGTTTGAATGGCCTGGTCGACTTCGCCGGAGGCCAGGAGGGTCTGCGCCGGAACGGGCAGTGCGGCCGATGCGAGCGCGGTCGAGGACGGGATCAGAATCGACGGGATCAGAATCCCGATCGCGATCGCGGCCACGCGGCTGCGCAAGGAACACTCTCTCAAAAGAGAAACAATGCAGCCACCGATTCTCCGACAGAGGCTCGATCCGGACATGAGCTACTCCACCACCTTTACCCGGGCGCCGTCGGTCAGCGGTTTCGTGTCAACCGCTGACAGGGCCACCTGGGCGTGTTCGGGCAAGCCCGCGGTGATTTCCACGCGGGTCAAATTCTGCAGCGAGACCTCGACGTTGCGGCGCGCGAGTTTTCCGTTCGCCACCTGGTAAACGTATGGCTTGTCGTCATCGTTGCGGACGGCTTCGCGGGAGAGCGTGAGCACATCGCTGTGCTGCGCGGTTACCACGGTGACACCCACATTCACATTGGGCAGGAGTCGAAGATCGCGATTATCCACCGCGCAGGTTACTTCCCCGACATTGCGTGCGCCGCGCAGTTTCACCGTGGCGGGGATGGTGCTTACCGTGCCATTCCAGATGCGGCCGGGCACGGCGTCCCAGGTGACTTCAATTTTCTGGCCGACGGAGAGGCGCCCGATATCGGGCTCGTCGACAAAGCTGCGGATCAGCATCCGCGACAGATCGCCTTCCTGCAGGAGAAGTTCTCCGGTTTGCACGTATGCGCCTTGCTTTACGGGAAGCGCGTAGACGATGCCATCGAAAGGAGCTCGCACCGTCGACTTGGCGAGGGCATCTTCTGCGGCCTGGTAGGCGGCCCGGGCTTCCGCGCCCTGAGCTTGCACCTTGGCGACCTCTGGCGGGGAGTAGCGATCTTTTTGTTTTTGCTCGAGCAGCGTGGCGTCCGCCTGGGCCCGCTGCAAAGCATCCTCCGCCTGCTGAACTTCACCGGCAGAGGCTGCGCCCTGCTGCCGCAGCCGTTGCAGGGCGTCGAGATTGCGTTGCGCCAGATTTCGAGCGGCCCGGGCTTTTCCCAGCTGGATGCCGAGGGTCAGGACCTCTTCGCGAGTGCCTCCAGTATTGAGGTCCGATTGATCGGCCTGAGCGGCTCGCATCTGCGCCTGCGCCCGCGCCGCCTGGCTCCGGAGGTCGCCATCGTCCAGCTGCAGCAAGAGCTGGCCTTTGCGGACGTGGTCCCCCTCTTTGACGAAGAGACGCTTCACCGTGGTCGCGATGGGCGAATGCGCTTCGAAATTCTGGATCGGTTCAACTTTGCCGTTGGTAGAAATCAGACTCCGGATGGGGCCGCGCTCGGCCGTGGTGGTGCGTATTTTGATTGGTCCCTGCCGGGTGAATACCGGGATGACCGCGAGACAAACGATTACTCCGGCGATGATCCAGGGACGGCTGCTCTTCTTTTTGGCGCCGTTGCCGGAGTGTCCATTCGAATTGTGATTACCTGCCAAGACTGCTTGTCTTTTCCGATTCCAGCTTCCGATTTAAGCTCAGACTATGGCGTGGGCGACTACAAACCATAATCTATCACTGCGGCGGTCGCGGGAGAGTGCGTCCAGTGCCATGCCATTGCATTCTTAGATGCGCCGGTAGTGGGCCGGATGCGTGGATGCTGCTCCCCAAGTTGAATCCCAGCGGAAACGAAAACGTTCGTCATCATCCCCAACCGACTGCGAATCAGCCTTGGGCGTTCAACCCAGGTCAATATCCTCCACCAGCTTCCCGACTTCATCGATCCGCCCCGCCTGGGCACGCTCTCCCAGGGAAAAAGATTATCCGGGGAGCCGCTACAATAACTCCATGCCGAAACCACGCCGTTACACGCCGCAGCACGCCGAAGCTGGGCTCGATTTCGATTTTCCTGAGATCGAGACCTGGCCGAACCAGTTTCCGGGATACGAGATCGTGATTGACGATCCGGAATTCACATCGGTATGCCCCAAAACCGGGCTGCCGGATTTCGGGGCGATCACGCTGCGGTATCAACCAGAAAAGCTGTGTGTGGAGCTGAAATCCTACAAGGAATATTTGCAGTCCTACCGCAACCTGGGAATTTTTCAGGAGAACATCGTGAACCGCGTCCTGGAAGACGTAGTCCGGTGGGCGAAGCCAGTGTGGGCCGACGTGAAAGGCGACTTCCGCCCGCGGGGCGGAATCGCGACCACCGTGGTGGCGCGCTGGCCTCGGTTACCTCGCAATAAGGCGTAGGGCGCGCACCGAGGCGATGGAAGTTCCTTCAAAGCCGGAGGAGCTTTCGTCATGCTATATTCGCTGGACTCGTGACCTCCGCCAAACTTTATCCCCGCACCGCGCTGATTCTGCTGACTGCGCTGAACTTGCTGAACTACGTCGACCGCTCGGTGCTGTTCGCCGTCCAACCGCTGGTGCAGAGCGAATTCCGGCTGAGCAACACCCAGGTCGGCTACCTCACCAGTGCGTTCCTTCTCTTCTACATGATCGCCGCCCCATTCGTGGGGCCGCTGGCCGACCGTTACTCGCGCAAACGGATTATTGTGGGGGGAGCAATCTTCTGGAGCGGGCTGACCCTGCTCACCGCCGTCACTCACACCTATACCGAACTGCTCATTCGCCACACCCTGGTAGGTATTGGCGAAGCGACTTTCGTTACCATCGCTCCCACATTTGTGGCCGATTTATTTCCAGAGGAAAGGCGGGGACGAATCCTCGGAGTCTTCTACCTGGCCATTCCCGTGGGAACGGCCGCCGGATACCTGCTTGGAGGCAAACTCAGTCCCCACTACGGATGGCGGTTTCCTTTCTACATTGCCGCGGCGCCGGGTTTCTTGCTGGCTTTGGCGGTGCTGTTCCTGCATGAGCCAGAGCGCGGACAGTTTGACCGGGAAGCCGACACCCCGGAGCGTGCAACCTTGCTCGGGCTGGCGCGAAATCCCGCATTCTGGACCTCGACCCTGGGCATGGCGGCCATGACCTTCGCCCTGGGAGGAATTCAGGTATGGATGCCGACTTTTCTGTCGCGAGCGCGCGGCTACTCGCTGGAATCAGCCAACTTCGTCTTCGGCATCATCATTGTGGTCGACGGGATTGTGGCTTCGCTGGCGGGCGGTTGGTTGGGCGATTCCCTGTTGCCGCGCATGAAGGGATCGTATTACTTTGTGTCGGCTTTAAGCATGGCTCTTGGCGTGCCCTTCATGATCGCGGCATTATTCTTCCGCGGACCGGTGATGCTGCCGGCCATCGCCTTGTCCGCATTCTTTCTCCTGCTGAATACCTCGCCTTTGAACGCCGCCGTTATCAATTCCGTCGGCGCCCACATCCGTGCCACGGCGCTGGCGGCGAATATTTTCCTCATTCACATCCTGGGGGACGTGCCCTCGCCCACGCTCATGGGCGTAGTCGCCGACAAACGTTCGCTGCAGGCCGCATTCATCCTCCCGGTGATCGCCATGGTAGTTTCCTCTGCCATACTGTTCTATGGCATCAGGTTCGCGCCGGCGGTGGATGCCGCTGCGGGAAAGACATAGACCCGAATGCACTATTTCCATTGGATTGCCGGCACCATTCTGGCGCTGGCGTGGTTCTCTCGCATTGTCGAGGCGGCGATTGGCATGCCCGGCGTGGCCGATGTTTCCCGGCCAGAGTGGGATCGCAATCCGGTTACGGCGTCGGGGAACCCCAAGGTATCGATCATTGTTCCGGCAAGGAATGAAGAGGCCGATATCCGGCAGTCACTGACCCGTTTGCTGCATCTCGACTATGACAACTATGAGGTGATCGCGGTCAACGACCGATCCATCGACCGCACCGGCGAGATCATGGATGCGATCGCGGCGGATCATGCTCCGTCCACAAAATCTGCCGCCAGGGCAGGACACCCGATTCTGAAGGTAATCCACCATGCCGAGCTTCCCGCGGCCTGGCTGGGCAAGACTCATGCGATGTGGACCGCCACGAATGCCGCAAGCGGCGAGTGGATACTGTTCACCGATGCCGACGTGCTGTTTAAGCCCGAGGCGCTTCGCCGCGCCCTGGCCTATGCCGAAGCCGAGCGCGCCGATCATCTCGTTTTGTTTCCGCAAATGATTATGAAGCGGGTGGGCGAGTTCATGATGATCGCCTTCTTTCAGACCATGTTCATGTTTGGCCACCGGCCCTGGAAGGTGGCCGACCCGAAGTGCCGCGACCACATGGGCGTGGGCGCCTTCAACTTGATTCGCCGCAGCGCCTACGATGCGATTGGAACTTATCAAACCCTGCGCATGGAAGTGCTCGACGATATGAAGCTGGGGAAAGTGGTGAAGAATGCCGGCTTCGCGCAACGCAACGTTTTTGGCGGCGATCTGATTTCCATCCGCTGGGCGAATGGCGCCATGGGCGTGGTGAACAACTTGACCAAGAACTTCTTCGCGGTCTTGTCCTTTGAGTGGCCGCGCACGGTGATCTCCGCCTTCGGATTGGCGTTCCTGAATCTCATGCCCTTTCTAGGCATCTGGCTGGCGCACGGGTGGGCGCGGCTGCCCTATGGGATCGCGCTGGCCTCCATGTTCGCCATCTATGTCGGCATGCACTCTCGCTCGGGAGTTCCCGCTTATTATTTTTTGCTTCATCCTGTGAGCGCGGCGCTGTTTACCTACACCCTGCTGCGCTCGATGGGGCATGCATTATGGAACGATGGAATTATCTGGCGAGGGACCAAATATCCGCTGGAGGATCTGCGCAAGGGCATGGTGTGAGAGCGTGGCCGTAAATTGCGTGGCCTAATAAATTGCATGCCTAAGGAGACAAGAAAAATTCTACGG
>Ga0181534_10001295_pt1 | contig 16419 bp, 15 predicted proteins | sample PEATcosm2014_Bin_37_FD_119758 | JGI IMG/M metagenome (GOLD analysis project Ga0181534, IMG submission 119758) | Peatland microbial communities from MTU Mesocosm Facility, Houghton, MI, USA - PEATcosm2014_Bin17_10_metaG | ecosystem: Environmental > Terrestrial > Soil > Wetlands > Peat | place... | reverse complement strand
TGGGACGTCGTCAAACACGCCGAGGGCGCCCTTCGACCGGGCGGCATACTGCTCGCGTACCTGCCCACGATCAATCAGACCCAGCTGCTGCGCGAGACGCTCAACCACCACTCCTTCGGCCTCGCCGAAACCGTTGAGATACTCCGTCGCACCTGGCACATTGACGGTCGTTCAGTTCGTCCCGACCATCGGATGGTCGCTCACACGGGTTTTCTCACCTCAGCGAGGCGCCTCGTGGGACGGGTGCGTTCGGACGACTAACTAGTCGCGGTGAATGAAGATGCACTCACCGGGGCACTCCTCTGAGGCTTCGATGACCGCGTCTTCGAACTCGGCTGGAACGTCGGCGAGCCCCTGGGCGCCGCCGGGGTTGCTCTTCACGTCGTCGCCCTGTTTTACGTAGGCCAAACCGTCATCGAGCAGCGTGAACACCGAGGGGCAGATCTCTTCGCAGAGCCCATCCCCTGTGCAGAGGTCTTGGTCGATCCAAACCTTCATTTGCTAGTCCTCCATGGCGAAATTACGTATCGCCACTCTAGTGGGAGATTTACGCGATACGTGATCTCGCATCTCGCGCGGGGCTCACTAGGGTGGCATTATGGACCGTTCCCCAGGGTTTGACGAATCATCGAGAGGCGACCGCGATGACCTCTTCGGGTCGCCCAACTCGAACGACTACGGCCTCAGCGACGTTGAGCAAGCCAACCGTCGAATTGAGGTCCTCGAAGAGAAGCTTCTCGAGGCGAGGGGTCAGTTGGCCCAAAGTCGCTCGAACAACGAAAAACTAACCATCACCATTCAACAGACGCGTGATCAGATCGCGGCCCTGCGCGACGAGGTGGAGAAACTTACCCAACCGCCCGCGGTCTATGGCACCTTCACCGGTTTCAATGACGACGGTTCGGTCGACATCTTCGCCTCCGGTCGCAAGATGCGAGTGGCCCTGCACCCGGGCCTCGACCCGGCCCAGATCGCCCGGGGTGACGAGGTGGTGTTGAACGAGTCCTTCACCGTCATTGGGGTGCGCGACTCTGACGGCCAGGGTGAAGTTGTCACGGTGAAAGAAGTACTGGACGGACGTCGGGTGCTGGTCTACGGGCGGGCGGATGAAGAACGCGTGGTCGAGCTCGCCGAGGCGCTGCAGTCGGTGAAACTCCGCAGCGGCGACGCGTTGTTGCTCGACCTGCGTTCGAACCTGCTCACCGAGAAACTCATTCGACAAGAAGCCGAAGAGTTAATCCTCGAAGAGGTGCCCGACATTAGCTACGCCGACGTCGGGGGACTGGACGCCCAGATTGAGGCGATTACCGACGCGGTGGAACTGCCGTACCTCCATCGCGCGCTCTTTCACGACTACGACCTGCCGGCCCCGAAGGGCATCTTGCTCTACGGCCCCCCGGGGTGTGGCAAGACCTTGATCGCGAAGGCCGTCGCGAACTCTCTCTCACAGAAGGTCGCGGAGTTGACGGGCAATCGCAACGTGCGCTCGTACTTCTTGAACATCAAGGGTCCCGAGCTGCTCAACAAGTACGTGGGTGAGACCGAACGCCAAATCCGCGTGGTCTTCCAGCGCGCGCGCGAAAAGGCCGAAGAGGGCGTGCCGGTCATCGTCTTCTTTGACGAGATGGACTCGCTCTTTCGAACCCGCGGTACCGGCATCAGCTCCGACATGGAGTCCACCATCGTCCCCCAGCTCCTGGCTGAGATCGACGGCGTGGAGTCCCTGCGCGACGTGATCGTTATCGGGGCGACGAACCGAGAAGACCTCATTGACCCGGCGATCCTGCGCCCGGGCCGCCTCGACGTCAAGATCAAGATCGAGCGTCCCGACGTCGAAGCGGCGGCCCAGATCTTCCAGCGCTACCTCCACGCCGACCTGCCGCTGGACCCGGGTACCGTTCGAGAACTCGGCGGCGGTGATCGTTCCAAGGCCGTTCAGGCGATGATCGAAGAGACCGTCGCGCACATGTACCGCATCGACGACGACAACCGCTTCCTCGAGGTGACCTATCAGGGCGGGGACAAGGAAGTCCTCTACTTCAAGGACTTCGCCTCCGGCGCCATGATCGAGAACATCGTGCGACGGGCGAAGAAGATCGCTGTCAAACGTGAGATCGCTGATCAGGGCCGAGGACTGCGCAAGGACGATCTGCTCGAGTCGATTCGTCAAGAGTTCCGCGAGAACGAAGATCTTCCGAACACCACGAACCCCGACGACTGGGCGAGGATCTCGGGCAAGAAGGGTGAGCGCATCATCTTCATTCGCACCCTCGTAAACCGGGAAGAGGACGACGTCAAGGGCGGCCGCTCGATCCAGCACGTGGGTACCGGGCAGTATCTCTAGCTCCATGGCCATTGCGAAGGTAACGGGCATCGAGACGGAGTATGGGATCGCGGGCGGCCCCGATCTTGATCCCATCACCTCATCCAGCATCATCGTGAACGCCTACGCCCAGCAAGGACGCACCCGCATCAACTGGGACTTTGAGGGGGAGACCCCTGATATGGACGTTCGGGGTCGCGTCGATCTCACCTCCTTCGCGCCGATCGTCGAGACCCATCTGGCCAACACCGTCCTTACTAATGGCGCTCGTCTCTACGTCGATCACGCTCACCCGGAGTACTCGTCCCCGGAGTGTCGCACACCCCGCGAGGCGACTCTCTACGACGTGGCGGGCGAGGAGGTCATGCGTCGCGCGCTCGAGATCGCCAACGCGTCCCTCGATCCCGCTCAGGCCATCACCCTGTACAAGAACAACTCCGACGGCAAGGGCAACTCCTACGGCACCCACGAGAACTACCTCGTGCGCCGGGACCTCGAGTTCGCTCACCTGATTCGCGCGATGGTGCCGCACTTCGTCTCGCGACAGATCATCGTGGGCGCCGGGAAGGTGGGGGCCGAGACGGAACCGGCCCTCGAGCACAATCCTTCCTTCCAGCTATCGCAACGTTCGGAGTTTTTCGAGGAGATCGTGGGGCTCGAGACGACGCTGAAGCGCCCGATCATCAACACGCGCGACGAGCCGCACAGCGACGCCGAGCGTTTCCGTCGTCTCCACGTCATCATCGGCGACGCCAACATGAGCCAGGTGGCCACCCTCGTCAAACTTGGCTCCACGGCTCTCTTGCTCGCGGCCCTCGAGGAGTACGGACCCACGGACTTTCCGGCCATGCCCCGCTCCCCGGTCCACGCGGTGCGGGCCTTCGCGCTCGACCTCTCACTCAGCGTGGCCGTGCCCTGCGACGACGATCGCTCGCGCAGCGCCTGGGACTTCCAAGAGGAGCTCTGGTGCGTCGCCGAGCGCTACGTGGCGAGAACCGGGGGCGACGTCGTGGCCCCCCGTGACGAGGTCGACTTCATCTTGGGTCAGTGGCGCGAGATGCTCGACGGCGTGCGCGACGACCGTGACGCCGTCGCTGATCGCGTGGACTGGGTCGCGAAGTGGCGCGTGGTCCGCGGCTACCAGGAGCGTCACGGACTCCTCGACCGTGACGCCAAGCTGCGGGCCATCGACCTGCAGTACCACGATCTTCGCCCCACTCACTCGCTGGCGGCGCGCGTGGGCCTTCGTCGCTTGTTTGACGACGACGCCGTTCGTGAAGCCGTTCACAACCCTCCGCTCAGTACCAGGGCCTATTTTCGAGGGCAGTGCGTGGCGCGATACCCCGAACAGATCGTCGCTGCGAACTGGGATTCAGTGGTCTTTGACCTCGGCGAGGGGCCGCTGCAAAGGGTGCCAATGCTGGATCCCTTGAGGGGTACACATGCACTGACCTCAGAGTTGCTAGAAACGAGTGCATCGGCAAGTGAACTTCTTGCCGCTCTAGACAGGTAGAACAGAAGTATGGCTGAACAAGAGCGGATACAAAAACAGCGCACTGAGCGCTCGGGCAAGACCTCAGAGGACGTGTCGGTGGACGCGACCAAGGGCGACCAACTAAAGGCCGATCTCGACGATCTGCTTGACGAGATCGATGAAGTACTCGAAGAGAACGCCGAAGAGTTCGTGAGGAACTACGTCCAAAAGGGCGGAGAGTAACTGCGTGGGCCTTCCGCTTTTTAGCGCCCACGGCGACCCCGGCCCCTCCTTTTGGCACTTCGCCCAAATGTCCGGGTTCGATCCGGTGCCGAGGGAGTACCCCCACGAGACGCCCCACGCCACGACGGTGATCGCCGTGCGCTACGTCGGTGGCGTCGTGATGGTCGGCGATCGACAGGCGACGGGCAACTACATCGCCAGCCGCGACGTGCGAAAGATTGAACGAGCCGACCGCTACACCGGCCTCGCCATCTCGGGCAGCGCGGCGCGCGGCATCGAGCTGCTCAAGTTCGCGCAACTTTCCTTCGAGCACTACGAGAAGATGACCGACTCGTCGCTCAGCCTCGAGGGCAAGGCCAACTATCTTTCGCCCATCATCCAGCGCAACAACCTCAGCTCACCCCTCGGCGTGTTGCCGCTCTTGGCCGGATGGGACGAGAGCAACCTGCAGGGACGGATCTTCGAGTACGACGGGGCCGGAGGCTGCTACGAGCGTCTCGATTTCGCCACGATCGGTTCGGGCTCGCCCTTCGCCGACGGTACGCTGCGCCTCGGATTCCGCGACAACCTCGACCGGGAAGAGGCGCTGGAACTCGGAGCGCTCGCGCTCTACGAGGCGGGCGATAACGACCCGAGCACCGGCGGCCCCGATTTTGTGCGCGAGATATTTCCGATGATGGTGACCCTCAACGATGAGGGTTTCCAGGAGTTGCCCTCGGCGGAAGTGGGGGAGCGCTTTCGGGCCATCAACGTGCGACGTACGGAGTCGCGCGGCGTGGCCGGCGGGTCGTTGCGATGACCAACTACTTTTACGTCTCACCGGAACAGCTGATCAAAGACCGCGCCGAGTTCGCGCAGAAGGGAATCGCGCGGGGCCGCTCGATCGTGGCCGCCATCTACGACCCGGGAGTCTTGATGGTCGCGGAGAACCCTTCGGCGTCGCTCAACAAGATCTCGGAGATCTACGACCGCATCGCCTTCGCCGGCGTTGGCAAGTACAACGAGTTTGATCGCCTGCGTGAAGCGGGCATCCGGTGGGCCGACTCGACGGGGTTCACCTACTCCCGCGAAGACGTCGACGCCCGGGCGCTCGCCAACTACTACGCCCAGCACCTGGGCGACATGTTCACCGAGGGCCAAAAACCCCTCGAAGTCGAGATACTCGTCGCGCAGCTCGCCAACAAAGTCCGTCCGACCAAGCTGTACCGGGTGGCCTACGAGGGAACGATCTCCGACGAGCCGCGCTTTGCCGTGTTGGGCGGAGACGCCGACACCATCAAGGAACGCTTCGCGTTGTCCGAAGACTCCCTCCAGTCGCTGGCGACGACGCTGCACAACGCGGTGGCCGCTTTAGCCGGGCCGGATCGGGTGATTACCGCCGAGGACCTAGAAGTCTGTATTCTCGAAGATCGCGGCAGTCGTCGCACGTTTGAACGCCTCAGTGACTCACGAGTGAGTGAGCTCTTGGGCTGAAAGGCCCAAGTGAGATCATGTTACGAAGGATCTACGGCGTAGAAACTGAGTACGGAATCACTTTTTCCCTGCGGGGCCAGCGGCGTCTCAGTCCCGATGAGGTCTCGCGATTTCTCTTTCGCAAGGTCGTGGCGTGGGGGCGATCCTCGAACGTCTTCCTCGAAAACGGGAGCCGACTGTACCTCGACGTGGGAAGTCATCCGGAATACGCCACGGCGGAGTGTGACTCGTTGGACGACGTGGTTGCTCAAGATAAGGCCGGCGAGTCGATCCTGCGCGAGCTGGTGGGCTACGCCCAGTCCCAACTCAGCGACGAGGGTATTCGCGGCGACATCTTCCTCTTCAAGAACAACACCGACTCCACGGGCAACTCCTACGGCTGCCACGAGAACTACTGCATCGAGCGCATCGAAGACCTCTCTCGTCTGGAGAACGTTTTCATTCCTTTCTTGATCAGTCGCCAGATCTTTACCGGCGCCGGCAAGGTGGTCACCAACGCGAAGGGCACCGCGTACTCGATGAGTCAGCGGGCCGAACACATTTGGGAGGCCATCTCCTCGGCCACCACGCGCAGTCGGCCCATCATCAACACCCGCGACGAGCCCCACGCCGATCCCGAGAAGTTCCGGCGACTGCACGTCATCGTCGGCGACTCCAACATGAGCGAGTTTGCCACCTTCCTCAAACTCGGAACCGCTTCGGTGGTGCTCGCCATGATCGAAGACGACATCGTGCAGCTACGGGACTACGCCATGGCCTCACCCATCAACGCGCTCCGCGACATCTCCTATGACCTGTGGAGCAAGGAGCCGGTCAAGCTCATGAACGGTCGCGACCTCACGGCCCTCGAGATTCAAGAGGACCTGTGCGAACGGGCCGAGAAGTTCGTCGAGGTCCGGGACCTGCCGGCGGACCAGGTACGGGCGGTGCGCCTCTGGCGCGAGGTGATCGAGCAGTATCGCAGCGACCCGATGGGCCTCGCCGACCGCGTGGACTGGATCGCGAAGTTGCAGATCATCGATCGGGAGCGCGAACGCAGCGGTATCGACCTCAGCGACCCCAAGATCGCCCTCATCGACCTGCTGTACCACGACACCAACCTCGACCGAGGTCTGTTCTATCGCCGTTCCTCACGTGGGCACTTCCAGCGCATGGTGAGCGACGAGCAGATCGAGCGGGCCACGATGACCCCACCCAGCACCACCCGGGCTCACATGCGCGGCACGTTCATTCAGGCCGCCAAGCACTGGCGCCGCGACTACACCGTCGACTGGGTTCATCTCAAGCTCAACGACGAGATGCAGCGCACGGTCTTGCTGAAGGATCCCTTTAAGAGCACCGACGAGCGATTTCAAAAGCTCCTCGCGTCCCTGGAGCGCCACGGCTGATTCACGCCAAAAGTTTTCGAAAAAGTGACATCCGTTCGACCAGGTGGGGCTTCAATTCTCTGATGAATCCGGCCCTACAATGGGGGCGTGCTAAGTCTGAGTCCAATCAAACTTCTGCTGGTGGCGGCCGTCATCATGCTGTTAATGGGTCCGGACAAGTTGCCCGAGATGGCCCATCGAATTGGATCAAGTTGGCGCGCCCTCAAGCGACTCCAAGAACGAATGGAGTCAGAGGTTCGAGAGGCCATTCCTGATCTGCCGAGCACCGGTGACATCGCTCGCATCGCCCGCAGCCCCATCTCGCTGTTGAATCAGCTCGCCGACCGCGTGGACGCCAAAGAAGCCGAGGACGCGACCGATCCGCCCATCCCTCCCGAGCCCGACGGGTCAACGTTGTTCACGCCTCCTCCACGACCCGCGACGCCGTCGGTACGAGCCGACGCCCCCGTGCCGCCGCCCGACCCGTCACTCAACTAACCCGCCATGGTTAAGGTTCGTCGCGCCGAGTCCGGTATGACCCTGGCCGAGCACCTGGCCGAACTCCGTAAGCGCATCTTGGTCATCGCCATCTGCGTGAGCGTGGTGGGGGTGCTCGGTTTCATTTTCTATACGCACCTCTTGTCGATCCTGCAGAATCCCTACTGTCGCGCCAGTCCCAGAAGCTGCAAGTTCCTGGTCACCAACCCACTCGACGGGCTCAACCTTCGCGTGAAGATCGCCTTCTTCGCGGGGTTCGTCATCTCGTCCCCGGTCATTCTGTGGGAGGCGTGGCGCTTCATCACCCCGGGCCTCAAGGCCCGCGAGCGCCGATACGCCATTCCCTTTGTCGCGGCGTCCGTGGTGTTCTTCACGGCCGGCATGACGCTCGCCTACTTCAGTTTCGCCCAAGCGATTCAGTGGTTGAAGGCCATCGGGGGCCACACGCTGCTCACTGAGTACAACCCCAATCAGTACCTCACCTTGTTTCTCCTCATGATGTTCATCTTCGGGATTGCCTTCTTATTTCCCGTCGTCTTGGTCGCCCTCGAACTCATCAACGTCGTCACGCCCGCCCGACTACTTCGTAGTTGGCGATACGCCACGATTATCATCGTCATTGCGGCCGCCGTCTTCACTCCCAGCAGTGACCCTCTGTCGATGCTGGCCCTCGCGGGTCCGCTGGTCGCTTTCTATTTCTTGGCAATAGGCGTGGGCAAGCTGCTGCACAAGTGAGCGTCCTCGACTATCGCCAAGGGTTCATCGACGGTCTTGGTTTCGGACTCGATCGATTCCAACTGGACGCCATCGAAGCCGTCGACAAGCGCGTCAATGTCCTGGTGAGCGCCCCTACCGGCTCGGGGAAAACGCTGGTGGCGAACTACGCAATTGGGCGCGAACTCGAGCGCGAGCAGCGAACGTTCTATACGACACCGCTCAAGGCCCTGTCGAACCAGAAGTACCACGAGCTCTGTGCGCTCTACGGCGAGGAACGCGTGGGCCTGCTCACCGGCGACACCTCGATCAACCGCACCGCCCCCGTCGTGGTCATGACCACCGAGGTGTTGCGCAACATGCTCTTGACCGAGTCCGACCAACTGACCGCTCTGGGACTGGTCATTCTCGACGAAGTGCACTACCTGCAGGACCCCTTCCGCGGGGGAGTGTGGGAGGAGGTCCTCATCCTCACGCCGGCCCCGGTACGTTTCGTGGCGCTCTCGGCGACCATTGGTAACGCGGACTTTCTCGGGGAGTGGCTGAGCGAAGTACGCGGCCCGACCACCGTGGTCATTGAGGCGACCCGACCGATCGTGCTTCACAACCACCTCGCGGTCATGAAACGCGGCCAGCCCACGGCGGAGATTCACGATCTGCTGGACGGGCAGCGTCTCTCCAGTGAAGCCCGGCGCATCGACAACCTCATGAAATCCTCGCGCAAGTTCCGCCCGGGCCCGAAGTGGCAGGGATCGAAGTCGAGCGCACCCCCGCCGCCCTTTCGCGCCCCTCGACGTTCGGAACTCATGCAGGCCCTGGAGCGCGAGGACCTGCTGCCCGTGATCGTGTTCATCTTCTCCCGGGCGGCCTGTGATGACGCGGTCCATCAGTTACGGCGCGACGGACTGCTCTTCACCAAACCGGAGGAGCGCCGCGAGATTGAGCGCATCGCCGAAGACCGGCTGAGCGACTTCACCGCGGAAGACCTGCAGGCGCTGGAGTACGCGGACTTCGTCGACGCGCTGCGCCGCGGCATCGCGGGTCACCACGCCGGGATGGTGCCGGCGTTTCGTGAGATCGTCGAGACCTGCTTCGAGCGGAACCTACTGGGCGTCGTCTTCGCCACCGAGACGTTGGCGCTCGGGGTGAACATGCCGGCCCGCTCGGTCGCCCTCGAGCGTTTTACCAAGTACTCCGACGCCGGTCGCCAGTTCCTCACCAGCGCCGAGTTCGCCCAGATGACCGGACGGGCCGGTCGTCGGGGGCTCGACGACGAGGGTCACGCCATCGTCTGTTTCGCCAGTGATCTCGCCCTGATGGACGTGGGTCGCGTCGCCCTCGCGCCCCCGGCGGACCTGCACTCTTCCTTTCGTCCGACCTATAACTTCACGGCCAACCTGATCAACCACTTTGACTACGACACCGCCCTGGACGTCGTGCGACGTTCGTTCGCCCAGTTCGAGAACGATCGTCGCCCGGCCGGCCGCAGGCGACCCCTCACCGACCAGATGATCGCTCGCCACCGCGTGCTCGAAGAGCTCGGTTACGCGAAGGGATGGACGCTCAGTTCCGACGGTCAGCTGCTTCGCTCGATCTATCACGAGTGCGATCTCTTGATCGCCGAATCGATCAACGCGGGCGTCTTTGAGGACCTGGAGCCCGCCGAGTTGGCCGGACTGCTGTCGTGCTTCGTCTATGAGTCAAAGCGTTCGACCCGCGCCGTCAACGCGGCGAAGTCGGTCTCCACCAAGAAGAAGCGAGTTCACCACGACCGGCTGGGCCAGGTGCGACGCGTCAGCATCAGCGAACGGCTCCGCGAGATCTCCACCATCTCAATCGCCATCCGCGAGGTCGAAGAACGCTACAAGGTTCCTCACTTTAAAGAGCCCGACGGTCACTTTGCCACGGTGATCGCGGCCTGGGCGCGCGGGGTCACGCTCGGCACCGTGCTCGACCTGGCCGACGCCGAAATCGGCCAGACGTCGCCCGGCGATTTCGTGCGAAACGCCAAGCAGGTGGCCGATCTGTGCGAGCAGTTGGGTCGCATGCGCCACCTCACGACCGTCGCCGACGTGGCCCTTGACGCCCGCGACGCCGTGCTGCGCAGCGTCGTCGCGGGAGCGTCCAGCGTCCACCCACGGGGCTAGTTTCGCCTCTAGTCTCGTAACTCCATGCACCCCTACGTTGCCGAAGACTTCACCGACGCCGAGGTCGCGGTCCTAAGGCGCTATTTCACCAATCTCGAGGGCCCGGTCTTTGCCCTCGTGAACCTGCCCGAGGTGGTCAAGGGTGCGCTGTTCGCGCGCTACTCACGATCGTCCAAGAGTCTGCGTCGACTTTTTCTCGATGAGTTCGTGGGAGACCTGGAACTGGACGGCGACGTCGGCATTGACGCCACCGTGGGCCTCGAGCGGGCCGACGACCTGTACCAGAAGATCTTCTTCGAGTACGGGGACGACTCGGTGGCCCAACTGGGCGGGGTGCACCTGGCCTGCGAGCAGGCGAGCAACCTTCTCACGAAGGTCCTCGAGCGCGGTCGACTGATGAGCTACCTCGAGCAGTCCACCCGCTACCTGGGCTACGACCGACGCCTGGCCAACGGGCTGTACCGGTTCTACCGCGACAACGACCTACTGGAGTCGCGCTTTGGGGCTCGCTACATCGGCGAGATGGACCGTATGTTCGACACGTACCGCGAACTGTTGCCGGTGCTCACCGATTGGCTGACGCTCAAGTACCCCAAAACCCGCGAGGACACCGACTTCGTCTATCGCCAAGCGATACGCGCGAAGGCCCTCGACGGACTGCGCGGACTTCTGCCGGCGAGCGCGCTCTCGAATCTCGGGATCTACGCCTCGGGCCAGGCCTACGAGTCGTTGCTACTGCGCATGCGTGCGCACCCGTTGCCCGAGGTGCGCGAGTACGCCCAGTTGATGCTGGACGAACTGGTGAAGGTAATTCCGTCGTTCCTTCGACGTCTCGACGTGCCCGAGCGCGGTCTTGCCTGGACTCACTACCTGGCTGGCACTCACAGCGCCACCCGCGCACTGCTGGCCGAGGACGCTGTCGACAACTCCGAGGACGCCGAGAGCGTTCGACTCGTGGCGTTTGATCCCCAGGGCGAGTCGAGAGTTCTCGAAGCCATCGTCTTCGCCAACTCCGCGGGCTCGCACGACGACGCCGTTCGACGGGTCGGCGCCATGAGTGCGGACCAACGACAGACGCTCATGGCCACCTACGTGGGGGCCAGAGGTAATCGTCGCCATCGTCCGGGACGCGCCTTCGAGCGGACCGACTACCGCTTCGAGATTGTCAGCGACTACGGAGCGTTTCGTGACCTGCAGCGTCACCGACTCCTCACCGTGGAGTGGCAGCCCCTCACGGTCGACCTCGGCTTCGACGTGCCGGAGGTGGTGGTGGAGGCGGGCCTCGACGAGCGCTATCGCGAGTCGCTCAGCCGCTCCGCCGACCTGTTTTACGACGTGCGCAAAGACTTCCCCGAACAGGCCCAGTACTGTGTCGCGCTGGCCTTTCGGATTCGATACGTGATGCAGATGAACGCCCGTGAGGCGATGCACGTGATCGAGCTGCGCTCGGGCCCCCAGGGCCATCCGAGCTACCGACGCATCGCCCAGGAGATGGCTCGGCTCATCCGCGACGAGGCCGGCCACCACGGAATCGCCGACGCCATGACCTACGTCGATTTCTCCGACACCGACCTCGAGCGCCTCGAAGCAGAGCGCGCGGCCGAACGAAATCGACAGAATCGCTAGAAATACGACATTTATGCAGTCTTTACGTGGAAAGGGCGCACGCACGGGGATTTTGGCCGTACAATGCCTGCGCTACAGAAGAGGAACTTATGGCAAGTGATGTTGAGAATGATGAAGTATTTGACGAAGAAGAGCTCGCGGAGGGCTTTGACGAAGAGATAGTGAGCGAAGAAGAGCTCGAGGACGTCGTCGATGAGATCGACGGAGAAGTAGACGACGTCGACGACGTGGTCGTGGTCGACGTCGAGGACGATGAAGAAGAGATTGTGGTGGCCGCCGTCGCGGTGGAGACCGATGACGATGACGTCGTGGACGACGCCGACGTCGAACTGGCCCTGGATGAAGTGCTGGCCGAGACGATTCTTCGTACCTCGGTGCCCGAAGACGACGACGAGGCTCCGATCGAGGTTGATCCGACCCTTGACACGACCGAAGCGATTCTGCCCAAGCAGGACGATGAGTTTCGCTGCAAATCATGTCGGCTGCTCAAGAAGACGAGCCAGTTGGCCGACCGGCCCAACATGCTGTGCCGTGACTGCGTCTAAGAGTTACGCGTTGAAGTGAGCGTTCTGCTCGCGACGGCCGTCACGCCCGAACTAGAGGCCCTGTGGGAACGCGCGCACCACGACGTTCTCGCCAAGCGTGGGGGAGTGGCCATGATGGCCACCTTGAGTGAGGCGACGCCTTTTGAACAGCTCCTCGCGGCCGTCGTCGCGGCCTCGTCGCTGTGGCTGTACCACGATGATCAGCTGAAGGGTTTCGCGCTCTGTCGTGGTCAGCTCATTGAAGCGATTTACGTGGCGCACGACTTTCGACGCCAGAAGATCGCCACGGCCATGGTCCGAGCGCTCTTGGATAGTTCGACCCCACCCGTTGACGCGTACGCCCTTCCCGGTGATCGAGCAATGAAGTCGCTCTATGAGTCGATCGGCTGGAAGGCGCGACTGCTTACGATGCGCGGCGCGTAGGCGGTCGCCGTACGATCCGCGTCGGCGGCGGCGGCGGCGGGACCTTCATCCCGAGCAGCTTGGCCAACTCTGGAATAGCCCCCGCGTTGTGCACCGCGACGGCGTGGCTCGACTCGTCACTCGGAATCCCGAGGGGCTTTACGTTGCGTCGGATCGACGTGTCGGCGGTGAGCTCGACGATCTCGTTCCACACCTTGGGATCTTGGTCGGCGTTGAGGGCCTCGGACACGAGGGCCACCACACGCGTCGCCGCGTCCGCGCTGACGCGCGTCGACATGTCCGGCGGGCGCGCGACGAGAGCCAGCGCCTCTTTGACGTTCTTCGAGGTGATCGCCGCTTCGAGCTTCTCGTTCCACTGGGTGCGCAGATGCTCCACCCGCGCGCTCAACGTGACCTGAAGCTCTTTTAACTGCGTGCGCGCGTCGTCGTCCAGAGACACCGTCTTGGCCGACGTGACCACGGCACGAAGATCACGGAGGCGGAGCTCGCGCCCGGCCCCGATGGCGCCCGCGGCCCGGTCTTTCCACAGCGCCAGATTGGTGCGATTCAAGAGGTCCTCCGCGATGCGATCGATCGTCGTCGCGTCAACGGTGGGACGACCCTGGGCCGCCGCGTTCTTATTTTGTAGTTCGACCGCCGCTCGCACGGCGGGCATGCCGCCGCGCAGCAACTGCTCGGCAACGGGAAGCTGCTCGGGCGACAGCGTCGCGAGCAGGGCGTTACGGTGGATCGTGGTTAGTGGTGGCTGTTGAGGACCGTGGGAACGTTCGGGACGAGACGGGCGACCGCCGCGCTCGGTACCAGAGCCCGTGCGGGGCCCACGGTCCGAACTGGGCCGCGCTCCGCGGTCCGCGCCCGCACGCGCGGGGCGGCTGGTCCGCTCACCGGCGCTCGAGGCGGGGGAGTCTCCCCGGGGCTCACGAGCGGGTCGATCACTGCGGGGACCGCGCGACGGGCGTTCTCCGGTCGTTGGGGCGTCCTTGTCACGTCGCGCGCTCGGACGCTTCGCCGCGGGTCGACGGGCCCCGTCACGGCCCTCTCGCTCCTCAGAGTCCCTCCGAGGTCCACGGCCCTTTGAGGCGTAGGTCACGACCACGTCGGGACCCTTCTTCGTTTCAGGGATCAGTTGAATTCGCTCGTTGCGGGGATCGATCGGCGACGCCGTCTTGGGGGCCGTCACCGAGAGCACTTCAATGCCCTCCATGTACTGTTCGATGTCGGCACGATAGACGTGACCAACGACGGGCCCACCGGGCACCAGCGACGCGGCGAGTACGCCCTTTGGCAGCTTCGCGCCTGCGGCGCGCCACGTGGCGAGATCGCCACTCAGGCTCGTGATTTCGATCTCAATGCGTCGAGACATAGGGCTACAATCTACTCGTTCAGACGGAACCCGACATTTCGCCAGGTTTAGTTCGTTTTTAAAAACCTTGCGTAACATGGCTAGGTGAGTGACACCCCGGTCGACGCGTCAGACGAGAGCGCCTCGGATCCAGAGTCTGGTGGGTCGAACGCGGTAACGCCCGCCGTCGAGGAATCGCCCCTGCAGCACGACGAGGTCGCCGCACCCGCCATCGCCTTAGGACCGAGTGAGCCCGCAGACGCGCGAACGCCCTCACGCGAACCACTTCGTGACCCGGCCTCGTCGAACTCGATGATCGACGAGATGCCCCTGTCATCACAGGTCCGAGGTAGTCGAGGTGGCCTCTGGTCAACGCGCGTCTCGCTGCTCCTGGTCGCCGCCCTCGTGGGCGGCCTCGCCGGACATTTCGCTTCGTCCTCAACGTCACACGGCGGGGAAGTGACCATCAACGAAGTGAGTGCCGCCCCGGGAACCGGCTCCACCTCCGGTATGAACATCCCCAAACTGGTTCAGAAAGTACTTCCTTCCATTGTCAGCATCAAAGTGGTCGGCGGCGGATCGGAAGACCAGGGCACCGGCATGATCATCTCCAAGCGCGGTTTGGTGGTGACCAATAACCACGTCATCGCCGCCGCGGTCGACGGGGGGACCATCACCGTCACGCGAAGCGGCACCACCCAGAGCGAAGCCGCCACGCTGGTCGGCACGAACCCCGTCGATGACGTGGCACTTATCCGCATTAACAACGCGTCCAACTTGACGCCCGTCACCTTTGGCAACTCCAACAAGCTCGAAGTGGGCGACTCACTCGTCGCGATCGGCAACGCGCTCGGGCTCGCGGCCGGAACGCCCACCGTGACCTCGGGAATCGTCTCCGCGCTCGGTCGCACCGTTACGGCGGGCACCGACACCGCTACCGAAACGTTGAACAACATGATTCAGACGGACGCCGCCATCAATCCCGGCAACTCGGGCGGTCCGCTGCTCGACTCCAGCGGCAACGTCATTGGCATGAACACGGCCGTCGCGGGAACCTTGTCGGACGGTGAGAACACTCAAAATATCGGCTTCGCCATTCCGGTGGCCACGATCCAATCACTCTTGCCAACTCTGATGGCGGGGGAGAGTGTCGTCACCCACGGGGCCTTCATTGGGGTGGAGATTGAGTCGATGACGCCATCACTGCAATCTCAATACGGATTTACAGTCTCCTCCGGGGCGGTAGTCATGAGTGTTATCTCGGGCACCGGCGCCGCAGCGGCCGGCGTCAAACAGGGTGACATCATCGTGGGCATTAACAGCACGACCATCGATAGCGCGCAGGACGTGAGCTCAGTGATCTCGTCACTGCACCCGGGTCAGCGCATCGCCTTGCACATCGTGCGCGGCACGAAGCATCTGGTCATCGACGTGACTCTCGGGAAAGAACCGTCCAGCTAGGAGAGCGTGGCCAGACCACCGTCGACGGGTATGACCGCACCGGTGATATAGCTCGCGGCGGCTGACGCCAGAAATATGGCCGTCCCCGCCATGTCGGAGGGCTGGCCTAAGCGCTTCATCGGCGCCGCCCGCACGATGTCGTCGCCCACCGCCTGGATGGTGGCGTGCATCATTCGCGACTCAAAGGGGCCGGGCGCGATGGCGTTCACCGTGACCATCGGGGCCAGGTACTTCGCCAGGTGGCGGGTGAGTTGATGCACGGCCGCCTTCGACGCCGAGTAGGCGTACGTCTCCATGGTCGGCACGCGAAGTCCGTCGATGGATCCAATGTTGATCACCCGTGAGGGATCCTCGACGCTCGCTCGTGCCTCCAAGAGCGGGCGAAGGAATTTCGTGAGGTGGAAAACCCCCTTGACGTTGAGCGAGAGGACGCGCTCAAACGCCGCCTCGTCGTAGTCGTCCAGGGGAGCGCCCCACGTCGCCCCCGCGTTATTGACCAGGACATCGAGGTGATCGGTGATCGTCGCCACGACATCGGCCAGACGTCGACACTCCGCTTCGGTGGAAAGGTTGGCCTGAATGAAGGTAAAAGATCCCTTCTTGGAGAGCTCCTCGGTGAGTGCTTCGCCCACGTCGGCTTTACGAGACGCCACCAGGACGACCGCACCTGCGTCAAGGAATCCTCGGGCGATCATCTCGCCGATACCGCTGGTGCCGCCCGTGATCAAAACGACCTTGCCCGAGACATCAAAGAGTGAACTCATGGGCGAATTGTAGGCCAGT
>Ga0181534_10001294_pt1 | contig 16420 bp, 3 predicted proteins | sample PEATcosm2014_Bin_37_FD_119758 | JGI IMG/M metagenome (GOLD analysis project Ga0181534, IMG submission 119758) | Peatland microbial communities from MTU Mesocosm Facility, Houghton, MI, USA - PEATcosm2014_Bin17_10_metaG | ecosystem: Environmental > Terrestrial > Soil > Wetlands > Peat | place... | reverse complement strand
CTGTCGGGCAACAATTCCTATGGACCTGGGTCAGGCGGCTATGGCACCTACCTGACCGGCGGCGCAATTTTGCAAGTGGGCAGCAGCACCGCGCTGGGGACCAGTGGCGTGAGCTTTACCGGCAACGGCACGCTGCAGGCGGGCGTGTCGGCCGGCTTGAACAACACCATTGATGTCTCGCCGGGCATGACCGCCACGGTGGACACCAGCGGAAACAGTCTTGCGCTGAATGGTGTCATCACCGACAGCGGCAATCTGACAAAGATTGGCAACGGCACGCTCTCGTTACCGGACAATCAGATTAATTCCTGCACCGGCATCAGCACCGTCAATGGAGGCATCTTGAGCGTTGCGTATGATGGAAATGTTTTTAATTTCTCAAACATTACTTTAAATGGTGGCATCCTGCTGGGAAACGGCCAAAGTGACAACGGTTATGAGGTTGTCATCGATCCTCCCATGGGCATTGGGCCGAAATCAGGCAGCGTTGGGGGAACAGCCCTCATTGATGCTGTCACCGGAACCACGCTTGATCTGCAAGGTCTCTTGGCTTCAGCCGGCAACACGGGAACCAACAACCTCGTGGTGAACAGCGGCGTGGGCGACAATGGCACGGTTTCCATGACGGTTGATGGGAATACGTATAATGGCACGACGGTCATCTCCAACGGCGTGCTGGACGTGGCTTCCTCAATGCCGCTCGCATTCTCCACCCTGAATTACAACAACCAGGGCGGCTATCTGTGGATTGACGGCATCACAACCATCACGCTGGGCGGACTGACTGGCGCGCAAAATTTGGGGCTGACCAACCTGAACGGGAACGCGGTAGCCTTGACGGTTGGAAATAACAATGCGAGCACCACTTACTCCGGCAACTTGAATGATGCCGGCTCGGGTGGCTCGCTGACCAAGTCTGGAACCGGCACCCTGACCCTGACAGGAACCAACACCTATACCGCTGCGACGACGCTCGCCGGCGGCACGCTCACGCTCACCAACGGCGGGCAGATCGTCAGCGCCGGCACGGTGACCATTAACAACGGCGGCGGCTCGGCGTTCAGGGTCAGTGGAGGATCGTTGAGCGCCGCTTCATTGACGATAAACGGCAACAACGTTGGTTTCATTCAATCGTCTGGAACCTCGTCCCTCACCAACAACGTCGCCTTCGCCCAAGACAACGCCAACAGTGGAGACTCGCTGCAAATTTTGGGCGGCACGTTCAACGCCAGCAGCTTGACTTCAGGCCGCACGAGCTTGAATTTTTCAACGCAACCGGCCGCCGGACAGACAACCACGCTGGGCATCTACATCACAAATGCCACGGTGACGATCACCAACACGCTGGGTGTGGGCGGACGTTCCACCGGCGCGAATTCCAGCACCTCGATGCGCGTGGACGGCGGCGCGCTGAACGTCGGCGGCACCACGACCATCACCATCAACAACGGCGCGCGCTGGAGCGTGCTGGACATCAACGGCGGCACGTTCACCAGCATGGACACAAACGGAGCGGGTGTGCAAATCGGCGGTGTATACGCAAGTGAAAGCGCGTTGTTCCTCATTCGTGCGGGCACGGTCAGCGTGAACAAGATTACCTTTGGCGACCTTGCCACGCAGACCAGTGGCACGGACGTTCTGAATCTGACCGGCGGCACGCTCTACATCGGCGCCGGCGGCATCATCATTACAAATCCGGCGCCGTTGTTTGCCACTTCCATCACGATGGGTGGGGGAACGGTCGGCGCATCGGCGGATTGGACTTCGTCGCTCCCAATCACTCTGACAAGCAATTTGACGTTCCAAGCGGCGGACATCGCCAATGTCGCGCACAACATCACCTTGAGCAATGTGCTGTCCGGCGCGGGCGGATTGACCAAGACCGGCAACGGCACATTGACGCTCTCCGCGGCAAATACTTACACCAACAGCACGGTAATCAGCGGAGGCACGTTGGTTTTGAGCGGCACGGCCTCCATTGCCGGCAGCGCGAATATTGATGTGGCCAGCGGGGCGCAGTTGGATGTTTCCGCCGTGAGCCCCTGGACTTTGGTGAGCGGGCAAACGCTCAAAGGCGGCGGCACGGTGACCGGTGCCAGCGTTACTGCCGCGGCCGGTTCGCGTATCACGCCCGGCGAATCCGGCCTCGGCACGCTTACCTTCAGCGGTGCCTTGTCGCTGAATGGCACGACTGTCATGAAGTTGAACCGCGCCGGTTCGCCAAATAGTGACCGGATTGTTGCCAACGCCAATTCCATTATCGCCGGGGGAACACTTACCGTGACCAACATCGGCGCAGGACTGCACGCCGGCGACACGTTCCAATTGTTTGGCACCAATGTTACCGGCCCGTTTGCCGCGACCAATCTGCCGGCAATTGATGCCGCCAACAACCTCGCTTACACTTGGACCAACAAGCTGGCCGCCAATGGCACCATCGCGGTGTTGACGGCGACGTCCTTGATCAACACCAACGCCTTCACGCTGACCAACAGCTTTGACGGCGTCAACCTGACGCTGTCGTGGCCGCTGGACCACACCGGATACCGGTTGCAGGCCCAAACCAACACATTGGCAACCGGCCTTTACACCAATTGGGTGGATATAGACGCGCATTTTACACCCGCCGCCAACACGACCAACAAGGTTGTCACCCCGGTCAACGCTGGCAACGGTTCCGTGTTCTATCGCCTGATCTATCCGTGAGGCTGGGTTGATGACAAGCGGACATCAGGTTTGGCGTAAAAATCTGTTTTGAGTCGCAAGGTTGCGGGTTCAAACAGTTGGCGGGAGCGTCTCGGGTTTGGCGCTCCCGCCGGGTTTTTTAGTTCGAATGCAGGCAAAAGATCATGTTGGGAGAATGTATGTTTATGAAAAATATTATGAATAAAAAAAGACGAAACGGTTTCACCTTGATTGAATTGCTGGTGGTGATTGCCATCATCGCCATCCTCGCGGCGCTGTTGCTGCCGGCGCTGGCGTCGGCCAAGCGGAAGGCAAAGCTCGCGCAGTGCCAGAGCAACTTCCACCAGATTGGCCTTGCCAGCAACGTCTACGCGAATGACTACAACGATTATTATCCGATTTGCAAGATTGGCGCCGGCAATAGTGGTGCGAACCAGTTCAATAATATCACCAGCCAGCATTATACGGTGTATGTCGCCACACTCCCTGCTGGCAGCACCCCCGTTAAGCAAACCATTCAAGCCGGCGTATTTGACTGCCTGGGGTTTTTATATGAAACCCATGGGATAGGCAATGGCATGGCTTTGTTTTGCCCGTCTTTCCCGGATTCCACGGGAGACACCCCGGCGGCATATTCAACTCCGTCATTTATGAGCACGCCTGTCACTCCAGCGTTGATTGGTGGTGGGTATGCAATCTATGGCACAATGTTGTTCAACCCGCGCAGAACAGATGCGTGGGGGACGGATAATGCGGGTGGTGGTGGTAATATTTCGCGGGCATTCCCAAAAACCAGCAGTCATTGGACAGGCCCCACGGACGGTGGCCCCACTACTGCCACGCCGGGCGCTTTGAACGGTTTTACCTACGCTGCCCCCGGCGGCAGGCATCTTTTTGGGACGGACAACATGGCAATATTAAACCAATACGCATCATTCTCACCGGGCACGTTTGCCCATTATCCCTCCCAGGGCTTTAACTGCCTGTTTACGGATGGATCAGTGTCATTTGTTCAGAGCGTAACGGCGTTTAATTTCATAGCCCCCGGCAATAATCTCCCGGGGCCTGTCACCCCTGACAACGAAGGCGCTCCCGTTCCCCAAATATATGACGCAATTTACAGTTGGCTTGAAAACGGCCAGTGAATGGCATTCTCTGATAACTGGGGGCCTTGCGAATTGTGATCTGGCGGACGATGGTGCTGTGAACTTTATATAGACTGGAACAAACAGCGGTTGCAGCGGATCATATTCGCGGGCGTTCTTATTGCAGCTCATCAAGCCATGACGAATGAGCAAAATCTCTATCAGCTCCAATTGAAATGGCTGATCTCAATTAATGATTGTTATGAAAATTATAAAAATCCTTTGTCTGTGCGGCCTGTTCGCGACCGGCTCCCTGTTCGCGAACATCCCCGGCGGCGGCAATGGCGCCGGCGCGAACGTCACCATCACCACCAACACCAGTGCCAACACCATCACGATGGCCAACGGCATCGTGACGGCGGTCATCAATTACAATACCTCGCAAATTCTTCAGCTCACCTACCTCGGCCATCAAATAACCGCCGGCGGCACCAGCGGCACCAGCGCGTTTTACTGGCAGGGGCAGAATTCCGTTGGCGAACAAACCGGTGCCAACGGCATCCTGTCGGTGGTGGTCAATCCCGCGACCAACAGCGGCAATTTCGCGGAGATCTGCATTGCCAACCTCTACACCAATCAAGGCACCAACGCCTATGTCGCCGACGCGTATTATTATTTCGCCATGTTCCGTGGTTCGCCGGGGATTTATGCGGCCGAGGACATGGAACGGTCAACCAACACCGGTTCCGCAGTGGCGGGCGGCGCGGACATTCCCAGTTTGACGGGCAAGATGGACGGGAGTTTTTTCAACTGGATGGGCCAGGATTCGGGACGCCACATGCTCCGGCAAGGTCCGTCCGACATCGCCATCCCGGGAATCAACAACTGTCCGAAGGAAGTCACCTTGTTGACGAACGGGGTGCTCGCCGGCCAGTTTGAATGCAAGTATGATTATTCCGGCGACCTGAACTCGTTGCACTTCTTCGGCTGGTGCAGCACCACGCTGAACCCGAATTTTGGCGCGTGGATGATCCACCCCAGCAGTGAATATTTTTCCAGCGGGTCAAAGCATCCGGAAATCATCGGCCAGGCTGACATGTTCAACTGCACTTTCAAAAGTGTCCATTTCGGGTTTGGCAGCGATCTGAATTTCACGAATGGCGAGACCTGGTCACGCGTTTGCGGGCCGCTCTTTATTTATTTTAACCAGGTTCCCGCCAGCACGCCCAATCCGCAAAATGTGCTTTATGCCGATGCCGCCGCGCAGTCCGTTGCGGAACAAGGCGCGTGGCCCTACACCTGGCTGGCTGACACCAATTACGCTCAGGCTTCTGGCCGGGGCACGGTCACCGGCAAGCTGGTCATCAATGACAGCGGCAATCCGAATGCCTCCGCTGCCGGAATGTGGGTGGGCGTGGAACAGCAACCGCCTTCCTCGCTCAGCCCGCCGACCACCGATTTTCAATTTTTCAGCAAAAATTTGCAATTCTGGGTGCAGACGGATACGAATGGAAATTTTTCCATCCCCAACGTCGTCGCCGGAAACAACTACACGCTGCTGTCGTTCGGGCCGGGAGCCATCGGGTTGTATCAGTCGCAATCCTTCGGCAGTCCCGCGCCGCCGGTGCAACTTTATGTGCCGTCCGCGCAATTTTCCGTCACGGTCACCGGCGGACAGACCAACAATCTTGGCAACGTTGTTTGGGCGCCGGCGCGCGTGGGCGCGACGGTTTGGGAGATGGGAGTTCCGGACCGGGACACGACTGAATTCCGGCACGGTTCGGACTACTGGCATGGCGATCTTGGCAGCGCGACAAACCTGCCCGTCAATTGGGCGCAGTGGCAGGATTACAACCTGGATTTTCCCAACGGCGTGAATTTTACCAACGGCATCAGCCGCTGGTCGGCGGACTGGGATTACGCGCAGCCGACTTCATTGGATCCGACGACCGGCAATCTGAACCCGACAACGCAAAATATTTTCTTCAATCTGCCCAGCACACCTTCCGGCAGTTCGCAGGCGTCCATTTATTTCGCCGTCGTCGGCGATTATTCGGGGCCGGTCGAGGTCACCGTCAATGGCACGCTTTTGAACGGCACGGGTTTCTTCCCATACTATAGCAGCAGTGATCCGATGATCCGCATGGAATCGCACGGCGTTTTTTGCGACTACCGCCTGAACTTCGCGGGCAATCTGCTGCACTCGGGCCAGAATGAAATCCAGTTGAACATGCGCAAGGGCGGATATTTTTCCGACGGCATCTTGTATGACTACATCCGGCTGGAACTGACCGGCTACGTTCCGCCGACGCCCGCAGGATTGACGGCCATTGCCGGCAATGGTTTGGTGGTTTTGAATTGGCCGGCCAGTTCCGGCGCGACCAGTTACACCGTCTCGCGCTCGACGACTTCCGGCAGCGGCTACACGGCCATTGCTACAAATATAATTGGTCCGATAGTCGGCAGTGATGTTCCCGACGCGACTTACACGGATAATTCCGTCGTAAATGACACGCCGTATTATTACGTCGTGTCGGCGGTGAATCCGAACGGCCAGAGCACCAATTCCATTGAGGCCACTGCCACACCGTCGGCATCCACGCCGCCCGCGCCCGCCGCGCCAACCGGTTTGACGGTGACGCCGGGGAATTTGAAGGCGACGCTCACTTGGAACGCTTCGCCCGGCGCGGCGACTTATACCATCCAGCGCACCGTGATCACTGCGGGCGCCAACGCCAACGATCCCGGAGCCGAGGCGGTCACTTTGCCAAACGGTTTCGTGCCGACAAATATTGTCAACAGCTTTGTCACCACCACCAATTACACGGACACCGGCCTGGCCAACAATGTCCTTTACGCCTACACCGTCAGCGCGGCGAACGCCAACGGGCAGAGCGCCGCTTCCGCGCCGGTCAGCGCCACGCCCTTGCCAAGTTTTCCAACTGCGCCGACCAACCTCTCGGCGACGGTGAGTTCAAACCAGGTGAACTTGAGCTGGAACGAAGTCAACATTGCCGAGACTTACATCGTCAGCCGCGCCACATCGATTTCGGGGCCATACACTGTTGTGGACGATCCGGAATGGCTCACCCTTTCCACCGACAGCGGCTTGAATTACAACACGACTTATTATTACGAAGTTGCCTCGGCGAATCTTGCCGGCATCAGCACCAATTCCGCGCCGCTGACCGTCACCATCGGGCCAGCCACGCCCGTTCTCACTGCCGTCGCCGGCAACGCGCAGGTTTTGCTTAGTTGGAGCGCCCCGTCCGGTGCGACCAATTATGTCCTGCAACGCTCCACCACCAGCGGTGGATCTTACTTGACGCTTCTTTCCACCACAAATATCAGTTATCTCGACATGGCGGTAACTAACGGCACGACTTATTACTATGTTGTCTTTGCCGTCGGTCCGAACGGCACAAGCCAGCTCTCAATTGAAGCGAACGCAACGCCAGCAGCCGCTCCGGCGGGCAATTGGATCAACTCCATCACCGCGTCGCCGCAAGGCTGGAACGTCAATGGCAATTGGGGCGGCAACATTTATCCCAACGGCGTGCAGGCCGCCGCGACCATCAACTCCGCCATTTCGGCGAACCAAACCATCAATCTGAACCAGGCCATCACCATTGGCACTTTGAACATCGGGGCTCCGGGCGGAGCGGCGGCGTTCAACGTCACCGGCAATGGTGGAAACTTGATGCTGAACAACGCGCCCAGCCAAGCCGTGCTCATGCAGTTGTCCACGAGCAAGGGCGACACGGTTTCCGCGCCGATGACCGTCACTGGCAGCTTGCTGGTCACGAATGCCGCCGCCAATCCGTTCACCGTCTCCGGCAACATTACCGGCGCCACCAATGGCATCACGGTGAATGGCAATGTGACCTTGTCCGGCAACATCTCCGTTGACACCAATGGCATCACGGCCTACGGCCCCGTGACCTTGTCCGGCACGAACAGCTACACCGGCAACACAACCATTCTTGCCAGCAGCTTGACCGTTTCCGGCGGAACCATTAACGCTCCGAACAGCACCATCACCGTCGGAAATGGCGCAACCGGAGTTTCGTTTGGAGTCACCGGCGGCACGGTCACGGCCAATACGCTGAACGTCGCCCCGGTCGGTGGATCAACCGGCGACAGCGCGTCCATCACCGGGTCTGGATCAGTTGGCTTCACAAACGTGAATCTCGGAAGCGGAGGCAACACATCCGGGCCGTTCACCATCAACACCACCGGCACGGTGGCCTTGGGGACGCTGATTGATTACAAGGATTTAAGTGGCAACGGGCCGAGCAAAACGAGCGGGTTGATAATCAACAACGGCACGGTCACCGCCACCAGCGTCTTGATTCAAAACACCGGCTCCGGCGCGAACATGAACTTGAACGGCGGCTCGCTGACAATTGGCAACGCGTCGGCCACCGGCGCCTTTAGAATCGGCAATGGCGCCAGCACACGCGGCGGATTCCTGACGATGACCGGGGGGACATTAACTTACCTGGGAACCGACGGACTGTTGCTGAACACTTTGTCCGGCAGCGTGAACGGCGCGAACATCAGCGGCGCCGGTTCCGTTGCCACACTCACCGGGGTCACGCTCAATCAAATCAATGCCGCCGGCGCGACGAGCTGGCTGGTCGTCTCCAACGGTGCGACACTTTATCTGGGTGGCTCGGGACTCGTGATGAATCAACCAGGTGCCAATGTGTTTGCCTCGTTTGGAAACGGGGGTGCCACTATCGGAGCCATCGCCGACTGGTCATCCGTCGCGCCTCTCACCCTGGCTGGCAACACGACCTTTAAGGCGGCGGATGCTTCGGGTGTCGCCCACAATATTTCTCCCGGCGGCGTTTTGTCCGGTGGAGGTGGGCTGACCAAAACCGGCGCGGGCGCACTGACGCTGACCGGCGCGAATACTTACAGCGGCAACACCGTGGTGAATGCCGGAACCTTGCTGGTCAATAATTCCGCCGGCAGCGCGACCGGTGCGGGTGCGGTTTCCATCGCCAATGGCGGCACCCTCGCGGGCAGCGGTATCATTTCCGGCGCGGTGACAGTAAACTCCGGCGGAGAACTGGCACCGGGCAATCCGCTCGGCACGCTCACCTTCGGCAATTCGCTCACGCTCGCGTCTGGCAGCACCAACATTTTTGAAATCAGCACCGCGCCGGCGACCAATTCTGTTGCAAAAATTTTTGGCGCGTTGACCAACGGCGGCACGCTCATCGTCACCAATGTTGGCGCGGCGGCCCTGACCAACGGCAACAGTTTCCAACTGTTCAGTGCGGCCAGTGAAAGCGGCTCGTTTGCGAATGTTGTTTTGCCGTCGTTGCCCGCTGGCCTGGCTTGGAATACGAACAGCTTGAACACAAGCGGCACGGTGTCGGTGGTGGTCAATGCCAGACCCTTCATCGGTTCGACAGCCCTGTCCGGCAGTGGTTTTGTCCTCGTCGGGACGGGCGGCGTGGCCAATGCGAATTTCTATCTGCTGTGCTCGACCAACCTCGCCGCACCGCTGACCAACTGGACGCGGCTGCTGACCAACCAGTTCGATGGCTCCGGCAATTTCAATTTCACCAACCCAATCGATTTCAATGCCGCACAGAACTTTTATCTGCTGCAGTTGCCCTGACCAGAGACCAGTCTTGATGAAGACGCAACGCACCCGGATTTCGTTTTTGACTGCTGCCGTGGCTGCGGCCATTTTTTTCGCAGGCCATCCGGTTGCCGCACAAACTTATGTGCCGCCCGCTTCGCCCCGGGTTGATTACAATTTCAATTCCGGCTGGAAACTTTTCGTCGGAGACCCGGCCAATGCACAACTGCCGGGCTTTGACGACAGTTCCTGGACCAATGTGACGCTGCCGCACGCCTGGAACGAGGACAGCGCCTTCAAAGTCTTCATCGCCAATATGCCCACCGGCATCGCGTGGTATCGCAAACATTTTACGATGCCACCGGGCAGCAGCGGGCAGAAAGTTTTTCTGGAATTCGAGGGCATACGTCAGGCCGGGGATGTCTACATCAACGGCCAGTGGGTTGGCCGCACCGAAAACGGCGTGATGGCTTCCGGGTTTGACATCACCAGCAATTTGCTGGCCTATCCACTGGACAACGTCGTGGCCGTGCGCACGGACAATTCCTTCAATTATCTGGAGGTGGCCACCGGCGCGGCGTTTGAGTGGAACAGCTCCTCGTTTTACGCCAATTACGGCGGCATCAACAAAAACGTGAAACTGCACCTGTCCGGCCTGGTGTATCAGACGCTTCCGCTGTTTTCCAATCTCGGCACGGTCGGCACCTATGTTTATGCGCAGAACATCAGCGTGCCCGGCCAGTCCGCCGTGATCCACGCGGACACGCAGGTTCGAAATGAAGACTTGGTGGCGCACACGCTGACTTACAACGTGGTGATCGTGGACACAAACGGCGCGGCGCTGACGAATTTTCCGGGCACCTCGGTGACGATCCAGCCGGGGCAGACCAATTTGCTCACTGCCAGTTCGGTGGTCACGAATTTGAATTTCTGGAGCTGGGGCTACGGCTATCTTTACGACGTCTATACCATTCTGTCCGAGAGCAACAATGTCTTGGATGTGGTGCGGACGAAAACGGGTTTCCGCGAAACGGCCTTCACGAACGGCATGGTTGTTCTTAATGGTCGCGTCATTGACATTCACGGCTACGCCCAGCGTTCCACCGATGAATGGCCCGCCATCGGCTGTTCTGTTCCTACTTGGATGGACGATTACAGCCAGCGGCAGGTGGTGGATGGCGGGGGCAACAATATGCGCTGGATGCACGTCACGCCGGGCAAGCAGATCATCGAAGCCTGCGACCGGCAGGGATTGATGATGTCCATGCCGGCGGGCGACCAGGAAGGGGATGTCACCGGCGTCCAGTGGAATCAGCGCACAAACCTCATGCGCGACGCCATCATTTACAACAAAAACAACCCGAGCATTCTATTTTACGAATGCGGCAACTCCGGCATCGCCGAGACCCAGATGGTTGAAATGAAAGGAATCCGCGACCAATACGATCCTTACGGCGGACGCGCCATCGGCTGCCGCGAAATGCTGGCCAGCACGAACGCCGAATATGGCGGCGAAATGCTTTACGTTGACAAGAGCGCGCGCAAGCCGATGTGGATGATGGAGTATTCGCGCGACGAGGATTTGCGGAAATACTGGGACGATTTTTCGCCGCCATACCATCTGGACGGCATCGGTTACTCTTATGATGGCAGCAATCCTTCCGCTTATGTCAATCGCAACCGGGATTCGATGGCCATCGAAAACGTCACCCGGTGGTATGACTACTACATCCAGCGGCCGGGCACCGGCACGCGCGTGAACGCCGGCGGCGCAAAGATTATTTACTCCGACTCCAACACGCAATGCCGGGGCGTGCAGAATTACCGGCGCAGCGGCGCGGTGGATGCCCTGCGCATTCCCAAGGACACTTATTTCGCGCATCAGGTCATGTGGGACTGCTGGGTGGATGTCGTCAACCCGCGCATTTACATCGTCGGCCATTGGAATTATGCCCCCGGCACGGTCAAAGATGTCGAAGTCGTTTCAACCGCAGCCAATGTGCAATTGTTCCTCAACGGCCAGTCGCTCGGCTACGGCGTGCAGAGCTTCGGTTTTCTTTACACCTGGCCCAACGTGACGTGGTCGCCAGGCACGCTGGAAGCGGTGGGTTATGATTCCTCGGGCAATCAGGTTTGCACCGACACGCGCGTGACGGTCGGGCCGGCGGTCGCGATTCAATTGACACCTATACTTGATCCCACCGGGTGGAAGGCCGACGGCCAGGATTTGGCGATGTATCAAGTGGAGGTGGTGGACGCGCAGGGCCAGCGCTGCCCGACGAATCTGGACATGATCAGTTTCGCCTTGAGCGGCCCGGCGGAATGGCGCGGCGGCATCGGAACGCGATCCGACACCGCGCCGGCGGACAATTACATCCTGTCCACCAACCTGCCGGTGGAGTGCGGCGTCAATCGCGTCCTCGTGCGTTCGACCACCAACGCCGGCCCGGTGACGCTGACCGCGACAGCACCGGGACTGATTTCCGCCACGACGAATGTGGACACGATTCCCTTCGCGGTGACCAACGGCCTGGCGACAGTGATGCCGGGAGACGGACTGGTTGCGAACTATTCGCGCGGCCCGACTCCGCTCACGCCGTCCTATACGGTTTCGCGCGCGGCCGTGCCGGTGGCGAGCATCACCGCCGGCGCGGCTTCGAGCAGCTTGACCAACACGATTGACGACGACGAAACCACCTCGTGGACCAGCAGCAGCACATCCGGGCAGAATTGGATTCAATACACGCTTGTCCGCACCGCGCTCGTTTCGCAAGTTGTTGTGAAATTTACAACCACGCCGCGCGGCGACACCTATCCGCTGTCCGTTCAGGTCAACGGCACGACGGTTTATAACGACAGCGTTCCCACCAGCTACGGTTATGTGACGATGGATCTATCGCCGCCAACCTTGGGAAACACCGTCCGCATCAGCCGGACCACTTCCGGCAGTTTTCCGATTGCGGAAGTGGAATTCTATGAACCGGCGACCGCCAACAGCATTCCGTCGCCCGCAGCTCCCAGCGGTCTGACCGCCACGCCCGTCAGTCCCACGCAAATCAGTCTGGCGTGGACGGACAACGCCACGAACGAAACCGGCTACCGGATCGAACAGTCAACGGACAATGTTTATTTTGCGCAAATGTTCATCCCCAAACCCGGCGCGACCAATTTCACAAATGGCGATCTGGTGCCGGGCACGAAAAATTATTACCGTGTGCGGGCGTTGAACGCCACCGGCGTCTCCACCGATGCCACCGCCAGCGCAACCACTCCCTACGGCACGGCGGCAACTCCGTTCAACCTCACGGCGGCGGCGGGTGACGGCGTGGTGGCGCTGAATTGGGATCCCATGCTTGGCGTGACGGGCTACAATTTGAAACGCTCCTCGAATGGTGGCAGTTCCTACACGACCATCGTCAGCCTGAACACCAACAGTTATCTGGACACCGGCCTGACCGACGGCACGAATTATTTCTATGTGGTTTCCGCCACCAACCCCAACGGCGAAGGCAGCAATTCCGTTCCGGCCAGCGCCACGCCGGTGGCCACGAGCATTTATGAAGCCGAGAACGCCAATCTGAACGGCGTTGGCATCGGCGACGATGAGCCTGGTTTTTCCGGCACTGGTTTTGGTGATTATCTGAATTCCTCCGGCGATTATATTTCGTGGAACGTCAACGCGCCGTCCAATGCGGTCTATTCGGTGGCGATCCGCTACGCGCTCGCCAGCGGCAGCCTGCCACTGCAATTGATGGTGAACGGCAGCGTGGTGGCCGCCAGCCTGAACTTTCCGGCAACCGGCGGCTTGGCCAGTTGGTCATTCGTCACCAACAATGTCACGCTCAACGCCGGCAACAACATCATCCAGCTTACCGACACCGGTTCCAGCGGCCCGAACGTGGACTATCTCCAGCGGCTCAATGCCGTCGCCGCCGCGCCGCCTCCGCCGACCGGCACCAACCTCGTTTGGAGCGGCGTGATAAACAGCGCGTGGGATTATACCACCGCCAACTGGGACAGCGGTTCCACCGCTATGACCTATACTGACAACTGCTATGTTACTTTTAATGACACGGCCACCAGCGCCAACGTCACCATTGCCGCGCCAGTCAGTCCCGCCGCAGTCACATTCAGCAACTCCATTCTAAATTACACCGTGAGCGGCACTGGCAACGGTGGTTTGGCGGGCGCGACGGGATTGACCAAGTCTGGAACGGGCACGCTGACACTTTCCGGCGCGAACACGCAGACCGGCAACACCATGGTTCAAGGTGGCAATCTGACGATTTCCGGCGGAACCTTCGGCAGCTCCGGCAGCACGATCCAGGTCGGCAACGGCGCGACGGGAATTTCGTTCAACATGACCGGCGGCACGGTCACGGCCAGCAACTTGAACGTCGCGCCGCTTGCCAACTCAACCGGCGACAACGCCTCAATCGCCGGTTCGGCGTCAGCCAATTTCGCCAATGTGAATCTTGGTTCATCCGCAAACACATCCGGGCCGTTCATCATCAACACCACCGGCTCGGTGGCACTCGGAGTTTTCATTGATTACAAGGATTTGCAGGGCAACGGACCGAGCAAGGCCAGCGGCCTCATCATCAACAACGGAACTGTTTCCGCCACCAGCGTCTTGATTCAAAACACCGGTTCCGGCGCGAATATGAACCTGAACGGCGGCTCGCTGACGATTGGCAACACTTCGTCCACGGGCGCGTTCAAGATTGGCAACGGCGCCAGCACGCGCGGCGGATTCCTGACGATGACCGGAGGCGCGCTGACGTATTTGGGAACCGACGGTCTGTTGCTGAACACGCTGTCTGGCAGCGTCAACGGCGCGAACATCAGCGGCGCGACCTCCGTGGCCACGCTCACCGGCGTCACGCTGAATCAAATTAACGCCGCCAGCGCGACGAGCTGGCTGGTCGTTTCCAACGGCGCGACACTTTATTTGGGCAGCGCCGGACTCGTCGCCAACCAGCCTAGCGCCACCGTATTCGCCTCGCTCGCAAACGCCACCATCGGAGCCGTCACCAACTGGTCTTCCATCACGCCGATTACTTTGACAGGCGCGGCTACCTTTCAAGCCGCAGACACAGCGAACCTCACGCACAACATTTCATTTGGCGGGATTTTGTCCGGCACTGGCGCGCTGGCCAAAACCGGCGGCGGCACGCTCACGTTGACTGGCACGAATACGTATTCCGGCGCGACAACAATCAGCGCAGGGAAATTATTGCTCAACGGTGTGCTGTCGGCCAATGGCACCGTCACCGTTGCCAGCGGCGGCACGCTGGGCGGCAGCGGAATTATTTCCGGCGCGACGATGGTTCAGTCCGGTGGAACGCTTGCCCCCGGTAATTCACCCGGCACGCTGACGTTCAGCAATTCGCTGACGTTGAATTCCGGCTGCACAAATTATTTTGAGATCAGCCAATCGCCGCTGACGAATGATGTGGCCGAAGTGCTCGGCGCGTTGACCAACGGCGGCACACTCATCATCACCAATATCGGCGTGGCGGCTTTGACCAAGGGCGACGGTTTCAAATTGTTCAACGCCGCCAGTTACAACGGCGCGTTTGCCAGCGTGATTCTTCCGCCGCTGCCCGCCGGGCTTGGATGGAATACCAGCGCTTTGAACACCAGCGGCACGCTGTCAGTGGTCGTCATCACCAAGCCCGTCATCGGGACGGTTTCGATTTCCGGCGGCGGCCTTGCGCTGGCCGGCACGGGCGGCGTGGCCAATGCGAATTTTTATCTGCTCGGCTCGACCAATCTTTCCACGCCGTTGATCAACTGGACGCGGCTGCTGACCAACCATTTCGACAACAGCGGCAATTTCAACTTTTCCAATTCCTGCGGGACAAGCTCGCAAAACTTTTACCTGCTCCAATTGCAGTAACCAATTTGCCCGCTGAAAGATTTTTTATGTGAGAAAACTTGCCACGTCCTCTGTGTCGGTTTTTGCCACCGTTGCACTGCCAACGGCGACAAATTGGAGGCGCTTGATCGCCGGCCGCGCTGGGCGGGTCTTTCAACCTCGCGCACGGTGGACATCGAAACGCCCTTGGGTCTGCGGGGGCGGTTTTTAATGCGCCCTCCGTTTCCATTTGCGAGCGGATGTAGTCACGGACGCTGGCCAAGTCCCAAAGGCGCACACCTGATTTTCTGCCACGCATACGGAGCAAAACGCCCTTAATTTTGCCGTCGAGAAACAGGTTGTCGGCGGTCCCGCGCCGAAGTCCAAAACAATTTTTAAGATCAATGATTCAGGAGGTTGAGAACGTTCGCCTGTAGGAGTTGAAATCAGAAATATTTCACGCCTTCGCGTAAACCTCCGCGCCCTTTGCCACAAACTCCTTCGACTTTTCTGCCATGCCCTGCTTCAGCGCCTCTTCCTCGGCGAGGCCTTGTTCGGCGGCGTATTTGCGGACGTCCTCGGTAATCTTCATGGAACAGAAATGCGGGCCGCACATGGAACAAAAATGCGCGGTCTTGGCGCCGTCCTGCGGCAGCGTTTCGTCGTGGAACTCGCGCGCGGTGACGGGGTCGAGCGCGAGGTTGAATTGGTCCTCCCAGCGGAATTCAAAGCGCGCCTTGGAGATGGCGTTGTCGCGATATTGCGCGCCGGGATGGCCTTTGGCGAGGTCGGCGGCGTGCGCGGCGATCTTGTAGGTGATGACGCCGTCTTTCACGTCTTTCTTGTTCGGCAGGCCGAGGTGTTCCTTGGGCGTGACGTAGCAGAGCATCGCGCAGCCATACCAACCGATCATCGCCGCGCCGATGCCGCTGGTGATGTGGTCGTAGCCGGGCGCGATGTCGGTGGTGAGCGGTCCGAGCGTGTAGAATGGCGCTTCGCCGCACCATTCGAGCTGCTTCACCATGTTCTCCTCGATCATGTGGATGGGCACATGGCCGGGACCTTCGTTCATCACCTGCACGCCTTTGGCCCAGGCGCGTTTGGTGAGTTCGCCCTGCGTTTCGAGTTCGCCGAATTGCGCGCGGTCATTCGCATCGGCAATGCTGCCGGGGCGAAGTCCGTCGCCAATGG
>Ga0181534_10001293_pt1 | contig 16445 bp, 7 predicted proteins | sample PEATcosm2014_Bin_37_FD_119758 | JGI IMG/M metagenome (GOLD analysis project Ga0181534, IMG submission 119758) | Peatland microbial communities from MTU Mesocosm Facility, Houghton, MI, USA - PEATcosm2014_Bin17_10_metaG | ecosystem: Environmental > Terrestrial > Soil > Wetlands > Peat | place... | reverse complement strand
TAGCATCTTGCGCTTGGGTAGATATTTACCCGGCTTCTTTACTTTATTTGTGAAAATAATTGCCCTCTTGGCGTTTGTCCCTTCAATTGGTCCGCTGGTGAGAGCTGTGGCAACAATGTAGATGACTAATCATAAGAGTCCGCGGAAACCGATTGGCATTCGCCATGACGATAATAAAGATCGGGTACAAAAAAAGCTCCGGCTAAGCAAAATGAGGATCACAAGCCCATAAAAAAACAAGAGCCCTGTAGACACAGCGCTCTATTCGTTATTCTTTCAGGTTCATTGACACAATAACATATTAAATAATTATGCCAGAAATCGGTAACCGGTAGTTAAGGGTGTATTGTGCAATTTTTTCCTCAGCCTGACCGGTTTGCATGGGGGTAGCAGGCGGAATACCCCTAACGTGTATGAAACTTCTTGTTGGTTGATAATGAATGCGCCATGATAGGGTCTACATTGAATAGCTGGAAATGGTATTGCTTTTGAAACTATATAGAAAAAAGCAGGTTATGGTGAACCATTCAGATATACACTTTCTTGCTGAGAAAATAATGGACTTAAGAAGCGCCCTGCTCTTTAGCCAGAACAACTCTGTATTGAAGCTGTACACTACTATTGTGAATATCCTTCATGTGGATGAGTTGGGACAGCTGTGGTTTACCATTGCCCGTCCCAGACAGGCCCTCCAGGAATTTGACAGAGAGTTTCCTGTCCGTATGGAATTTTTCAGGAAAGGGAAGGGGTATTTCATGCACATTACGGGCAAGGCTTTTATCATTAATGATCCGGAGGAGATCAATAGCCTGATAGCAGCGGGTATTGTGGACCATATTCCCGGGCATATGGTACTGATCAAGGTGAAGATGAGCAAGGCTGATTATTTTGAGCCTGTAGATACTTCCCATACAGGATGGTGGAGGGATCTGCGCATGCAGGTATATGGCTGGCTATTCAATAGCAGACCCGGCTATAAGCCTTATCATCTGTCCATGGCATAGGTTTTGAATAGTCTATCCTAAATTCCGATATGAAAATTACAACCACACAGTATGTAATAGCTTTATTGATCTTTGGTACGATCAGTTGTAACAGTAACCAACAGGACAGCGCCAAAGACGCCAAAGATTCGAATGCAGTAAAGATGGATAGTACGGGTAGTTCTACAGGACAAACCTCTTCGATCCCTGCTTCTGTATCCAAAGACGACGCCCAGTTCGTGGTCAATGTGGCGAATGCCGGTATGACCGAGATCCAGTTGGGACAGCTGGCACAACAAAAGGGGACGGCAAAGGATGTGAAGATGTATGGGGGTATGATGGTGAAGGACCATACAGCGGCTACCGATAAGTTGAAAGACGTAGCTGCGGCAAAGAATATCACGTTGCCGGCGACCGTATCTCCCGAGATGCAAAAGAATATCGATGATCTGGGGCAGAAGAGTGGTAAGGATTTCGATAAGGCTTATATCAGTATGATGGTGGACGACCATAAGAAGGTTATCGATATGTTCCAGAGTGAGATCAAGTCTGGCTCAGACTCTACGATCCGGGATTTTGCGAATAATACCCTGCCTACTTTGCAACAACATCTTGCCAAGGCGGAAGAATGCAAGAAGATGCAGAAGTAAGTGTGATTCTTTGAATTTTGTAATAATTGGTTTGAAAACGATAATCTCCTTTATCCAGCGTGCCGGTAATTTTGCTGTATAAATAATCAAATATGCAATACAGACAACTCGCTAATACCGGCGAAAAATTATCGGCCATTGGGCTGGGGATCGCGTTTGTCGCCTATAGTTCATTGTCGAGAGGATTGGTGACCAATGCTCGATTTGTCCAAGGGTAATGTGCAGGAGCTGGAAGCTATCGTGGCCCGTTATCCTAATATAGGCGACCGGTATACGGAAGCCGCTATGAAGATGGTGAATATTTAGCAATAATAGCAGAGCAGAACAAGGAAGGTCACCCCAGCCGATGGGGTGGCCTTTTTTTATGCGATCATATTTCAGGGTATATTCCGATTTTATGTCTTATTCCGATCTCAGGTTTTTGGCAGGATCGGCTGTTGCCGAGCGGAAGGCTTCGACGCTTATGGTAAATGCCGAGATGATGAGGGCGGCTCCGCCTGCGATGGCGAATACGGTCCATCCTATCGATATTTTATAGGCGAAATTCTGTAGCCAGCGGTGCATGACATACCAGGATATGGGTATGGCGATGATGATGGCGATCAATACAAGCCGGATGAAGCCTTTGGTGAGCAGGAGCATCAGGCTTTGGACGCTGGCGCCGAGGACTTTACGGATACTGACCTCTTTGGCTTTCTGTGTGGCCAGGAAGGCGGCCAGACCGAGAAGGCCGAGGCAGGCGATGAGGACGGTAAGTCCGGTGAAGACTCCGAGGATGCTGGCCAGTCTGCTTTCTTCATCATATCGATGGGCGAAGGTTTCGTCGAGGAAGTCGAAGGTAAAGGGAGTGGTAATGTCGTAGTGTTCGTAGATCTTTTTGATCGATTCGATGGTAGTGGGCAGGTTGACCCCGGGTTTGACCTTGACCATCATGCAGCCGTTGGACACAGTGCCCCATCTACCTGCGCTGTCCTTGTCGATCAGCAGGCAGGCGGCATCGACCTTGGAATGAAGGGAGGTGTAATTGAAATCTTTAAGGACGCCGGCGACGGTGTATTTTTTATCTCCATCCATGGTGATCTGGTGACCGACGGGATTGACAGGAAGTTGCAATGTACGGATGGCTGTTTCATTGATAATGATCCCGCGATCCTGGAGGTAGATATTGGGACCTATTGGCGGGTATTTCCATTGCATGTCCAGCAGGGGGATATACTGGTCATCGACGTTGAGTGCTACGAGGGAGACCGATCTTCCGCCACCCAGGTCGGCCTGGAATACGTTATAACTAAGGTATAGTTCATAATTGGCTGTGGCTACGTTGCTGATCCCTGCGAGATCCCTGACGTCTTTTTTGAGGGCGGGATAATGGTTGCCGATGGTATGGGAAAAGGGGATAGCCAGTACATTGGACCTATTGACCCCGGTATCGGTATGGTGGAAGAAGTCAAGTTGTCTTTCGATGAGGATACTGCTGATGACGAGGATCGTACTGACGGTGAACTGTATGACGGTGAGTGTCTTACGAACGGCGGCGCCTCCCTGTTGCCGGCTCATCCTGCCATAGAGGGTGGTGATAGGGTTGAAAGCCGAGAGTACGAGGGATGGATATGATCCTGCGAGGAGGATGGTGAGCAGGAGCAGGCCTGCAAATAAGGCTATGATAGAAGGGTGATAGATGAATGTGGGATCGATACTAAGTCCGATGATGCGATAGAAGGCTGGTTCGGCCAGGTGGAAGAGACCCAGCCCTAAGACGAAGGCGATGATGGAATAGAGGGCTGATTCCACATAGAATTGCTGGGCGATCCTGGAGCGGCTGGCTCCGCTGACCTTGCGGACACCGACCTCTTTGGCGCGAAGGGTAGCCCGGGCTGTGGCGAGGTTCATATAATTGATCAGGGCGAGAAGGAGGATGAGTCCGGCTACGAGAGGGAAGACAGTAAGGTATTTTCCGTTGGAAGCGTTATCTCCGGATAGGTTGTTCCCTATAAAAGGTCTTATGTAATAACTTGCGGGAACGTCTTTCATGATCTTGTTCTGTGCGGCCAGTCTTTGGATGGTCTTCTCGACGTTATGGCTTTGGGCGCCGGGTTTCAGTCGATAATAGATAGACCAGTCGCCATAGAGGATATCAGGATTACTGAGGAGGGAGGCTCCGTCTTTCATGGCGATCACACTGGATTGGGCGGCGACAAAATCATATTTGATGCTGGAATTAGAGGGGGCCGGGGCTACGATGCCGGTTACCTGGAAAGTATATGCGCTATCATAGCGTAGGAATTTACCGATGGGGTCGGCATTGCCAAAATATTTCCTGGCTGCGGCGGCTGTGATGACAACGGAGAAGGGCTTGATGAGAACTCCGTCTGGATTGCCCTGTTGCAGGTGGAAGTTGAAGAAGCGAAAGAAATTGCTGTCTGCGAACAGGAAATTCTCTTCACTAAATTTTTTTGAGGGATCGGCCGGATTCATGACGACTTTGCTTTGCCAGGGGTTTTGCAGGCGGATCGAGCTTTCGATGGAGGGATCTGCTTTTTGGATGGCAGGGCCTGTGGGATAGCTCATGCCCTGGAATTGAACGGAGTCGCCTCCCATTTTGATCTTGGCATAGGCGGTATAGATGCGGTCTGCATTTTGGTGGAAGGTATCGAAGCTGTATTGATGCGCTACGTATACGAGGATGAGCATGCAGGCTCCAATACCTATGGAAAGTCCACCGATATTGATGAAGCTATACGATCTATGTCTGATCAGGTTGCGAAAGGCGATGGTCAGGTAATTCTTAAGCATGGCGTATGATATTATATTGACTATTCATTTCTTAGGGCTTCAATGGGATTGGCTATTGCGGCCTTGATCGACTGGCCGCAGATGGTGAGTAAGGCGATGGCGATGGCCAGGCCACCGGCTGCTGCAAAGGGGCCAATGGTGATAGGCACCCGATAGGCAAAATCATTCAGCCATTTGTGCATGGCCCACCAGGCGAGTGGGAAAGAGATCAAGGTCGACAGGACCACCAGTCTCAGAAATTCCCTGGAAAGCAGGGTAGTGACGCTTTGTGCGGAGGCGCCCAGGATCTTGCGGATACCGATCTCCTTAGTACGTCTTTCCACCGTATAGACGGACAGACCGAACAGGCCGAGACAGGCGACGATGATGGAGAGGATGGTGAAGATGCTGAAAACGCTTCCCATGCGCTGTTCTGAACGATAGAGCGCTTCATAGTTCTTGTCCAGGAAGGAGTAGGAGAAAGGCACTCCGGCATCGAAGGCTTTCCATTTGGTCTCTGCTTCATGCAGGATCTCTTCGGTATGACGGGGATCCATGCTGGCAATAATATAAGTAGTAAATGCGTGATAGGTCTTTGAGGTAGTATAGAATAAGGCAAAGGGTTCTACCGAATTGCGCAGGGACTTGAAATTAAAATCTTTGACTACACCGACTACGGTGAACGCTCTATTGTTATTGCCGGGATACCGGATTACTTTGCCGATTGGGTCTTTCCAGCCGATATGCCTTACTGCCGATTCATTGACGATAATACTGGCCGAGTCGGTGAATGTTCGGGAGAAATTTCTCCCTGCGATCAGTTGTATATGAAGGGCCGGTAGAAAATCTTCATCGACGACATAGGAGGACAGTGTTACGTCTTTGGCCAGGGGTTCAGTTGTCCCGTTTGTTATCGGTACATAGAAATCTGTAAAACCGGTATAGTCATTGGCCGGCGTTCCTGAGGAGAGGCTGACATTTTTAATGCCTGGTATGTCACTGATCTGCTGTCTGAGTGTCTTTACATCCCCGGTGAGCTTTTCGGCATTGGGGAAGATGAGTACATTGTCTTTTTGGAGACCCAGGTCTTTGTTCTGTATATAGTTCAACTGGTCGAAAACGATCAAGGTGCAGATGATCAGGGCTACTGAGATGGTGAACTGGAAGACCACCAGGGTATTCCGTATGAATGGTGAGCCTGCTCTTTTGGAAGAATGACCTCCTCCTTTGAGAACCTCGATCGGTTGAAAGGCTGTAAGATAAAATGCCGGGTAGCTTCCTGCCAGGATGCCTGTGAAGGCGAACAGGACGAGTATGAATGCCCAGATCCCATGATCGGAGAGTTCGCCGAAATGCAGTTGTTTGCCTGCGATGGTATTAAAAGGGCCCATGAGCAGGGAGGTGAGCAGGATGGCGATCGTCATGGCAATACCTGTATAGAGCAGGGCTTCGGCCAGGAATTGCCTGATCAATGGGCTTCTGGATGAGCCCAGGACCTTTCGGATACCTACTTCTTTGGCTCTGCGTACTGCCTGGGCAGTAGAGAGGTTCATAAAGTTGATGCAGGCGAGAATGATGATGAATATGGCGATGGCGGAAAATATGTATATGTATTTGATATTGCCGAGGTTGCTGTAAGGGGTGCCCATGTCTGCGGAATGCAAATGGATGTCGGTAAGGCGTTGGAGGTGGAAATCCCATTTGCCGCCTTTCCGGATAAATTCGTCAAAGGGCTGACCGATGCGGGCGAAGGCTTTGGCCGCGTCTCTTTTGACCATTGCAGGGAATCTGGCTTCCAGTCTTTGGATGGAACCTGCATTACTGGTTGCTTTTTCATTGAGCATTACATAGGTACTCAATTGACACCATACCCAACTCCAGCTGAATCTCAGCACTGGCGGGCAGTCATGCATACCGATCAGGTAATCGAATTGCAGGGAGGTATTATAAGGCAGGTCTTTCAGGATGCCGGTAACTACGAAAGGCGATTCGTATTCATCGAAAGAGAGAGACTGACCCATTGCCGGTTTATTACCAAAAAATTTACGTGCCATCGTCTCTGTGAGGATAAGGGAGTGGTATTTGTTCAGACATGTTGCCGGATCACCTTCCGCCATCGGATATTTGAACACCTGCAGGAAATTGGTGTCTACTGCCCATCCATTTTTTTCTGTGAACAGGCGGCCGGCCTGACCGGGAGCATTATTGCGGAGGACCTCATCGCTCATCCGATAGGTCCGGGTACAGGCCTCTACTTCTGGAAATTCGGCCAGCAGGGTAGGCCCCACGGGAGGAGGCGTATTGGAGGTATTGAATTGCTGACCGCCGAAATTGGCGTCGAGGTTGAGCTGGTAGATACGGTTGGCATTAGGAAGGTCTTTGTCGAATCCAAGTTCATCCTGTACATATAGGGCGATAAAAAGCACGCAGGTGATGCCGATCGCCAGTCCACCAATATTGATGATGCTATTTGTCTTATTCCGAAAAATATTTCTCCAGGCGATAGTCAGGTAGTTCTTCAACATGGTATATAGTTGTTGTTATTCATTTCTCAATGCGTCCACGGGATTGGCCAATGCTGCCCGAAGGGCCCGGAGACAAACTGTGATGATAGCGATAAGGATGGCCAGGATACCGGCTCCTGCGAATATCCAGGGGCTGATGGTGATCCGGTATGCGAATCCGTCGAGCCATCGCTGCAAGGCGAACCAGGACAGGGGAGTCGCGATGAGGACGGCCAGGGCCACGGGTCTGATCAGTTCTTTGGATACCAGGGTTACAATGCCCGGGGTGCTTGCGCCCAGTACTTTTCTGATCCCGATCTCTCTGATCCGTTGTCCGATGGCAAAGGTAACCAATCCAAAAAGACCCAGGCAGGCAATGAAGATGGCTAATATCGTGAAGACGAGCAGGATCTTTCCTTCTCTTTTCTCAGATTCATATTGATGCTGGAAGTTCTCGTCGAGGAAATGATATTCAAAGCTGGAGGAAGCGTCGAATTGCCGGTAGGTTGCTTCGATATACCGGAGGGATGCCGGGATATTGTTCTTATTGACGCGGACATAGCAGTTGTCCTCTTCTTTGGTGACCGGTGGCATATTCAGGATCAGGGGTTCGATCTTGTGTTGAAGAGAATAAATATTGAAGTCCTTGACGACGCCGATCACCTGGTATTCCAGGGGATGGTCCATCGAAGGTGTTTTGACCTGTACTCTCTTGCCGATGGGGTTAGTCCACCCCAGTTCTTTTACGAGGGTTTCATTGACGAGTATGGAACTGTATTTATCGGTTTGTATGGCATTGGAAAAGTTACGGCCTTTAAGGAGTTTGATCTGCATTGTATTCAGGTAGTCGGCGTCGACCATGAAATTCTGCGCTATTCTGGATGTGGGAGAGATCTGACCGTTCTCTTCAAAATAAAATCCGTTGGAGCCGATATCGTTATTTCCGATCGGAATGCTGGCGGCGGCGGCATTCTCGATCGAGGGGTCGCGGAGGAGTTGTGCTTTGAGCGTTTCCACTTTATCCCGCAGGGCATGATTGGGGATGTGGAAGGAGAGTACCTGTTCCTTATTGAATCCGAGATCTTTGTTCAATACATAATGCAGTTGCTGATAGATGACTGTAGAAGCGGCGATCAGGGATATGGTGATGACGAACTGGAAGGTAACGAGCCCTTTGCGGAGCAGGATGCTGTTGTGGAGGTTGCCTTGCTGTCCCTTTAGCGCTGGGATGGTGCGGAAGGCGGAGAGGAAGAAGGCCGGGTAAAGGCCTCCTGTCAGGCCGGTAAGCAAGGTGAAGAGCAAGCCGGCGAGCAAGGTGTCTCTCCATCCAAATTGCCATAAGGATAAGGACTTGCCGGCAAGTTGGTTAAAGAGTGGGAGCAGGTTGGAGGCGAGGAGGGCGGCGATGCAGGTCGCGATGAAGGTAAACAGGACGGATTCCGACAGAAAGAGCGCGATGAGCTGTCGTCTGCCGGAACCGATTACTTTCCGGACCCCTACTTCTTTTACCCGAACGGAGGCTCTTGCGGTAGCCAGGTTGATATAGTTGATGATGGCAATGAGGAGGACCAGTAGTGCGACGGCGGAGAACAGGTATACGTACCTGATATCTCCATTGCGTCCGAGCTCATAATCCAGATTGGAATGCAGGTGGATGGAAGCGACCGGCTGTAATTCCATTCTATAGCGGGTCTTGCTCATGTCTGCCTTTAAATACCGATCGTAGAAGCCTGGCAGTTTAGCTTCCAGTTTTTTATAGTCCGTTCCTTTCTGTAAGAGTACATAAGTATAGACATAGAAATTCTGCCAACTATCCGTATAATTGGCCGGCATGGAGCGCAGGGCGCTGAATGACAGATGGGAGTTTTTCGGGGGATCTTCCATGACGCCTGTGACGAGGTTGGGGGCGCCGTTCTGGAACAGGATGGTCTTGTTGAGGGCTGCTTCTGGATTGCCGAATAATTTTTGGGCCAGGGTCCTGGTCAGTACGATCGATTGTGGTTTGGCGAGGGCTTCGGTGGGGCTGCCGTACAGGAAGGGGTAGCGGAATATATTGAGTAGGGCATTGTCGGCAAATAAGATATCGTCGGCTTTTATCTTTTTGTCCTCGTAGGTGAGGATGCCACCTCCTTCGGGATCGATACGGGCGGCCTCTTCTATTTCGCTATAATCTTTTTTGAGGGCTGGTGCGAAGGGAACTGCGGTAGGCGCGAGCCTGAAGCCACCGCCGGACCAGTCGCCGTAATGTACGACCCGGTAGATACGACTGGCATTGGGGCCGGACCGGTCATAGCTCAGTTCATCTGCGATATAGAGGGCCATCAGCCAGAAGATGGCGAGACCGACAGCTAATCCGGCGATATTAACCAAGGAGAATACCTTGTATTTCTTAAAGTTCCTGAAGGCTATTTTGAAATAATTACTGAGCATGTGTAGTAGGTTGGGGCCAATAATACGGATTAATGGAATCAATTGCATGCCAGTATATTAATAAGTTGAAAGACAGGTTGTTGTATAGCGTTGGGTCGCAGGTCCGTTTCGTTTTTATTACAGTTACTGTTCGGTTTTGATACAGGACTGATGAGTATTACAAAGGCTTAAATCCCTGGGGATGGCGTTTATTGTAGGGTGTGGCATCCTGGAAGGCTTTTGCAAAGGCCAGTAATCTGGCTTCATCAAAGAGGTGGCCGGCGATAAAGCTGATGCTTCCTGGCCGTCCGTCTTTGGTGGGGCCGAGTGGCAGGGTCACGGATGGATGGCCTGTGAGGTTGGTGATACCTAATTGGTCGCCTGTCTCGGGGGGAGCGATGATGATATCGTATTTGGCGAGGAGGGGATCGACCTTGTGCATGATGAGGTATCTCATCCGGCAGGCGTTGACATATTCGACGGCTGGGACGAAGCGGGCGGTGCGGAAGGTATTGGGCCAGCGGTCTTTATTCTGCTGGACCATTTCATCGTCCTGGTTGGTCCGGGTGAGTTTGTCAAAGGCGGCGGCAGATTCCACGCTGATGATAAGGGAAAGGAGGTCGCTGCCGTGGAGGTCGTCGGGAAAGTCCATAGGGATGAGCGTTATCCCCATTTTTTGCAATATGGCCAGGGCCTGTTTTTCCGGGCTATCGTCAGGGAGGCTATCGATATAATTGCGGGTATAGGCGACCTTTAGTTTGGGCAAGTCGATCCGGCCGGTGTAATTGAAGGGCATGGTGCGGGAGGATGCGTCGACGTCATCGCCGCCGTGGATGTATGCAAATACGAAGGCGGCATCTTCGGCACTGCGGCAGATGGGGCCTACCTTATCGGAGCTCCAGCAGAGGGCCATGCAGCCCGTGCGGGCGATGCTGCCGAAGGTTGGGCGCAGTCCTGTAGATCCACATCGCATGGAGGGATCGACGATGGAGCCGAAGGTTTCCGTACCGATGGCGAAGGCGACGAGTCCTGCGGCGGTGGCGGCGGCAGATCCGGCAGAGGAGCCTCCTGATCCGGTATTGAGGTCCCAGGGGTTGCGGGTGAGGCCGCCAAACCAGACGTCATCCATGGCCAGTTCTCCCAATGACAATTTGGCTACGAGGATGGCCCCTGCTTTCTCCAGTTGTCTGGCGACGAAGCAGGTCTGATCAATAACCTGGTCTTTATAAGGAGGGGTACCCCAGGTCGTGTGAGTGCCTTTAACGGCAAAGAGGTCCTTGATGCCATAGGGGATACCCTGGAGGGGGCTCTTATAGTTGCCTCTGGCGAGATCGGCATCTGCGCGACGTGCCTGGGCCATGGCGCTATCTTCCATCACTTCGATGACGCAATGGAGAATGGGGCCGTATCGTTTCAGTCGGCGAATATACAATGCAGTGAGCTCGACTGAGCTGATCTTTTTGCTGCGCAGCAGGGAGGCCAGTTGAGGGATGGAATAGAAGGCCAGTTCTTCCTTGTTGGCCGGTAGGGTTGTCGTAGGGGGGATATCCCAGTGGATGGGGGCCTGTCTGGTATCAGCGTGCATACCGGGTAATAGCGGGTCGAAGGACAGCGATAAGGGCAGGTCATTGGGAAGGTCCTGCTGATGCAGATATTGATAGAGGTGGAGCCTGTCGGTAAGCCCGCTGAGGATAGAATCCCGTTTGGGGGAAGAGAATTGCAGGTCATACATTTTCTCAGCCCCTTTCAGTTGATCGAGTCCGATAGTATCCTGGGCGATACAATGATGGATGACCAACAGGGATAGGGAGGACAGCAGGCCTTTTTTCCAGAACATAAAGCAGGGTTTGATGAATTATCCCTATAAGATAGGGATAATTCATCAAAAGTCTATGGGTGTCCGATCCTTACCTCTACGGTGTGTGCGACGTGATCGTCTACGAGGAGGATGCGGTTGGTTGGTTGTTGGGTGCTGTCGAGGGATACGGAGACTTCCGGAGCGGGGGCTTGCGTTATGGATGTGTCCTGTATCTGAGACTGTGTCGTGGCGGGTATTTGATGGAATTGAATATGGTAAACAGTATCCTTATAGCGGTAATCGATGCGGAAGTTATCCCATGCAATGGGGGTGCAGGGAGAGAAGCTGAGGTGGTCGCCTTCTCTGATAAGTCCGAGTATCGAGCCTGTGATCAATTGGTACATCCATCCGGCCGATCCTGTGTACCATGTCCATCCGCCTCTTCCTTTATGCAGGGCGATGGAGTAGACGTCGGCGGCGACGACATAGGGTTCGGCCTTGTAGGTGGCGATGGTCTCTGTGGAATTACCGTGGTTGACGGGATTGATCATGTTGAACAGTTCCCATGTGCGTGATCTGTCTTTTCTGGCGGCGAAGGCCATGGTGAGCCATATTGCCGCGTGGGTATATTGACCTCCATTCTCTCTTACGCCCGGGACATAGCCTTTGATATAGCCGGGGTTCAGGTCGGACTTGTCGAAGGGAGGGTCCAGTAGCTGGATGAGGGAGAGGTCGCGGCGGACGAGGTATTTGTCGGCGGCTTCCATTCCCTGGCGGGCATGTTCGGGGTCGCCTGCGCCGGAGAGGACGGACCAGCTTTGGGCGATGGAGTCGATGCGGCATTCGGGATTGGTGGAAGAGCCGAGGGGGGTGCCGTCGTCGAAATAGGCCCGGCGGTACCATTGACCGTCCCATCCGTGTTTGTCGAGGTTGTCCTTGAGTGTAGCGGCTGCTCTCCGGCATTCGATGGCGAATACCTCGTCCTTATGCAGGATGGCGATCTCGCTGAATCTTACCAGGACGGAGTAGAGGAAGAAGCCGAGCCAGATGCTTTCTCCTTTGCCATGGATGCCTACCTGGTCCATGCCGTCGTTCCAGTCGCCGGAGCCCATGAGGGGGAGACCGTGTTCTCCGTAACGGAATCCATGGCGGATGGCGAGGATGCAGTGTTCGTATAGGGAGCCGGACTGACCGGAGTGACCGGGAAGGTCGTAATAGGATTCTTCATCGGTGTTGAGCGGGCGGCCTTCCAGGAAGGATGCCGTTTCATCGAGGATGCTGAGGTCACCTGTGTGTATGACATAGCGACTTGTCACGAAGGGGAGCCAGAGGAAATCGTCGGAGCAACGGGTGCGTACACCCCTACCTGTTGGGGGATGCCACCAGTGCTGGACGTCGCCTTCCCGGAACTGGCGGGAAGCAGAGAGCAGGAGGTGGTTGCGTACCAGGGTGGGTTCGCTGTGGAGGATGGCCAGGCTATCCTGTAGCTGGTCACGGAAGCCGAATGCGCCTCCTGACTGGTAGAAACCGCTACGGCCTCTGATGCGGCAGGCTAGGGTCTGATAGACGAGCCATCCGTTGGCCAATACGTTGAGTGAAGGTTCGGGTGTATCGATACGGATGGCGCCGAGGGTTTGCTGCCAATAGCTGCGAACCTTGTCTAGTGCGTTTCGGGCGGTCTCGCCTCCTCTGAACTGCAGGACCATGTTACTGGCTTCGGTCGCGTCTTTTCCTGCGCCCAGGAGGAATACGATCTCCAGTTCCTGGCCGTCGGCCAGTTCGATCGTGGCCTGGAGGGCGCCGCATGGGTCCAGTGCTGCTCCTGACCGGCCCATGAGGCGGATCTTTGTCAGGGCTTCGGGGCTGCGAAGGGTCCCATTGCGGCCGATAAATTCTGTGCGGTCGCCTGTATAGGTCCTGGTGGTTTCATTCACGTCAAAAAAGCAGACGCGTCCACCGAACTCGGTATTATATGGGTTTTTGGCCAGGAGGGCACCGGTGACGGGATCGATCTCCGTTACGATGTGCATGGATGATTTGGGGCGCAGGTCACCCAGTACCCATTCGATATAACCGGTGATGGATAATCTGCGTTCTCTGCCGGAATGGTTCTGTAGTTTGATGGTCCTGAACTGGACGGGCGCGTCCAGATCGACATATACCTGCATCTCGGAATGGATGCCTTCTTCGGAATGTTCGAATATCGTGTATCCGAATCCGTGACGAGTAGTATAAGGCGTCTTACCTCTTGCCGGGAGGGGGGCTGGGGACCAGAAGATACCGCTTTCCTCGTCTCGGATATAGAAGGCTTCTCCTGCGGGGTCGATGACGGGGTCGTTATTCCAGGGGGTGAGGCGAAATTCGTGAGCATTCTCTACCCAGGTATAGGACTGACCGCTTTCTGAGATGACCATGCCGAAGTTGGGGTTAGCCAGGACGTTGACCCATGGGGCGGGAGTTGCCTGACCCCGGGAGGTGATAATGACGTATTCCTGGCCGTCGGAAGTGAATCCACCGAGGCCGTTAAAGAAGAGCAGGTCGGCGGGCGTATGTGTATGAGATGTATTATCCGTCTGGGGGAAATAGAGTTGTCTGGGGACGAGGCGGGGGGTGACGGGTTTGGACATATTGCGTTTACTCACCTGGTAGCTCAGTTCTCCGCCGTTGTCGGAGATGATGACGCGGGCGACCGTCTGCAATAAGATGCGGTCTTCGGGGGCGATCTGATCGGATACGCGAACGAAGATACCGCCGGGGCGGTCAGCCATGTCGGTTTCGACGCCGGCGCTGATCAGGCCCAGGAGCTGGTTTTGTAAAAGTTGGCGGTAGCCGCCGTGGTCTTCGTTCCAGATGACGAGATCGACGATGAGTCCTTTGAGTCGCCAGTAGGCGTGGGCCTGGATCATTTGTCTGACCAGGTCGATATTGGCCGGGTCTTCGATCTGGACGAGGACGATGGGCAGGTCACCGGAGATGGAATAGCTCCAGAGGCCGGACTGTCCCCGGCGATTGCGGATAAGGATGGCCGGGTCTGCCCGGAGGAAGGGATTGGCGTAGATAATAGAGCCTGCCAGGCGAGCGTAAAGCTGGGCATCGGCTTCGGTCGCATTGATCTGCCGCAGGACTACCTGGCTGTGTGTCCAGGCGAGTTCGAATGCGCGGTCTGTCAGGTATTGGTCGTGGTATTTTTCGATCAGACCGAGGCTTGCTTCCCGGGAATCTGCTGCGCCGTAAACCATATCGATGGTGATCGCTTCCTGTGGGTTGAGGGTAATGCGGTAACGGATCGCAACGATGGGGTCCAGTACGGATCCCTGGGTGCCTGACAGGGTTCCCTGGTTCATGGACTGGGGGTCGGAGAGGGTATTACCCCGACCGATGAATTGCATACGGTCGGTTTCATAGGACACTTCGCTGACGTCGGCTCCATGGACCTTCATCAAGTGGAACATCCAGGGGCATTGCTCGGTAGTGGAGCGGGGGCGTCGGGTGCAGAGGATGGATTGTCTGTCGGCGATGATCTCCGTTTCTACGAAGAGGTTGTTGAATGCCGGGTGGAGGGCATCTGCGATGGCGGAGTTGAGAACGATCTCTGCGTAGCTGGTGACTTCCAGGGTTCGGCGTTTCCTGGAGCGGTTGGTCAGGCGGATACGTCTCATTTCAATATCATCTTCCGGGGAGACGACGATCTCGGTATGGGTTTCTATATCGGTATCGCGTCGGCGAAATTCGGCGCGTCCCTGGGAGAAGACGGCTTCATAACTTTTGGCGGCTCTGAGGGTGGGTTGGTGACCTGCTGACCAGTAGGCGGTATTTTCCAGGTCACGGATATAGCAGAAGCTGCCCCATGAGTCACAGGTGCCGTCTTCGCGCCATCTGGTGATAGCGATATCTTTCCAGCGGCTGTATCCACTGCCGGCATTGGTAACCATGACATGGTATCTGCCATTGGAGAGCAGTTGGACCTCGGGAGTGGGTGTATCGGGGGTATTGATGACGCGCATGACGGTATCGCCTGTGGCGACGGCGGGTGCGGGGATATCGGCAGGAGGGGAGTAGAAGCCCGTAGCCTTGGGGATACGTTCCTGCAGCAGCAGGAGTGTTGCCTGGAAGGACAGTTCGGCCTCGAATCTTTTCTGCATGGGTCTGTTGAGCAGCAGGTAGGCAAGGGAGAGCAGGCTCATACCCTGGTGATGCACCATGAAGGAGCGGATGATAACGGAGGACTGACCTCTGGGCAGGCGTGAGGGTGTATAATCGATGGCCTCATAGTAGCCGAACTTTCCTTCAAAGCCTTCGGCGGTCAGTTGGGTGAGGTTCTCGCAGGCTTTTTCGGGGGCGACCATGAGGGCCATCACGGATGAGTAGGGTGCGATAACGAGGTCTTCGGCCAGTCCGCGTTTCAAGCCGAGGCCGGGAACGCCGAATGCGCGATACTGGTAGTTGAGCTGGGCGTCGACCATGTTGTATCCTGATTCGGAGATACCCCAGTTCACGTCGCGTTGTTTACCATATTCGATCTGACGCTGGACCATTGCTTTATTGGTCTGATCCAACAGGGTATTCTCATATTCGGGCATGACGAGGAGGGGCATGAGGTATTCGAACATGGACCCGCTCCAGGAGACGAGGATGGAGGTGCCGCTGGCATTGGTGAGTTGTCTGCCGAGGGCGAACCAGGCTTCCTGTGGTAGTTTACCTTCTGCGATGCCGACGAAGATGCCCAGTCTGCTTTCGGAGGCGAGCAGGTCATAGAAACCGTTATCCCGGCGGTGTTCTTCTACGTTATAGCCGATGGACAGGAGTTTCTGTGTAGGATCATAGAGGAAGTCGTATTCGATGGATGCGCCGTCGAGGCATTGTTCACCGAGGGCATTCAGTGTATCGACCTGTAGACGGGCTGCCTTTGCACCGGCGGCGATGGCGTCTTTGAATTGAGTGAGCCATTGTCTTTCCTCGGGGGTGATCTCCCAGGTGAGGCGGTGATTGATCTCGGGTAGCCATGCCAGCTCGATGCCCGTCAGCTCGTGGAGGCTGAGGATGGTCTCCATTTCTTCGGGGAGGTGCATGGCTGCGGATCCGGATGGGGGGTGTGGAAGGGACAGCCATGGTGCGAGGAGGAGGAGTTCATTCAGTTGTGTTCTGGTCTGATGGGTGAGGGCCTGGAGCCAGCGATGGGTTTCGCCATCGGGATCGGGATCCTGTCCGATGGTGACGTGCGTGAGTGTGGACAGGAGGTCTTCGAGGAATTGCCTGGCCATCTCCCAGGTAAGGGAGGTTGACTCGCCGGCCTGGATAAGGTCTTTTCTGAATTGCCGGAGGGGTTCTT
>Ga0181534_10001291_pt1 | contig 16462 bp, 5 predicted proteins | sample PEATcosm2014_Bin_37_FD_119758 | JGI IMG/M metagenome (GOLD analysis project Ga0181534, IMG submission 119758) | Peatland microbial communities from MTU Mesocosm Facility, Houghton, MI, USA - PEATcosm2014_Bin17_10_metaG | ecosystem: Environmental > Terrestrial > Soil > Wetlands > Peat | place... | reverse complement strand
GGAACGACGATGAATCCGCTGGAGACCAGCGCGGCAAGCAGCGCCGCGAATTTCGCAGGTTCCGTGTCGGCGGGAATGTGCTCCTGCTGGCGCATCAGCTCGTAGAGTTCCATTCCGGTCCGCTGCCCGCTGCAGGCAGCCAGCAGTAGCGGCATCCAGCGGTCAATTTCCACGTCTACGTGGAATGGGTACTGGACGCTGGCCCGGCAGCTTTCCGCTCGCAATTCGTTCGACTCGATGATGTGCGTCACCACGAACTTCAGGCTCTCGGCGGCCACCGGGTGGGAGCCCAACAGTGCTTCGTGGACCTGTTGCAATCCAGCGATGCGTTGCCAGCGCAGCAGCCAGTCTACTTCCGGCGGACGCGATCCCTCCCCGCCCAGGCGCCTGATATCCAGCGGCGCGCAGGCGTCGGCGTGGCGCACCAGGGTGATTGAAACGTCGAGCATCTTCGCGACCTTCCACTCTTCAAACAGTTTCTTCCAGGTGTCCAGATCCTCCAGGCTGCCTTCTTTCACGGTCGTCGCAAGGGCGAACTTCGCCGGGTCCAACTCGCTCCAGATCACCAGCAGTACGTCGAAATCCGTTTGTGCCTCACCCAGCCATTGCCGTATGCGCTGTTCCAATGGGAGGTCGCGGTCGCTTGCCATGGTGTGGCACTGGAAGGTGCCCCCGGAGCGCAGGAACTGCGGCAGGCCCTCGACGATGCGCCGCGTGATCTCCTCTCCGTCGGCGCCGCCGTCGTGATAAACCCATTTTGGCCGCAGCACCGGTACGTAGGGAGGATGCGCAAGGATGCGGTCGAACGTTTGTCCCTCCAGCGCGCCATACACGTCGCTCTGGATCACGGAGAGGTTGGGCAGTTCATTGAGGCGGCGATTGAATTCCGCGAAGGCCGCGCATCGCTCGGTGATGTCGGCGGCCACCGCGTGCTGTGCAAATCCGGCTGCCGCCAGCAATGCTGCCACGCCGGTGCCCGTACACAGATCCAGCAGATTCTCGCATGGCTGCCGCAGGATGCTGTTGAGAAACACCTGGGCGTTGAACGTCAACGCCGGATAGACGGAGTCGGGCGCAAGTTTGAATCGTTCGTTGCCCGGCATTGACCAGCGGTCGGAGACGACGAATACGCCCTCTACCGGACACAATGCCACCTCTGAGTAGATTCGCGCCGGCGGATCGGGATAGGGCGAAAGCAGCCCCAGTGTGTACATGGCCGTGCATACTTCCACAGGCATGAAGGGAGCCATCTGCGCCGGCGTAGTGGTTTCGCCGAGCACATACACCCGGATCAGCAACTCGAGTGCATCCTGCGGGTCGCTATCGTTGGGGCCGGGCCGGAACTTCGTGAAATCGTAGGGCAGCGTCTGGCGCAACCGCTCCAGCACGGCCTCCAGCGTGAAGCCGCAAGCCTTGAGATAGAGCCGGACCGTGGCAAATTCCTGGTCCGTTCCCAATCGCAGTGGAATCATCGTCAATCACTTTCTCAATGCAAAGACAAGAATGAGAAGCACTACGATTACCACGAAGATGTTTACGGCAATGATCACGGGCATCCAGTTGGTCTTCGGCGGCGCGCCCGAAGGCAGTTGCGCCATGGGCGGCTGTGGCATCTGGGGCTGTGGCATCTGCATGTGGGGCATTTGGGGCTGCTGCATCTGCATTTGCGGATATTGCAAGGATGGCGCTTGCATGTGCGGCATGGGCGGCTGAACCGGCCACATTCCCGGAGCGTTCATCCCCGGCGGCTGACCGTAGTTCGGCAGCGGAGGGGCGACTGGCGGAGTTGGCGACATAGGCGTCCCCGGCGCTACTCCCGGGAATCCCGTTGGAGGCGTTAGGGACGGCCCAGCCGGTTGGCCTCCCTGCATCGCCGCGCGTTGCGCCGCTTCCCTGACTAAACCTCCCGAGATCACCTGCGTGAATGCGCTCGGCCCCGACGGAGGAGGCGCTGGCGCTGGCGCATCTCCCGGTCTGGTGAATATCTGCGTGGCTCCGCTCGATGGCGCTCCTGTCGATGTCGGCGAGGACGGCTGCGATGGTGTCGCCATGGGCCATCCGTCCATCGGTTGCTTTACCCCAGAGTTCGGTGACGCCTCCGGACCGGAACTTGGGTAGTTTTGGCTGCCTGGGGGATAGGACATTGGACTGGAGGCGTTGTTTGCCGTGCCTGCGCCCTCGCCAAAGATTCCCGTGAAGCTGTCTCGTCTCGCCTCCACCGGGGGCGGAGTGAACATCTGGTTGAAGCCTTGCGACGGCTGCGCTGCGCTCGGAACAGGTGCGTTGAATAACTTGGTGAATGCGCCGGGATCCTTCGCCGCCGGCTCAGGTGTCGGGGAGGCCGGACTCGCAGGCGCAGAATCGAACATCGAGGTAAACGCTCCGGGAACGGCCTTATGAGCCGGCTCGGGAGTAGAGGAACTGTCGCGCAGCGGAAAGTTGAAGATGTTAGCGAACTCTTCCGGCGTTGCGGGCTGGGACGCGGGCTGTGTTGTAGGTTGCTCAGCGGGCGCGTATCCCTCGCCCAGAGGCTGAGCCGGCACGCCGGCGCTTGACCCCGCCGGATTACCAAAGAGTTGCGTAAATGTTCCCAGCGTGCCTTTCGGCTCCTGTTTGGGAAACATCGCCGCGGGCGTGTTCGCTGGAGTTGCAGCGGGCGTCGTCGGCCTGGCGGCAGATTCCGTTGCGCCAGCCACCGGCCGCGCAGGGCCGCCAAACATCATGGTGAACTCGGATGGGCCGCGCGGCGGCTCCGCCGGGGAGGAAAATCCTGCGGGCTCACTGCTGGGCGGCTGCGGCGGAGGGGGTGTGTATGCTTCCGCCTCCGGGCTAGCGGCTGGGCTGGAAAATAGCGAGGTGAAACTGACGCCGGCGCGGGGGCTGCTCTCCGCTTTAGCTACTGGCCCGCTCCCGCCCGATGTATCTTGCGCGGGCGGCGGGGTATAGGCCACGGTAGGTTCAAAGTTCGCTGCGGCTTCGCCCGGCGGTTCTGGAGGTTGCGCCTCAACCTTCGGAGCCAAGGGGTTGGATCCGAAAATCATCGTGAACGAGCCTGGTGCGTCTGTCTTGGAAGCAGCGGGCGATGTGGGTGGAACCTCGACGACAGGCGCGGAAGCAATACTGGCCGCTGCCGAAGAGGTTGTGCCGATGCCTTCCAGCGGCGCCGGCTGGGGAGGCTTGCCGAAGAGCTTGGTGAACTCTCCGGCTGAAGAGTTGGCGTCATCGCCTGGCTGTGTGCCTGCCGCGTCTGCCCGGCTGAAGATGCCCGAGACGCCGGGGGATGGCGCGGGCGAAGTGCCAGGGGTTTTCGGATCCTGATCAAACGGCGCCATGATGGTCTCCTTCCCAAAGGGGGCAATTCACAGCTACGCCGGAACCCGGCTCGGCGCAGGGCAGGCAGGTCACGGGAGCTTACACTGCAACGCCGCCTCGATCAAGTTCGCCCCTCGGGCTTTTGTAACCAGCCGGTCAATCCCAATACTGAGTCTTGACACGCAGCATCGTAGCACCTAGGATTCCCAGACGCGAAATCTTCGTTGTGCGGACTCGGCTGTCCTCTGCGGTTGGGCATTTGTTCGTCTCCCCGTGTTGGCCTCCGGTGCGGTATCCAGGGACGCAGGGCGCGGTTGCCATTCGGTTTTTCCGGGCCCGGCGAGCACGGCGACGATGGGGGCGCTTGGCAACTATGAGATTCCTCTCCAGCATTGTCTGGTCTGAAGGTATGTACCTGGGGCCGCACCACTTCCAGGCGCAGAACCGGTACTTCGAAGACGCCACGCGCTTCGTTACCCAGAGCCTGCGCTACGAAGCCTATGGCTTTACGGGTTTCGAACTGGACGCCGAGGCCTTGCGCAACGGCGTGGTGGGCGTCATTCATGCCCGCGGTATCTTCGCCGATGGGCTGCCCTTCGACATGCCGGAGTGCGATCCCGCGCCGGAAGCGCGCCTCATCGGCGATCTCTTCCCGCCCACCCGTGATTTTCTCCTCGTCCATCTCGCGGTCCCCCGCCGTAAGCCCGCTGGCCAGAATTGCGCCGACGGAGGCGCTGGCGACAGCGCTGCGCGCTACGCTGGGGTCCCCAGGTCCATCTGCGACGAGAACACCGGCCAGGATGAGAAGCCGGTGCAGTTGGGCCGCAAGAACATTCGTTTTGTCTTCGATACGGAGAGCCTTGACGATCTCGAGTCGCTGCCCATCGCCCGCGTCAAGCGGGACACTTCGGGACGCTTCGTCTTCGATCCCTCGTTTATCCCGCCCTGCATGCGCCTCAACGCCAGTGAAACCCTGCTGATGATTCTGCGGCGCCTGGTGGAAATTCTGGACGAGAAGAGCGCCACCCTGCTGCGGGGCAATCCCCGTCAGGGAGCATTCCAGGCCGGCATGTCGGCGCGCGACGTAGCCAGCTTCTGGTTCCTGCATGCCATCAACGCAGGTCTGGGCCCGCTGCGTCATCTCTTTCTCAGCAAGCGCGGCCACCCCGAGGAGCTTTTTCAGGAGATGTCGCGGCTGGCCGGGGCTCTTTGCACTTTTGGAATGGATTCGCACCCGCGCACCCTGCCGGTCTATAACCACAACCGGCTCGACGAGTGCTTTCACGACCTCGATGCCCATATTCGCAAGCATCTCGAGATCATGATTCCCACCCAGTCGACCTCCATTCCTCTCAAGCAGGTATCGCGTAACTTCTTCGAGGGTGACGTCGCCGACGCGCGCGCCCTGGGAGCTTCGCGCTGGCTGCTGGCCATTCACGCCAAACTCGGCGAGGCCGACCTCATCCGCAAGATTCCGATGGTCGTCAAGGTCTGTTCGGCGGCATTCGTGCCCGAATTGGTCAAGCGGGCATTGCCGGGGATGAAGTTGGTGCATCTGTCCGTGCCGCCGTCGGCCATCTCCGCCAGGGTTGAGTTCCAGTACTTTTCAATCAGCAAGGGCGGACCATGCTGGGACCACATCGTGCAGACCCGCAGGGTCGGCGTTTACGTCCCGGCGGATGTACCCGAGCCGGAGATGGAATTGCTCGTCATTACAGATTCGTAGCAGGGAGTGTTACCCCCGCGTGGCTATGTTTAACGGGCCGCTGACGGGCAGCGATGATCGCTATGGGTGGGCAGGGGCCGGTGCTCTGCTTGAAGCTCTTGGCGCTGTTACTAACTTTCTTATTCAGCTCTCGTTAAAGAGGTCGGCATGTCGAATCAAGTACCCCTCATTGCCAGTTACCGGGGATCCTCGAGCGGTTCCGAACAGCGTGGCTGGAACCTGGCTCTGGCATTTCAGGAAGTGCTGACAGCGGTGGTTCGCGTTCGTTTCGGACGCCAGGCAGTGCAGAATGCCGAGGCCTTCCGCGCCCACGTAAAAGACTCGCTCCGCGCCGCCGCGCAGGATGCAATCGCGCGCGGTTACTCGCAGGAGGATGTCCAACTCGCCCTCTATGCCATGGTGGCCTTCATCGATGAGTCCGTGATGAACTGCCGCCAGCCGGTGTTTGCCGACTGGTCGCGGTTGCCCCTCCAGGAGGAACTCTTCGGCGGCCACGTTGCCGGAGAGAGCTTCTTTGACAATGTGCAGCGTGTCCTCTCCCGTACCGATTTCTCCCAGGCTGCCGACCTCCTCGAGGTCTTCTATCTCTGCCTGCTGCTGGGTTACAAGGGCCGCTACGCGGTCAGCGGAGGCGGGGATCTGCGCGGAGTCCTTGAGACCGTGCGCGAGAAGATCCGCCAGATTCGCGGTGGCTCTGGAGCCTTGTCTCCGCACTGGATGCTGCCCCCGGAAGCCGTACGCCCCCCGCAGTCCGATCCATGGGTAAAGCGTATGGGCTGGATCGCCATCGCATCGCTGGCCCTTGTCGTTGTGCTCTTCGGCGTTTTCAAACTGGTTCTTTTCTCTGGCGCAAGTGACCTGCGCGCGTTGGCGGCACAACTGCATTTCTAGGAGGCGGCGCGTGGCTATTCTCTTGGTGGGCGGCATCCTGGTTTGTTATCTCGTTCTGGCCTGGTTCGTCGGTACATGGCTGCATCTCGCCGGGTCGAGCCTGTGGTTCCTGCGCGGCGCGCTTGCCTTCCTCGGCGTGCTCGCCGCCGGACTGTTCCTCTGGTGGTATTACAAGGTGCTGCGCCGTGCAGGCAGCGTCGCCGCCGCTGCCGAAGCCGGCAGTGATGACATGGACCCGCTCATCGCGGACGCCGTCAACCGCATCCGGAGTGCCCGGCAGGGCACCGGATTGCAGCAGCTTCCCCAGCTCTTCGTCATCGGCCCCTCGGGCGCCGCCAAGTCCACCACCATCGTCAACTCAGGGTTGGAGCCTGAACTCCTCGCGGGGCAGATTTATCAGGACAACGCGATCGTTCCCACCCGCTCCGTGAATCTCTGGTTCACCCGCCAGGCCGTGCTCGTGGAAGCCGCCGGCGGACTGATTGATCAGCCCTTGCGGTGGATTCGTCTCTTCCGGAAGTTGCAGCCGGGAAAACTCTCCAGTGCCATGCGCAAGGGCGAACAGGCGCCGCGCGCCGCGCTGGTGTGTTTTGACTGCGAGGCCTTCCTCCGGCCCGGTGCCAGCGAGTCGATCCCCGCCGCCGCGCGTACTATGAACGCGCGCCTTCAGGAACTCTCGCAGCAATTGGGCATTAACCTTCCCGTCTATGTGCTCTTCACCAAGATGGACCGCGTTTCGTTCTTCGCCGACTATGTGCGCAACTTGATGCGGGAGGAAGGTTCGCAGGTGCTCGGCGCAACCCTGCCGATGCGTCCCACCCAGACCGGTGTCTTCGCCGAAGAGGAAACCAAGCGTCTGGCCAAGGCCTTCGACGAACTTTTCTACGCTCTCGCCGGCAAACGCCTTGAACTTCTGGCGCGTGAGAACGAGCCGCAGAATCTTGCTGGAATCTTCGAATTTCCTCGCGAATGGCGAAAGCTTCGGACTCTTCTGGTGCAGTTTCTCGTCGACCTGGGCCGTCCGAGCCAGTTGCAGGCCAATCCCTTTGTGCGCGGTTTCTACTTCTCCGGCGTGCGCGCCGTCATGGTGGATGACGCCGCCCAGGCCGCCGCCACCGGCGCCGCTCCCGCACGCGATGAAGCGGCTGGCGGCGCAACCCGGATGCTCAGCCTCGAACAGATCCGTGGAGCTTCCGCGCAGGCCGCCGCGCCGTCCCGCTCCGCCACCCAGCGAAAGGTGCCGCAGTGGGTTTTTCTTACTCAGCTCTTCAACGAGGTGGTGACCAAGGATCGCGCCGCCATGGGAGCCAGCGGTTTCAGCACCAAGGTCAGCTTCATGCGGCGCTTGCTTATCATGGCGGGAGCCCTGGTCTGCCTCGTGCTGGCCGTTGCCGTGACGGTCTCCTTCGTGGGGAATCGCAGTCTGCAAGCTGACGCCGCCAATGCCGCGCGGCAATTGCAGGCCACGCAAAGTGCGCCTGGACAACTACCCTCGGTCGACGATCTCAAACGCCTCGACGCGCTGCGCCAGGTGCTCGAAACTCTCGGCCATTACCGCAAGGATGGTGCTCCGTGGAGCCTGCGCTGGGGCCTGTACTCTGGCGATGCCATCTATCCCGATGTCCGCAAAGTCTACTTCGGGCGCTTCCAGCAGATGATGTTCGGCGACTCGCGGCAGGCCATGTTGGCGCACCTGCAGAAACTGCCGGCCGCTCCTGCTCCAACTGATAATTATGGCTTCACCTACAACACCCTCAAGGCATACCTGATCACCACCTCCAATCACGATAAAAGCACCCGGCTCTTCCTTGCGCCGGTACTGATCGAGCGTTGGCTGGGCGGGCGCGAACTTGATGCCGAGCGGGCCGCCCTGGCGCGTACGCAATTCGAGTTCTACGTCGGCGAACTCGCCGAGGAGAATCCGTACTCCTCTGAAAATGAGGGCGCCGCCATCGAGCGTGCGCGCGCATACCTTTCCAAATTCGCCGCCGTCGAGCGCATCTATCGTTCCATGCTTGACGAGGCTGACCACAAGAATCCCTCTGTCTATTTCAACCGCTTGTTTCCCGGCTCGGCAGAAGCCGTCGTCGACGGCAGGGAAGTCGAGGGCGCGTACAGCAAGGGCGGCTTTGCCTTCATGCAGGATGCAATCGCCCACTCGGACCGCTTCTTCGCCGGTGAGGAATGGGTGCTCGGAAAGCAGAATTACGGAGCCTTCGACCGAGCCGCGCTGGAGCAGGAACTGCACGCCCGCTATCGTGATGACTACCTCGCGCAGTGGCGCGGTTTTCTGCGCGCTGCCTCAGTACTGCATTACAGCAATGCCGCCGACGCCTCGCGCAAACTCAACCTGCTGAGCAGCAATAACTCTCCGTTGCTCGCGCTCTTTGCTCTGGTCTCCACCAACACCGCGGTGAGTGACAATGATCTTGCCGCCGCCTTCCAACCCACGCAGGCGGTGGTGCCGCCCAACGCCAATCCCTACGTCGGCGCTTCCAATCAGCCCTATATGAATGGGCTTACCGCGCTGCTGACCGCCGTTGACCAGCTGGCGAAGGCGCCTGCCGGAATGAATGATCAGAACGCCGTCGCCCAGGTGCGTTCCAGCGCCATGAGCGCGCTTGGTGCCGCCAAGCAAGTGGAGCAGGGTTTCAAGGTCGATCAGGCCGGCCACCTCGATTCCACCAGCGCGACGCTGCTCGAGGCCCCTATCCGCGCCGCCGAGTCGATCCTCCGCCCGCCCGGCCTCGACGGCGGTGCCGTCAAGGCGCTCTGTGCCCAGTTCGGCCAGGTCACCGCCAAGTTCCCCTTCAATCCGCAGAGCAAGACTCAGGCTTCGTTTGCCGAAGTCAACGCCCTCTTCCAGCCCAACGCCGGCGCCATCTGGACCTTCTACGAGCAGCAACTGAAGCCAATGGTGCTTCGGCAGGGAACGGAATATGTCGTCAACCCGGCCAGCGGTGCAAAGATCAGCCCTGGGTTCATGCACTTCTTCAACCACGCCATGCAGTTCAGCGAAACCGTCTATCCCGGCGGCTCGCAGGTGCCGCAGTTGCGCTTCACCCTTCGTCCCTACCCCGTGCCGGGAATCCAGGAATTGACCTTCGACATGAATGGCCAGACGCTCGCGGCCTCCGCGTCACCCAGGCAATTCACCTGGACCGGTGGCGACATGGGCGAGGTGCGCGTCACTGGTTCCATGGGCGGAGCCGAACTGGGTATCTTGAACTACAGCGGAACATGGGCCGTCTTCCAGTTCTTCTCCGAGGCAGACCGCTGGCAGAACTCCGGGTCCAGCCTGAGCGCCGAATGGGTGCCCAAGAGTGGAACCAGCGGCCAGCCCATGATGGTGAGCGGCAAACCACTCACCCTGCGTTACGACCTCGAGATGCAGGGCGCGCCGGTCTTCAACAAGGCCTTCCTCTCCTCGATCAGGTGCGGAGGAAACTGATGGACGGGACGCGCCAGCCGCGTGTTTCCGCGCAGTTCGCAGTGGTTTGAATCGCTGTTCCGTCGTGGATTTTACGGCCATGATTGGTGAGACTGGATGGGCCTGAAAATAATGATGCACGTCCGCAGGCAACTCTTTTTCGGCTTGCGGTTTCGTGGTACTGTGGGGCGATAGACGTGAGTTTCTGGTTGGGTCGGCGCTGGCTGCCGGCGGCGGGCCGCCTCACCGTACGGCTCTTGCGCCATCAGTCCTGCCTGATGTCAATAATGTTGCTAACCTAAGGCCGTTGCGGTAATGCGCTCCATTCCAAAGGTGCTCGAACCATGCCCCCGAACAACATCACGAGAATCGGCAGCTACGACGTGGTGGGTGTCATCGGCGAAGGCGGAATGGGAATCGTCTACAAGGGAGTAGACCCGCGCATCGGGCGCTCCGTCGCCATCAAGTTGATGACCTCCGGCTTTTCCAAGAATGAGGAAGCGATGCGCCGCTTCTATCGGGAAGCCCAGTCGGTCGGCGTTCTGCAGCACCCCAACATCGTGGTTGTCTATGACCTCGGCGATCAGGACGGCACGCCCTTCCTCGTCATGGAGTATCTGGACGGCGAGTCGCTCGACAAGGTAATCGCTGCCCGGCGCGAGATCTCCATCGTCGAAAAGCTCCAGATCATCGTCAAGATTCTGCACGCTCTCAATTACGCCCACCAGCGAAGGATCGTTCACCGCGACGTCAAGCCGGGCAACGTCATGGTGATGCCCGATGGAGACTGCAAACTCGTGGATTTCGGCATCGCTCGCGTCGGCGATGCCAACCTCACCCACACCGGCCAGATCGTCGGCAGCATGAGCTATATGTCTCCCGAGCAGCTCAACGGCTACGAGGTGGACGGGCGCACCGACGTATGGTCGGCGGCGGTGCTCTTCTACCAGTTGCTGACCTATCATCTGCCCTTTGAAGGTCGTGACACCGCGGCCCTGATCGTCAAGATACTCAGCGAGAATCCGCCTCCGCTCTCTACCTACCTGCAACACTATTACCCGCCGGAGTTGGACGAGATCATCTCCCGCGCCCTTGCCAAGGACCGCGACGCGCGTTATGCCACCGCTGACGAGTTCGCCTTCGATCTCGAACACGTCGAGGGACTGCTCAAGGCGCAGATGGTTTCCGAATATGTCGAGCAGGCTCGCGCCTCCATGGATTCCGATCTTACCCGCGCGCGCGAACTCCTCTCCCGCGTCCTCAAAGTGGACACGCAGAACTCCACCGCCAAGCAGATGCTCTACCAGGTGCAGCAGCTCATGCACCAGCAGCAGCGCGTCGATCAGGTACAGGTGCTGCGCTCGCGTGCGGAAGAGGCGCTCAGCAAGTCGAAGTGGGAGGACGCACTCGCCCTCGTGGACCAGGCGCTGAAGATCGATCAGACCAACATGGATCTGGTGGGCCTGCGTGAAGCGGTGCTTCAGCGCAAGGCGCGCAAGGATCAGGTGCTCAAGCTGGTGCATCTGGCGGAGGCCGCCCAGCGCGCCGGCGAATTTGAAATGGCCCGCCGCGTTGTGGATGACGCCCTTGCCCTCGACCCGAATGATACCCAGGCCAGGGTTCTGGGCTCATCGCTGGTGCGTGAGATCGAGCAGCGCCGTCGCTTCGAGGAACTCCTTCAGTCCGTGCGCAGCGAAGTCTCTTCCGCCCGCTTCGAAGGCGCCGCACGCCTCTTGCGCGAGGCCGAGGCCCTTCGTCCCCAGGCCACCGAGATCGCGCCTCTCAAGAATCTCATCGCGGCCGGACGCGAGGAGCAGCTTCGCGGCGAGCGCTTTGAGAGCCTGAAGAATGAAGCCCAGCAGTGCCTCGCCCGCGAACAGTATGTGCAGGCGCAGGCCAAGGCCGAGGAAGCGCTGCGCTATGATTCCACCAACCGCGGATTGCTCGACCTCCTCGAGCAGATTAAAACCCGCCAGCAGAATCACTGGGTCGCACAGCAGCTCGCTTCCGCCGAAAAGCTCGTCGCCGAGGGCAGGATCACCGCTGCTCTCACCCTCATCGAGACTGCATCAACCCAATTTCGCGACCCCCGCCTGCAGCAGAAAATTCCCGAGTTGCGGCAGAAGATGGAAGCGCAGCGGCGCTCCGCCGCTCTGGCCGCCGCGATTGCCTCCGCCGCCAGCGCTTCGCAGCGCGAGGACCACGCCGCGGCGATCTCAATTCTGGAGCGCGCTCGGACTGACTTTGGCCCCACCCAGGAGACCGCGGATCTGCTCACCGCCGCCCGCGCCGCCGCCGAGGAAGCTGTGCGGCGCAGACGGATCGCGGAGACCCTGCTGAATGCCCAGCGCCTCTTGAATGAAGGCAATGCCTCCGCCGCTGAGGCGCTGCTCGTCGAAGCGCATGAGTCCGGCCTTGGGGACCAGAGTCTTGGCCGCTTGCTGGAACAGGCGCGCGCTCAACGTCGGCAGGCGGAGGCTGTTCCCGCACCCGCTCAGAGCGAACCCGAACCCGAGGATGTTATCCCGCCGCCTGCCACCGCCGTGCTCAAGCTCTCCTCCAAGGACCGCCGCAAACTCGAGGATGCCAAGCGCAAGGCGCAGTCCCAGATCGACCGTGGCGATATCGAGGGTGCGGTCGCCTCGCTGCAACCTCTTCCCGAGCGCCTGCGCGATGCCGAAGCGCAGAAGCTTTTGGCTGACGCGCACACCGCACTCGAAGCGCGCGCCCGCGGCATTGAGGAAGCGGCGCAAAAGGCTCGCGCGCTGCTCGGCCAGCAGAAACCGTCGGACGCCATTGCCCTCCTCGAATCTCTATCCCGACCCGCTCGCGAGTCGTCCGCCATCCGTGCCCTCCTCGACCAGGCCAGCGCACAATTAGCGCAGCAGGCTGCCCAGCAGGAGCGGAATCTTGCATCCACCCCGCCGCCGCGCGAGCCAGTGCAGCCCAAGTCCCAGCCACACACTCCGTCGTCCGCTCCGCCTCCGCCCTCGTCGCAGGAGTGGTCGGCCACGCGGCTGTTTTCCCCCGGCGGACAGACTGAAGCGCCCCCGCCGCCCGATGTATTTCCCGCCGCCCCGCCCGCTGCGCCAGGGCGCGCCGCCACCCGGGAGGCGTTCGCACCGCCGCCTCCAGTCACGGAGACTGAGCGCGACGAGTTCGCCCCTCCGCGCTCCCCGGCTCCGCGTTCGCCGATGTTGTTGATCGCGGGAGGTGTAGCGGCCGTCATCCTCGTGGCCGTCATCGCCTATTTCTTCCTTCGTCCTTCGGCTCCGGCGGCGATCAGCGTCCGTTTTGAGACCGAGCCTGCGGGCGCCGAGGTTTCGCTTGATGGCAGTTCCTGTAAAGCGCCCTGCGCCTTGAATCTGAAACCCGGCGATCACTCCGTGAAGGCCACACTCGACGGATACGACCCCGCGCAGAGACAGATTTCCGTGGGGACCGTTCCCCAGACCGTCGCCATCACCCTCACCGCGCTCGCCCCCGTGCTGGCCTCCGTCAATGTCAAAACCAATGTTGACAGTGTTGATCTGCTCGTCGATGGCGTATTGAAAGGCGTAAGCACGGGTAAGAGCATTACCCTCAAGCTCGTTCCAGGCAACTACAAGATTCGTGCCGAAAAGTCCGGCTTTGATCCCGTTGAGCAAAGCGTCGAGGTTGGCAAGGGTTCCGTGCCCAACCTGCAATTTACTCTCAACAAGGCGTCCGGCCCTGCGCAACCGGCGCGCGATCCCTATCTCATGATCAGTGCCCGGCCCGGAGCCAGGGTTCTGATCGACGGAAAACAAGCTGCCAACGTGCCCTCCGACGGAATCTTCTCGGTTCAACTGAAGCCCGGCAAGCACCGTGTGGAACTGGGCCTCAGCGGATATGAGCCGTGGTCCTCCACCGTCAATGCGAACCCTGGCGACACCGTTCCCGTCCACGCCGAATTGAAGGAGCTACCCAAGCCTCCCGCCTCGGTGGTCTCGTTCTCGGCCTCAACCGGATCTCTTCAACAGGGACAATCCGCTGAGTTGCGATGGCAGACTCTAAATGCCCGCGAGGTTTCTATCGATCACGGCGTCGGTTCGGTCTCCGCCTCTGGAAGCCAGCAGGTCGCGCCGGCCACCTCCACTACATACACCATCACCGCCAGGGGAGAAGGGCAGCCGGTTCAGAGCAGCGTCACCATCTCGGTAGCCGCCGCCGTCGTCGTGCCGAAGCCATCAATCGCTCTCTTCGAATCCGGCGCGGATGCCGTCGAAGCGGGACACTCCACCAAGCTCTCGTGGTCAACCCAGAACGCCGGTGAAGTCTCGATCGAGCCGGGAATCGGAGGCGTGGCCTCCAGCGGCTCCCGTGAAGTACGGCCCGATAAAACCACCACCTATACCTTGACGGCCAGAGGGCAGGGAGGTTCCGACTCCAGGTCGATTCAGGTCGCTGTAACCGAGAAGCCCGTCGTCGTGGAAAAGCCCGTAGTGGCTGAGAACCCCGACTTGAAGGCCGTCCGCGAAACCATTGAGCAGCGTTACAAGGAAGCCTACGAGTCCATGGTCATCTCCGACCTCGTGGGCATATGGCCGACCATCTCGAAGCAGCAGAAGGACGCAATCAACAGTGGCTTCAAGTCCTCCCGCGCCATCAAGGTTCGCGAAGAGTGCGGCCAGCCGGCGGTCAGCGGCGACACCGCGCACTGCGCCTGCAAGGAGTTCGTAATTTACACAACCATGGACAACAAGCGGCTACCGGCTCCCGCTGCGTCGATAACCTTCGACTTGAAGAAAAATCCCGACGGTAAGTGGTACATCCAGAATCGTCACGCCCAATAGTCACCGTCCCGCTCCGGTCGCGCCCCCGGCGTGTCCCCTCCGCCGAGCCTGCCACATCCCTCCAGGGAGTATCCCTAAAGTAATTACAAAGCCTTTCCATAAATAACTTTAGGCGTGACATTTTCGAATTGACATGATTGTAAGTAGCTGCTACAAGTTTCTCGTCGATTAATGTCCATCTGTTTTTGACGTTGATTTCTCGGTCGCGCAGTAACCGTGCGCCGCCGGGTTGTTGCGTTTGTTCCCGACAATTTCAGTCTGCTTCACGGTTTCGTGGTTTCTGTGCCCGGTAGTTAACGCTTTCTACTGAAGGTGAGAAATGGCCCGCCGAATCATCGCCCATGCTCGTGTCTATTCGCTGTTGGTCGTCATTGCTCTTATGGCAATCGTCCTTACAACCACCGCGGCTTATGCTCAGTTGACACCGGGGTCTGTCACCATCACCTCGACAGTGTACGACCCGGTCGCGCACGTCTCATCGGCATCCACGACTTCCGTTCTCGGCCAATCAGTGACCATCACGGTGACCGTTACAGCTCCCGTGCTACCTCCGCCCGCTCCGCCCACGCCGACGGGCCAGGTCTTTCTTTACGACAATTCCGGCCTCCAGTTTCTCGGCTTCGCACAGCTCAACGCCTCGGGAGTCGCCACCTTCACCTCCTCCATACTGGCACTGGGCTCCCATACGATCACTGCCAGATACATGGGTGACCCCAACTACAACCCCTACTCCTCAACCGGTTTGTACGCATTTGCGGTTAATCCCCGGAGCTCGGTCACCACGGTGGCCGCCGCAATGAATCCGGGAACTGTGGGAGTGGCGGACACCCTTACTGCAACGGTCGGTGACGCTGCTACCACCGGTCCGGGAACCGGAGCGGTCGGCGTCTTCGCTGCCGGCAATTCTGGCGCCGCCTTCAACCTTCAGTCGCTTCGCTCCGGTCACGCGGCCAACCTGCTCTCGGATGGCACGGTTCTCGTCAGCGGCGGCACAGTGGCGGGCGCCGCGGTTAACACGGTCGAATTCTACAATCCCGTCACGGCGACCTTCGCCAACGTCTCCACCACGATGAAGTCCGCCCGCTCGGGACATACCGCGACGTTGTTATCGGATGGCTTGACGACCTTGATCACGGGCGGCGACGCCGCCGGCGACGCTGAGTTGTATGTCTACAACCTCGCCTCGCCCGGCTCGGCGACCACCAACCTTACCAACTCTCTGACGGTCGCGCGCTCCGGCCACACCGCCAACCAGCTCGGCATCAGCAACACGGTTCTCATCATCGGTGGCTCCGTCGCAGGCTCCCCGGTCAACACGGCAGAGGTCTTCTCACTGCAAACGGGTGGAGTGGAATTCGTTCGTACCGTTACCGGCACCCTGGCTTATCCGCGTTCAGGCCATACCACCACGCTGTTGGGTGCTTCTGGAACCATCCTTACGTTTCTGGTCGCCGGTGGTGATGCAACCGGCACGGCTGAAATTATCAACTATGACGAGGTGGCGAATACCATCACGCAGGTGGGAAGTGCAACCTGGCTGACGGCCCGTACCGGCCATACCGCCACCCTCCTGCCTGACGGCCAGTCAGTCCTGTTCACCGGCGGAACACAGTCGGGTGTCCCCGTGGCCTCGGCCGAGCTCTTCCAGATTCCAGCCAGCCTCACGGCCTTCACCTCGTTCACGACCATACCCGCGCCCAGCTCCCTCACCATTGCGCGCAGCGGCCATGCCGCAACTCTGCTGGATAGCGCTCTCGTTCTGATCACCGGCGGAGAAGCCGATACAACTCCTCCCACGCAGAGCGTCGAGTTATACACGCCGGCCTTCGACCCGCAAGGTGTTGCGAATTTCGTCTCCGATGACCCAACCGACGTCTTATCCACGGGGTCCACTCGTACGTTGCTGATTGGTGGTGCGGGCCAGAGTTTCTCTACTACCACGCTCATCCCCTACGAAGTAGGAACCACGCATAACATTACTGCCTTCTATCCCGGCGACACAGTTCACACTACCTCCACGGCTGCCTCATTGCCTCTCGTTATCGCCAAAGGCACACAGGCGGCGGTAACCGTGAACACTCCTGCGACGGCTGCCTATGGCCAGCCCGGCCTCAGCGCGGTAGCTTCTGGCGGCAGCGGAACCGGCTCATACAACTACCTTGCCGCAGGTTCCACGGCCTGCTCGGTAGATCCGAACACAGGCGCAATTACGATCACCGCCGGCACCGGCACCTGCACGATCACGGCGACTCGCAATGGTGACGCGAACTACCTCCCGTCATCGCCGAG
>Ga0181534_10001290_pt1 | contig 16462 bp, 14 predicted proteins | sample PEATcosm2014_Bin_37_FD_119758 | JGI IMG/M metagenome (GOLD analysis project Ga0181534, IMG submission 119758) | Peatland microbial communities from MTU Mesocosm Facility, Houghton, MI, USA - PEATcosm2014_Bin17_10_metaG | ecosystem: Environmental > Terrestrial > Soil > Wetlands > Peat | place... | reverse complement strand
GACTACGGGGCGGATGATGCGTTTCCGATCGGCGATATCGATGAAATCATTCCGGGGCTGTTGGAGAATCGCGCCAAGGTGTTCTACACCATGGGCCTGTATCCGGAATTCGATCAGCGGGTCGTCAGTTGGGTGAATGGATTGCGCACGCAGTCGCGCCCCGGCCGCCACTCACCGCAGGAGTTCGTCGCCCTCAATCACGTCCTGCACGACATGCGCCTGTTCAAATCGCGCACCGAATTAGACCTGATGCGTGAATCTGCTCGTATAGCCGCCGACGCGCACGTACGCGCGATGCGCTTCACACAGCCTGGAAGACAGGAATATGAGGTCATGGCGGAGCTGGTTCACGAGTTCCGCCGTCATAACGCCGACACCTCGTATCACCCTATCGTAGGCGGCGGACCCAATAGTTGCACCCTGCACTATCGGGACAACAACCAGACATTGCAGGACGGCGACCTGCTGCTCGTGGATGCAGGGTGCGAATACGAGTTCTACGCCTCCGATATCACGCGTACCTATCCCGTCAACGGACGTTTCTCACCCGAGCAGCGCGCGGTGTACGAGGTCGTCCTCGAGGCCAACGAGGCCGCGATAGCCAAAGTGAAGCCCGGCAATCATTGGAACGACCCACATCTCGCCGCCGTGCATGTGGTGACGCAAGGCCTGGTCAAACTCGGACTGCTGAAGGGCCGGGTCTCCAAACTGGAGCGTGAACATGCCTATCGGCGTTTTTTCATGCACCGGACGGGGCATTGGCTCGGGATGGATGTGCATGATGTCGGTGATTACAAGATTGGCGATGAGTGGCGTGTGCTCGAGCCCGGGATGGTGATGACTATCGAGCCGGGCATTTACATCCCATCGGGATCGCGGGGCGTTCCGAAACGGATGCATAACATCGGCATTCGGATCGAGGACGACGTCGTGGTGACCAAGTCGGGCGCTGAAGTTCTCACGTCGCATGCACCGAAAACCGTTGAGGCAATCGAAGCCACCATGTCCGGAGGCTGACGGAGCGTATGACCGAGCTAACCCGATGGGCACCGACGCTCGCTGAATGCGGACAGCTAGGGCGCTCGCCATGACTGACACATCGGTGGACGTTGCCATTATTGGCGGAGGCATGGTCGGCGCCAGCCTGGCAATTGCATTGGGCGGCACGGGGGTTTCAACGCTGCTGGTCGAGGGCACAGCACTCGGAGCCACCGCCCAACCCAGCTTTGATGACCGTACCACCGCGCTCGGCAATGCCAGCCGGCGAATTTTTGAGAGTTTGGGCGTGTGGGATCGCCTCGCGCCGGAAGCTGCGGCCATTAATACGATCCATGTCTCGGATGCGGGCCGTTTCGGGATCGCACGGCTCGTCGCGGCGGAGCAGGGAATCGATGCGTTTGGTTATGTCATACCCAACAGGGTCATTGGCGCGGCTTTGTGGGAGCGGCTCCAGGACGCTAGCGGTGTATTGCTACGGGTACCGGCACGGCCTGAGCAGTTCGAGATTGGGGCGGATGCGGTCACATTCCGCGTAGGCGACGAATCGGTGTCAGCACGGCTGGTGGTCGCCGCCGATGGCGCGCATTCGGTGGTCAGGGCTGTGGCAGGTATCGAGGCGGATGTTGAGGACTACGACCAGATCGCGATCGTGGCTAACGTCGCGGCGGACCGGCCGCATGACGGGACGGCTTACGAGCGTTTCACGCAGTCGGGGCCGCTGGCGGTGTTGCCGCTTCGGGATGGGAGTTATGGGGTCGTTTGGACCTGCAAGCCGGCCCGGGCGGCGGAAGTTTTGTCGTTTGATAACAACACTTACCTGCGGGAGTTGCAGGAGCGATTCGGCTGGCGAGCCGGGCGCTTCGTCCGCGTCGGCGTTCGAGCGTCCTATCCACTGAAGCTGACTCGCGCCACCACCCCGGTTGGCGCGCGCACTGTCCTCATTGGCAATGCCGCGCAGGCATTGCACCCCGTCGCCGGCCAGGGCTTCAACCTCGGCCTCCGCGATGCGGCCATGTTGGCAGAAGTCATTGTCGGTGCCGTCGCCAGCGCCCGAGCACGCATCGGCAATGGTGGCGCTGCGGCGGCCACGGCGGAGGATCGCATCAGCGCCCGAGCACGCACCGGCGATGGTGTCGCTGCGGCGGCCAACGCGGCGGATCGCATCAGCGCCCGAGCACGTACTGGCGATGGTGTCGCCGCGGTGGCGGATGGTGCCAGCGTGAGCGCGTTTTCGCATGGTGTTGATGTTGGCGCAGCTGAGCTGCTGCAGCAGTTTGCGGCGTGGCGGGAAGCTGACCGACGCGGCGTGGTGGGGTTCACGGATGGGCTGGTGAAGATGTTTGGCAGCACCCGGCCAGGTGTTGGGATACTGCGTAACCTCGGGCTACTGCTGTTTGATCTATCGTCACCGGCGAAAAGCGCCCTGGCTCGTGTAAGTGCCGGGTTTGGCGGGCCGACGCCTCGGCTGGCTCGAGGATTGGGGCTAACATGACCTTTGACGTCGTAATCGTCGGAGGCGGGCCTGTCGGCGCATGCGCTGGCGCCCTCCTCGCTCACGGCTCCCTGCGCGTATGCATCTTGGAACCCAAGCGCCCACCAACACCAACTGGCAGCCTGGACTCCCGCGTAGTCGCCATATCACGCGCAAGCGAACGCATACTGAACTCCGCAGGCGCCTGGACACGCATGAGCGGTCCGCGCATCGAAGCCTACGAGCGAATGCGCATTTGGCACGAAAGCACATCTCCCGCCGGCGCTCTGGTGTTTGACGCAGCGGAGGTTGGTGAAGCCAACCTCGGGTACATCATAGAAAACCGCCTGCTCCAGACGGCTCTCCTGGACGAATTCACATCGGCAGGCGGCCACTTGCAGGCAGCCGATTTTCAGCAACTGCTCGTTGGCGCAGATTCAGTGACTGTTGAAACCAGCGACGGCACACTAACAGCGAAGCTGGTCATCGGCGCCGATGGCGCCAAATCAGCCGTGCGCGAGTCCGTGGGACTCACTGCCAGCGAGTTTGACTTCAACGAGACCGCGATAGTGGCCACAGTGGCCACCGAGCGCCCGCACGAGAAAACAGCGTGGCAGCGTTTCATGCGTAACGGAACGCTGGCGTTGCTCCCGCTCGCCGATGGAACCAGCTCCATAGTCTGGTCTGCCGACAACAATCTCGCAGCCGAACTCATGGCGATGCCGGCTTCCGATTTCGACATTGAACTCACCCGTGCATCAGATCTTGCCTTGGGACCAACACGCTTGGTCAGCGACCGCGCCACCTTCCCCTTGAAGCGAATGGGCGCCCATCGTTACGTGACTCAGCGATGCGCCTTGATCGGAGATGCAGCACATGTCGTTCACCCGCTAGCCGGCCAGGGCGTAAACCTGGGCTTGCTCGATGCGGCCACGATCGCGCAGTTGGTATTGGACGCCCGCGCCGAGCGCGAGGACCCGGGTGCGTTACGTGTATTGCGACCCTACGAGCGTTGGCGAAAGACTGAAGTTACCGTCATGAGCACAGCAATCGATGCGTTCGATCGCTTTCTAGCCCACGGCAGTGGGCCTGTTTCCAAGCTGGCGCAGCGGGGGTTAGGTTGGGTGAACCGCAGCCAGGAGATCAAACGACTGTTTGTGAATCGGGCGCTCGGCGTGGCTGGCGAGTTGCCGCGCGCGGCACGTTAACTTCGGTTGAGAGTCGGACGGCGCCACACCCGAAAACGGCGAAGCCCCGCATGCGCGGGGCTTCTTCCGTTATGGCTGGGGGACTAGGATTACTCGGCGCCGCTTCGCTGTGCGCCTCGCCCGTCCGGGCCGACCTCCGGGCTAGGCGCCCCCGTCGTTATCCTAGCCCCACGCCATAAAAGACGAGGCCCCGCGCTGCGGGGCCTCTTCCTTTTATGGCTGGGGGACTAGGATTCGAACCTAGGTAAACGGAGTCAGAGTTAAAAAGCGGCCGTCTTCGCTACCCTCCCAAACCCTACCCTCTGCGGCCAAAAGCCAAGAAAGACTATCGAGAGTTCATGGAGCGGTACTTCGCCGATTGGTTGCCGAAGCCCTGTGCCCCGATCAATCGCAGCATGTGCCTGGACCGGTTCACCCAGATCGAGACTAAGTCGGCCGGTCAGGTCCACAAGGCGACGACTTACCTGAGCCTCTTTTTGAATCACGCCCGCGAAATGCACGCCGATCCCGACACGGGCGAGTACACCATCTTGGCGAAGAACCCGGTCGAGCGCGCACGCAAGATCAAAAGCACTGCCCCGCACAAGCCTCGCGACTGGCGGATCCCTGCCAGGAAGGTTGGTGCAGCCTGGTCATTTCTCCGTCAGCGAGCCGCCACCCCCGTTAAGGATCTGGACCGGACGGCGGCGGATTGGGTGTCCACACTTCTGCTCACCGGCTGGCGTGCTACCGAGTGCGCCGCGCTCGAATGGACGTGGATCGACTTCGATGCCAAGACCGTCAAGCTGCCCGGCGACATGGATCCTGAGATCGAGCGCGGGTTTGCGGGTGTGAAGACACACGCCGAGATCACCTACCCCTTGAGCGATGCCCTACTCGCCATCTTGAAAGACCGGTCGAAACTGGAATCGAAGGACGCCCGGTACGTCTTCCGCGCCCGCGCGGACAACGACCTCGGACACATCAGGACGGCTCACGGAACCATGCACCTGCTGGCGAAGGCGGTCGGTGTCGAGCCGCAGAAGATTGGCAAGCGCTGGCGCCATCTATCTCCCCATGACCTGCGCCGGACTGCCGAAGATGTCGCGCTTGCCTGCAAAATCGATTATTCCCTGCGCCAACGACTCTTGAATCACAAGCCACAAGGCGTGCATGACTTGTCCTACGGCAATGACCCATCGCCCGAGGTGCTGCGGCCAGCCGTCAACGCCATCGCGAACTACATCCTGGATGCTGCTAAGGTGTACGACGCGCAGCAATCCGGCGCCAACGTGGTCAACCTCGCGGACCTCAAGCGGGGTTGAAGCCGCCGCAACGGCCCCGGCGCCGCGGCGACCATAGACGTTGTCAATAATATTTAAGGACATTATATTATTGACATGAAACCCCGTCGTTGGGATACCACGCTATATGACCTGGCCGAAAACCAGTCCGGATATTTCACGGCGGCGCAGGCGCGAGCCGCTGGCCTTCATCCTGTGCGACTGGTGCAACTCGAACGAAGTGAAGATATCGAACGGCTTTCGCGCGGTGTCTATCGGTTGGCGCGATACCCCATTTCACCTTTTGGCCAATACATGGAAGCCTCCCTATGGCCCCAGGTGCGCCGTCCCGAGATGCGCGGCGTCATCTCACATGAGTCCGCTCTCGCACTTTACGGCCTTTCCGATGTAAGCCCCAGCAAGGTCCATATCACGCTGCCGCCCGAGCTGCGCATCCGTCGGACGCCGCCCGCGCAGCTCGTGATCCATTACGCCTCTCTCGATCCAAAGGACGTGCAGATGTTCGAGGGCATTCCAGTCACGACAGCGGAACGAGCCATCCGAGACGTCCATGCGGCTCATCTCGGTCCCGCACTCGTCCGCCAAGCTATCGAGGACGGGCGACGAACCGGCTATCTCTCGCCTGATCAAGCCACACAATTGAGGCGTGAGCTGCTCAAAGGGAAAAAATGATGAGCGCCACCTACAAGCCACCCTCCAGCCCGCCACCCTCGGCTGGCGTATTGGCAAAGTACGTACTCGCCTATGCCCGCGCCAGCAACCTGGCGGAGGGACGGGTCCGCGCCTGGATTTCCTACATGATCACCGCCGGCATGCTCGAGCGCGCCACGACTGCAGGACAACTCTCCTTTGTCATCAAGGGCGGCGTCGCCCTCGAATTGCGTTTGCGCAATCGGGCTCGCGCAACAAAAGACCTGGACCTAGCGCTGCTTCACTCAGACTCGGACCTCGCAGTCGCCTTGGAACGTGCGCTCACAAGCGAGCCCTACCAAGGATTCTCATTCCGCAGTAAACGCCCACCGTTGGTACTAGACAATGGCGTTGTCAACATGGAGTTCGCGGTCAGTTATCGCGGCGGAGCCTGGGCTAGTATTTCGATCGACGTCGCCCGCAATGAATCCGGAGAGCACGAGATCGAGTGGCTGCCCGCAATTCCCCTGACTGACACGTTCGGAGTTACAGGGCCCAACGCTCTTCCCTGCCTGCCGCTGAGCCATCACATTGCCCAGAAACTGCACGGCATGACGCTGCCACCCCGGCCCGGCAAACGCAACGAACGCTTCCGCGACCTGATCGACCTGCTTCTCATGGAATCTTTGGTAGTCGAATACGGGGATTTACGCAAAACCTGCGAACACGTATTTGAAACCCGTGGCACTCATCCGTGGCCCCCTCCACTCGATTTACCCGAGCACTGGATTGATCCGATCAATCGACTGATCGGCGAGCTCGAGCTGCCCATTGCAGATGCCCAAGCGGGTCTTGCGCGCGTCAGGCAATTCGTGGATCGAATTCTCTCAAGGGCCGAAGTGATAGATGGAAATTTACGTTAGCACCGATGTGGAGGCCGATGGGCCCATCCCCGGACCGAACTCCATGCTGAGCTTCGGATCGGCAGCCTATACCGCCGGAAAGGAGTTGCTCGGCACCTTCAGTGCCAATCTGGAAACTCTGCCGGGCGCAGCGGCGGATCCGAAGACAGCGGACTGGTGGGCGAAGCATCCCGAGGCCTGGACCGACTGTCGGCAGAATCTGGAAGCGCCAGAAGTCGCAATGCGGCGGTATGTCGTTTGGCTCAAGGCCCTCCCCGGCAAACCTGTTTTCGTCGGCTATCCGGCCAGTTTCGATTTTCTGTTCATGTACTGGTACCTGATGCGCTTCACGGGCGAGAGCCCGTTTAGCTTTTCCGCGCTGGATATCAAGACCTTTGCCATGGCACTGCTGAAAAAGGACTACCGCAAGAGCACCAAGGCCGGTATGCCCAAGCACTGGTTCGACCCGCATCCTCACACCCACGTCGCACTCGACGATGCCATCGAGCAGGGCGCGCTGTTTTGCAACATGTTGGCAGAGAATATGCGCAAGCCTTGAAGGCTAACGGTCTAACTAGACTTCTTCCTGGCGTTAGCTCCCGGCCGCGGCAATAAGCGCCGCAAGAAGTCCAAGCGCGATAAGCAGCCCGGCGGCCGAGGAGTCCTGTTTCTCGTTGGTGATCTCGACCCCTTGCTGGCGTAAGTGCGCGGCATACCGCTCCGCATCCTGAAGAATGGTCGATGACTGCATCTGCAGGCAAGCGGCGACCGTGTTGAGCTGCATAACACTGATCGCCGATTGTCCCTTTTCCAGCTTGGAGTAGGCCGACTGCGTGATTCCGAGCGAAGTCGCTATCTGCTCCTGCTGAACTTTGCGTTGTGTGCGGTGGTGCTCAATCACACGCCCGAGGAGCGCCCCGTACGCAATCTTCGGCTTTACCGTAGTTGCAATTTTACTCATATAGTCGTATAACGACTGTAGTCGCATAGCATGTAAGGGAGCATAGCGCATGTACCGCTTCGATACTCTCGCGCGTGATCAACATCCGCCCGCAGGAACAGTGGTGTCCGTTCCGATCATCTTCGGGTACCGCCACAAGGGCGTCGTTTCCGATCGGCGGCGGAGCGGAAAGCCCACCGTGGTCTCCGGGTCGGCCAAACGGGGAGCCGTGTGCGAGGAGTTGTGGGACGACTTCGCAGGCGGGAAGCCTGTCCGAGACGACGGACACCCGAGCACGCTTCCTCCGCATGAAGTGCTCCGGCGTGCTCGCACGCTCATCGGCACTCGCTAGCACCTCTTGGAACTCAATTGCGATCATGTCGTCGCAATCGCTCTCCTCGCGCTCGCGGTCAGCGTCATGGCCAGTGCGGGATAAGATCCTGGTTTGATCCGTTGTGCCATCAACAGGTGGTTGGGTGGACTTCTGTGGGGATTGGTTGTGCTCGGTGGTAAAGGTCGCAAGGCCATCACGCCGCTCGGTTGGTCCAGTTACAAGCGCTCCTGGCGGCATCGACGAAACCCGTTGCTAACGGAATTTCCTACCAAAGCGGTAGCAAACCAGCCGCCATCCGTTTTCCGCGGCGCCGCCGAAGTGCAAACGGTTACTTCATCGATCACCTCACCCTGCCGCTTGAGCACATCAACGCCGCTAGCCGCGATAAGGAATCCGCGAGCGCCGGATCCTGATCCCAGATATATCCCAACCAGCGTGTTTCAAACACTCTCGCACGAACGCCCGGGCTCGTCGGGCGTCGGCGGCAGGACCGATCACGATGCCTTTCAGCGGCGACGCATGTTGACTCGTCCAGCGAAAGGGCGTGTATCGCACGAAGACGCTGCCACGCGCTCGATGGCGCAGATCAGGTACATCCGCGCCGGCTGCGTGCATCTGTAGGAATCGATACTCCTGTTCCTGCTCGTAAGCCTTGTGTTTGAAATAGAGGGCGGAGTGCACGACGTGGAAACCGGCATAGATCGAGAGTTGCTTCATGAACTCGTTGATCGCCGCGTTGCTCATCCGGCGTCCCTGCGGCATCGCCGTCAACGGAATCACTCGTCGCGACAGCTGGCGAGACAGATCTCGGAGCTGCACCGGATCGTACAACACCGGAAAGGTCGAGTGCGTCGACGTCGCTGGCGCGGCATTCAGGAAGACCTGCTCCAACTGGTGGCCGTCAAACTCCAAGGCGAATCCTCGGCCGTTGTCCGCGTAAGCACGCCACTGACCGAGCTCATCGCCGTCTCGGCTGAAGCACGCCACAAACATTTGCGCGAGCTGAGTCATCCCCTCTCTGAGCCCGTGCCGAAATTTCTGTGCAAATAGCTTGGCCGCCGGATGCCCTCGGCGAGCCTCCACAGCGAAAACGCGGCCAGCGTGATCGATCCCGTGACGCAACTCGGTCGGATCGTTCAGCCCAAAGATGTCGGTGAGACGGAAGACCCCGCTCTCCAAAATGCCCCACAAACCGGGCCCGTCAGTGTAGTGATACAGTCGGTTCGGCGTGCCGCTTTGCGTGAGTTCCCCGGTAAACTGCTCTAAGATCCTCTCGCACTCGTGGTGGCTGGCCTCGATGGCTTCCAACAACTCGGCGGGCGGTTCCTCGGGTGAAATCACGGAACGGCCAGTGCTTTGGCGAATTCAAACATCAACCGGTACAGGCGGTCCGTTGAGCCGTCACTGATCTTCAGGAGCACCTCGCGACACACGTTGGCCCGAAGGGTTGGGCGACCCTGAGTCCATAGGTCCCGTCCCAAGACCGCACAAAGGGGCTCCATTGATGCGCGCTGCCGATCGTCGATCTTTACGGCCCGCGCCCACTCATCATGGTGGTGAAAATTCGCGGCGGCAGCCTCAAACACCACACCCACCGAATACCCCTCAATCTTCGGAGCGGCTGACACCCACTGAGCTTCGCTCGCATGGAGGTCCTGCCGGCAACGCTGTAGGAGGTTATTGAGTACCACGAGAATGGCCCCGGCATACACCGATGCGCCAGATTCATAGTCGCCGAGCGCCTCGGTCTCCTCATGATACTGGACCGGCTCGCGGCACCAGGAAGGTCCAAGACCTTGTGCCCGGGCCTTCATCACTTCCTTGAGCCGTTCTGCCCGGCTGAGCAGGTCCCAGTACAGTTGTTCGAGCGTAGGTTGATTGACCCGCCACCGCTCAACCAGCCGAAACAGCGCGTTCACGCGCGTATTGCCGAATTGGAAATCGCCGTCGGGAGTCACCGCCCAGTTGCCATTGTGCGCCTGGACGCCTCCTTGCTTGAGTTCCTGCAACCCGAATCGGGTCAACGTTTCGAAGTAACAGGGTATGGGCATTCCGTGTATCCGCACCGACGTCGCCCCAAGGCCGACTCCGGTCTCGTGTCGATTTTAAATTGGCGAAGGGACGGCCGACGCGGCGAGTTCCTCAGGTGCTCACTGACACCCCGCGTAGTCCGCGCGGCCGGCCCCCTCACTCCGCAGACCATCGAAAGGCGAATTTCTCGGGCGCCACGGTCAGACTGGCCAGCACTGGCGCGAGTTCGGGGGTGTTCAGCCCCTTTAGAACGTTGATGATCGTGCCTGCAACGAGCTGCTCGTCGTTCACAGCTGTCTTGCCCTTGAGCCAGTTTTGCGGGCTAAAGACCTTGCCCGCGGATGCGCTGTTCGCCATCGCCTGGGTCAACGCCTGATTCATGCACTGCTTGGCCTGCGAGAGCACCATACTGGCAAACCTCAACGCACTAATTGTGGCAGCCGGCAATGGCACCTTGTCCGATTGGTTGCTCGCACACGCCACCAACTGGGATACCACAAACAACATGTGGAAACGGGCCGCGCCGCGCACCGCTTTGATCGCGTCGTTCAGGTCTAGTTGATTCCACCATCGATCAATCTCGCCGAGCCACAGACGCAGCGCCAAAATCGACTCGGCATCCAACTCCGGCTGAAAGAGGGTCTTATAGTACTCATCAAACAGGCGCTTCTCATTGCTCGCAAGATTCGGCCTCTGGCACTGCCAGGAGATGACCATCCGCGCGTAATCGGTGGAATCCACGCACCTGCTCGGATCTTTGTCGGCTGGTCGTTCCTCTCCGCGTTTGGTCGTGAAGTACGCCCCAGGCACGGCGAACTCGTACCGCTTCTTGATCGCGCGCATGTACTTGTCGTTGCTGCGCAGGTCGCGTGGTTTGACGGCACTTTGGGAATTGGTGTTGATGCTGATCTTTTCGCCGAGATCGTATTGGGCAATCTCGTAGAACCGAAACAACACCGAACCCCCCGAGGCGCCTTTCTCCGTAACTTTCGCTGAGGTCGAGTAGATGGTGGAAAGCGACTGGCAGCCGTTCACGACGGACAGTCCGTGCACCTGCAGACGCCGGCCATCGCCCGAGAACGAGAACCGTCTGCACAGCGCCGTGATCCCGTTGTGGAAGAAGAAAAAGTACGGCGCCCGCTCCGGATTTACGAGTGTCGAGCGCAGCTCCTTGTTCACTTTGTTGTTGATGCCTAAGCTCTGGCGCACATTGCGACGAAACAACTTCTGGTCTTCGATCCCGGGTAGCTTCAGGCAGCGCTCCACTGGCAGCATCGCGAGAACGACGCGGATTCCGGCCTCTTCGGACACCAGACACCGTTCGGGATCCACTTCAATCTCGCACGAGAGCTCCGGCAGATCGCGTTGCTCTGCCTCGGACAAGCGGGTCTCGATGAGCGCTGAATCGACCAGTGTGAGTCCGGCTGCGAGATCCGAGTTCTCCGACATTTCGCGGCGAAACGCCTCGAAGTCCGAAGACGCCGCCGGTGACAGCTGCCCCGTAGTCAACAGCTCAAAGTGAATATCGTAGTCATCCTCGAGCGCCACTCGCAGGGCTTCCAGGCGCTCGGCCAACCGGCTTGAACATTCCAACTGGAGTGTGGGCAGATCCTTCAGCCGCGTCCAAGCGGCGAGCACTTCCCTCAGTGCGGTTGCATCGATAACGTCCGGGCGCACGAATTTCCCCTGGATAACCCGAACGCGGCGGTCTTCCCCATCCTCGACCACGATCGCGTCGATCTGTTTGTCGAGCTGCCCATCGGTAATCGAGGCTCGAGTTTCGTGGACATCCTTCTGTAGTACCCGGTGCAGGTACCAGGCGACGAAGCGCTGCCCGTCATTGGCAAAGTTGTCGCGGTAGAACGGATTCGCCTGAGTCTCACGAAGAATCTGCTCGTACATGGGGCTGCCTCGTCCGTAGGTAGAGATCCGCCTGCGTGCGCCGGTTGTGTCAACGGATACAAAATCGCTCAGGATCTGTTCAGCGTCAAGCTATTGCTGACGCTGTCAGCTACTCGGTCACTGTTTAGACGAGCCGCTTTAAGGGGGCTCTAAGGGCACCGCGGAGGCGGGAGGTACCAGGCCGCTTTGGGCTGAAGCTCCGCGAGCATGAAAATGCGCGGATCATCCAGGAGCGGTTCGTCGAGGCGACTGCCCCCCTCTGCCGTTTCATCGATCGTCCAAGAGTGCGCTTCCGAAACTCGGGGCAAGTAGTAGTGAAGGTAGACGTCGATGAGCTTCGAGCGAGCGTGAAACCGGCCGACCGCTTCGCGATTGCGCTGGCTTCGGCGGTCTGCAGAGAGCGTATCGCGCTCGGCATACATGCCGATGTGCGCAATGCCCATGGGCGCGGTGGCTAGCTGCCGGTCGATATCGGCCAGCAGGGAGGAGATGTGCCGCGCCCGGGCATCGATAGATCGCGGTGCCAAGCAGTGCCAACTCAACACGGAGGCGTAGTCCACTTGATCGACGTAGCGAGCATCGCGTTCGTCGGATTGTCCCCGTAAGATGAGATGATAAGGCCCTGATGGTAAGACCTCACCGGTGAGCAGCCGCCACATCTTGGGCCCCACGATCAAAGGGCCATGAGCTCTGGTGTCGGCTTGAACGGAGTCGATGCGCGCCTCTCTTACGATCCCCTCGGAGTATTCATCTCGCCACGGATAGCCGCCGGGAAGGTACAGCGACGAACCGATCGCAGCGGGCACTCGATCTGCCAGGTATGAGGGCGGGATGCTGACAAGCTCCGCGGTGAACGTCACGTCGACAAACACACTGAGTCTGCTCTCGCGAATCAGCGCAGCCAAAGGATCGAACAATGCGCGCACGCTCGCCTGCTCGCGAAGTTCATACTCGCTCGCCCGAAGGCGCTTACACTCCACGTGCAAATCCTTCGTGCTGTCTGCAGGCCCGGCGCGAAAGTCAGCGGAGCGTGTTGAGGACTCCGGAACGAACTCGACATCGAAACCTTCGCGGGCATACCGAACCGCAACGGATAATTCGAATAGAACACCATCAGGATGCTGTTGTTTCGGATTCAGAAGTCGGCGAACTCGATCTACCGCCCCCGGCATCCGCCGAAGCAACTGGAGTCCCGCTCCGATGTGTTTGAGGAACGGCACGATATGGGCTGCCAAGGTGAGATCGTAGCTTGCGGGCTGGTGAAGAAAGCCATCCGCTTGCGCCAGGTAGGATGCGATGAGATCCGACTTGAGCAGCAATTCGGACGGGTCCGGCCACCGAGCGTCCATGCGTACGGCGTGACTGCGGAAGAACACCTGTGCCTGCCGAATGCGTTCGCCGAGCGAACTGCGGCCACCGTCGATCTCACGAAACCAGTCGAGAGCGGCTGTGAGATCCTCATCGTCTGCAATCGCGGTGGGAGCACTTACCATACCGACCTCATCCTTCAGTGACGAGAAACTGCAGACTACTTCTGCCGAGCGGCGTCCGTTGGAGGCGATTGGGGCCACAGAACTTTAATAAAGTGGAGGCGTTTTCCTCACCGCGCAGCAATCGCTTTTCCATTGCTCGCGATAGCTACACCGTTTTCAACATCTGCCCGGACGCACCTTACGCCGATGTGACGAGAGCGACTTCCACTTTAGCGCTCCGAAATGCCTCGTTACTGACTTGCTTGATTTTCATGCCACGGATGCTGGCTAATCCTTCGGCATCTGTGATCACGAGAACGCTCGCTTGCTTCTTCAGCAACTCTGCAAGCGGATTGGTCAACTCTGTCGTGTTTCCGCGCGGCGTCGCTCGCACGACGTCTTCCACATCGCACAGCCGAGAGCTGCACCGAATCTCGCTGTCGATAAGCACAAGGGGGATGGAGTCGTTTGGCACCAGCGACCGGACGAGTAACAAAAAGTCCTTTTCATCAAGCACGGGAGACATCGATGGCGATACGTCAATCGCGACGGCCCCCACCGCGCCCACACCCTCCACAAGCACGACGGAGTCTTTGAGAAAAGCCCGAATTCGCTCGGCCAAGTCGCGACGTTTCTCAAGGTTGTTGGCTGTTAGACGACCAATGATGTGGTAGCGCTGCTCGACATCCGACGGCACGTCATAGTCCGTCCTGCGGGCTGGTCCGTGGCTAACCAGCACAATCTCGGCCTTCGGCAGCGCCCGTCCATAGTCCGTGAGAACCTCCTTGAAGCGCGCGGGGGCGTCCTTCTTATAGTGCTTGACCTCAACGACAACACCGCATTGCTCGTGCTGCCCGCTTCCGCGCCAAAGACCAAAATCCGGCTGCACATTGTTTTTACGCCCATGGCCGATCGGATCGGCTAGCGGGGATCGACGTTCGGCGTACAGCCGCGCGGTTGGGTACGTGTTTCGAAAGGTCGCGACGACGGTTTCCTTGAAGGCAAAGGTGATGCGCCCATTCTCATGATGGAGTTCCCGACCAGCGCCGGGCGCTGCATTGACGATCTCGGTTGCCACCCAAACGGCGTAGAGTTCATGGCGCTTTTGCCAGACCGGCAACTCCAGAATGCGCTCTAAATCACTGGCGCTGGCGCGTATCCCAATCTTTCGGCGCGGATATAGAGAAAACTGCTCCTCAAGAGCACCTGCAAGCCGCTTCTGGTCTGCCTCCGGCAGCGACCGGAACGCGGAAAGTTGGATGGCCATCGAGAAGAGTCGGTAGTCTGTCTCTTCCTGCGCAATCGTACGCGGGCTAAACCCATCGTCCTCATCAATGGCATGTCCTCGCGCGCGGTGCTCATCGAGCATCTCTTCGCGATCGCGCCAGCTTCTACGGACGATATCGACTGACGCAGTGGCGATCGCGGCCGCGTCTCGAATCGAACCCTCGAAGGTGCCTGGTTGGAGCGAAGCTGGAAACGACAGGTATTGCCCGCGCTTGTAAGCGGTCAGCCACTCATCCACATCAGGCACGCCGGTGGTAGCGTGCGATTTGGGGTCCAGGAAGTCAGATAGCGATGGCAGCCCTTTCACGACTTGCTGGGCATCGTGCAAAGACCAGCCACCGTGCCGGTCGATCGCGGGGACATCAAGATCACTCGGTATCGAATTGATCGATGATACGAAGCTCTGGAAATGCTTCAGGTCGAGCTGCTCGTTCTCGATTCGGATCCTCCAGGCCTCGCGCCCCTCGCGGGCTCCCGCCTCCTCGAAGAAATCGAGGATCGCCCGGAACATCGCGACGTATGGCTGCAGCAGCGCAAAGAATGCCTCGACGAGTTGATCGGTTGTGCTTTGTTCGAGTGCTTCCTGCAAAGAAGTCGACGACGTTTTGAGCGCAATACGGAGTCGCTCCTCGAGATCCGCATCCCTCCCACCGGGTTCGATCCCACCGATGGTACGCAACTGCGTCCACGCCGTGAGAGCGTCCCGACTGATGTCACTTGCTGAACCGGACGATTTCTTGCGAGATGATTTGCCGCTACTTGGCTTCTTCACCGAGGTTCTTCCACTCTTGGTTCCCGACGGCCATTCACATCCCGGCGATGTTGTAGTCGATCCATGCGCGGGCGTTGGCAACACTCTGGTCGCCGCCGTGCTGTCTGATCGGCAATATAACCGCGTCGAACTCGAAGCGAAATACGTCGCGCATGCACAGCGGCGACCTGCTGGTGTTGAACGCGGGAGGTGGTGCTGTTGAGGGCCCGTCGTGGAGACGGCGGGCCCTCAGTTGAGCGGGGCGACGGCACCCCCTTCAGGAGTCCTACCAAGTATAGACACCCTGCCTGGAATTCGCTGCAACCGCTCGAACGGAGTGAATCGACGAGCATCTTCGCATGCTACATATGCAACTACGCGCCGGTCGTGGAAATCACACGGATGTGCCCATCCGGCTCACTCCTTGTCTATCGCACAACAGCAAAGATAATTTTCCATCAGTGAATCAGTGGTTGCAACGTCAACAATTTGCGAGTTATATCCGGCTTACTAAGCACGTTCCAACCGCTGAGAAGATCAACACCCGGCTTAGATTGTTAACATAGAGGGGGCGATTTATACATCCAACCCCGCCCCTCCCGCCCGGGACATGCTACGGAGCTATCAGCAGGTCCCGGTGATCGCTCTGTAGCACGACTCGATCGCAAGGAGGGTTCTATGTCGTCTGGGGCCCAATCGCGGGACTGCTCCGATGCATACAGTGAATGGAACAAGGAGACCTATGACTGGCCGTAAATACACAAACCTCAGCCCGCAGATGACTCGCTACCGTTGGGCTCACACCAACTCCTGGCCGCCTCCGGGGGTGGCGCCATAACTCCATAACTTTCGGCGCATAACGGACAAAATGTCCGTTGTCCTAGGTGCAGCGCGGTCCACTTGCCGTGCGTTTACCGCGATCCACGGCGCTACCGACTACCAACACCACTCCGGTGAGACACTACAACAACGAAACAGCGACTCAGCTCGATGTTATCTAAGCAGTTGTTGGCCGGTAGACCAGAAATTCAAACCTTCGAACCTAGATAAACGGAGCAAACCTCCGTTGGTCAATTCAACACGCCCGCCCAGACGATCCGCGCCCTGCGACCACGCGCATGCTGAAAAACCACGCTTGCGTGCGTTTTCGGGATCGACCGCGGTACAGCACCGCAAACGCGCAGGCTTGTAGGATGCTTATCGCCTGCACATCGCGGAGTCATTGAGATGCTACCAAAAAGAAACAGCCACT
>Ga0181534_10001289_pt1 | contig 16474 bp, 12 predicted proteins | sample PEATcosm2014_Bin_37_FD_119758 | JGI IMG/M metagenome (GOLD analysis project Ga0181534, IMG submission 119758) | Peatland microbial communities from MTU Mesocosm Facility, Houghton, MI, USA - PEATcosm2014_Bin17_10_metaG | ecosystem: Environmental > Terrestrial > Soil > Wetlands > Peat | place... | reverse complement strand
TGCTGCCCAGAGTGTCGGGCGCGACCTTATCGGCGCCGAAGTAGACGGTGCCATCGCGCATGACGGAAACCAGGAGGGCGTCTTCCTTGTCGGCGTCCTGCATCGGCGTGGGATTGTTGACCTTGGCCATATCGACGCTGATGCCCTTCTGCAGCATGGGGGTGATCACCATAAAGATGATCAGCAGCACCAGCATCACGTCCACCATAGGGGTGACGTTGATATCGGAATTGACGTTGGCGCCTACGTTACGTTTTGCTAATGCCATCGATGGATCTCCTCTGCAGCGGCCCGTGGCCGGACTGCCAGTGAAGCCGGAAAGCCCGGCGCTGAAGTAGTTTTTACTTCGATCCCTTCAGCGCCGGACGCAACTCATGCGAAGCGCTCACACTCAGGAGCCGAGGCCCTGAAAGCCGTCACTAGGACCGACGAACGTCGCGGCGCTTCAGGAAATAGTCGATCAGTTCGCTCGACGAATTGTCCATCTCCACATCGAACGCTTCCACGCGGCCGGTGAGGTAGTTGAACATCATAACGGCCGGGATGGCCACGAGCAGGCCGAATGCCGTGGTTACCAGCGCTTCGGAGATGCCGCCGGCGACCGCGCCCAGACCGGTTGCCTTCTGTTCGGAGATGCCCTTGAAGGCGTTCAGAATGCCCATCACGGTGCCGAAAAGTCCCACGAAGGGGGCCGTCGATCCGATGGTAGCCAGTCCGCCGAGACCGCGCTTCAACTCGGCGTGGACGATGGCTTCGGTGCGCTCCAGGGCGCGCTTGGAGGCTTCGATGGTCTCGCCGGGGATGGCGCCGGGAGAATCCTGGTGAGCCTTGAATTCCATGAGGCCGGCGGTGACGACCTTGGCCAGGTGGCTCTTCTTGTTGCGCTCGGCGACCTTGATGGCTTCGTCGATGCGGCCATCGCGCAAGGCTCCGGCAACCGCTGGAGCGAAGGCGCGAGACTGCTTGCGGGCCGCGCTGTAGGCCATGGCGCGATCGATCATGACGCCGATCGACCAGCCCGACATGATGAACAGAATAATGACCACGATCTTCGCAATGATGCCCATCTGCTTCCAGAGCGAAATCGGGTCCCAACCCACTGCGCCACCCTCCTGCACAATCCAGGCGGCGACCCGGGGAACATGATTGAGAGCGGATACGGCGATGTTAGCTAACATGAGTTGCTTTCCTCCTGGGAACTTCCTCTTAAATTCTTAAAGTCGCAAATTCTTAAATTCAGGCCGAAACTCTTTCAGGCTTGGATGCACAATCTTGAAACCGTGCAAACCCCGGCTGGCCGCAAGCGGGGATTCCCTCAGGAACGAAAGCCCGGGCGGCGGCCGATGAGACGCCTTTCTAGCCGCCAGCCAGGGTGAAGTTGACCTGGACTTCGGTATCCACTTCAACCGGTTCCCCGTTCAGCAGATAGGGCTTGTACTTCCACTGCTTCACTGCATCGATGGCGGCCGGAGCCAGCATGGGATGGCCGCTGACCAGCGTAAGTCCCTCGATCGAACCATCCTTGCTGATCACGGCATGGAGAACCACCGTCCCGGAGATACGCGCCTGACGCGCCAACGGGGGATACGTGGGATTCACCTTGCGGATGAGAAGACCCGAGGTGACACCGGCGGAGACCCGCACGCGCTGCGGAGTGGCGACTTTGGGCACGGCGACCGGGGTGGAGCTAATGATGCCGCCGATCACGCCGCCCATCTGGCCGCCGGGAATTCCACCCGGAACGCCGCCTACCACGCCCGCCGATGCCATGGCCGGTGGGGCTTCGTCTTCCTTGATCATCTGAATCTTCTGAGGGATCTTAGTGGGCGTGCGGAGGGCGCCATTCACAATATCGGTCTGAACCTGCTTCACGATCTTGACCGGAGCGGCCGCGGGCGGGGGAGGAGGAGGAGGAGGCGGCGGGGCCACCAGGAAAGTCATGAGCTGTTGTTTGGGCAGGGCCTCGGTAAAGATGAGAGGCAGCAGGACCATGATGCCGATCAACCCGATTTCCAGGATGATGGCGAAGGTGGTGGTGCGCCCGCGCTTGGTTTTCAGTCTGCCGCCGGATTCCAGAAGACTATCTTCAAACATGATGGTTTCTCCTACTTCCAGAGCCTACGTCAACTTAGACACCGAACCACTCCTCTTTGCTCCCAAATCCGCTTGCAACCGCGAAAAACATCCTACATGCCTACCATAAAAACCATGCCTTCACCATAGGGCGGGTTACCGCTTGCCGACGGGCATGGCCGCCGGCTTCTTGCCCTTGCTGATACGCCAATCCTGATAGGCCACTAAGATTGGGGCGGCGATGGCAATCGACGAATAAGTCCCGATGAGGATGCCGATTACCAGGGCAAGGCTGAATCCACGAAGCACCTCGCCGCCGAACAAATAGAGTGCAAGAACTGTAAGGAAGGTTAGGCCCGCTGTCAAGATGGTTCGGCTTAATGTTTGGTTAATGCTGCGATTGACGATCTCCGAGAGCTTTTCGCGCCGCATGAGTTTAATGTTCTCCCGGATGCGGTCAAATACCACGATGGTGTCGTTATTGGAGTAACCAATCAGGGTGAGAATCGCCGCGATCACCGTGAGAGAAATATCCTTATTCAGTAGAGAAAAAGCTCCCACAGTAATGAGCGTGTCGTGAAAAACCGTGACCACGGCGGCCACGCCGTAGATCCATTCGAAGCGGAAGCCGAGGTAAATCAGCATTCCGGCCAGCGAATACGCGGTTGCCAGCAAGGCCTGGCGGCGCAACTGCGCTCCCACCTGCGGACCCACAATCTCGACGTTGCGGACGCTGAAATCGGAGAGAAAAAATCCATCGGACAGCGAGGCTACGACAGAGGGATCGACGGAGGCTTTCAACTGGTCGAAGGAGTTCAGGACGCCGCCCTGGCCTTTGTCGCGGGCATCGACGATGGCCTGCGCCTGCTGGGTATACTTCTGCTCGGCATCGGAGGCCAGGTGAATGGGATCTTTCTCCATCAAATAAGTCTTGATGGCCAACGAACTGGCGTTGTTCAGGTCCACCTTGCCGGCAGGGGCTTTGGTCTCCAGGGCGCTGATAATCTTCATTTTGCCGTTGTCGAGCGCCTGCTCGCTGGTCTCCTGCACGTCGAGATCGATCAGCACCTCGTTGTTCGAGGGCTGGTCGTAGCGCTGAATCTTGGCGTTGTGCAGACCCGCGCGATCCATAGCGGCGCGCAGGGCATTGTCATCCGGAGTGTGGGAGAACTTCACATAAACCAAAGTTCCGCCGCGGAAGTCCACGCCGTAGGGAATGCCGTGCCAGAAGAGCATCGACAGAACCCCCGCCACGCTGAAGACCAGCGAGAAGGCGATGAAGTACCACTTTTTGCCGAGAAAATCGATGTTGGTATTGCGAAAGAACTCCACCGAACCCCCTAAAATCATCTGGTAATTTCGTAATTTCGTAATTTTGTAATTTCGTAAATTGAAATCTTGCCACCGGATCGTCCGGAAGGTTTTCAAATTACCAAATTACAAAATTACCCAATCACAAATTTCTCTAAATGCTCAGCGCTTCGCCGCGCTCTTTCCGGCTCAGCACCCAGTTGAAAATCACCCGTGAAACGAAGACGGCGGTGAACAGGTTGGCCAGCAAGCCAAAGGTGAGGGTGACGGCGAATCCCTTCACCGGGCCGGTTCCGAAAAGGAACAAAATCGCCGCCGAAACGATGGTGGTGACGTGGGTATCGACGATGGTGATCCAGGCGTGGCTGAATCCCTGGTCCACCGCGGAGGCGGCTGTCTTGCCATTGCGCACCTCTTCGCGGATACGCTCAAAAATCAGCACATTCGAATCCACGCCCATGCCCACGGTCAGGATCACTCCCGCGATTCCCGGCAGGGTGAGTACGGCCTCGAAGAAGCCCATGAAGCCGAGCAGGATGATCAGATTGAGCAGCAGCGCAATGTCGGCGTTGATGCCGGCGGCGCGGTAATAAATCAGCATGAAAATGAGCACCGCCAACATGCCGACTACTGCGGCGCGAACCCCGGCGCGAATCGAATCGGTGCCCAGCGATGGGCCAACGGTCCGCTCTTCCAGGTATTTAATGCCGGCCGGCAGTGCGCCAGAGCGCAGGATCATGGACAAATCTTTGGCGGCCTGCTGGCTCATGCTGCCGCCGCTGATTTGCCCGGTATCGCGAATTGCCTCCCTGATATTGGCGACTTCCTGGACTTTGTTATCCAGAACCACTCCCAGGCGTTCTCCCACGTGCGCCGAGGTGAAGTTGTAAAAGCGCTGGCCGCCCTCGTTGGTCAGCTGGAAATTCACGTCGGGCTGGCCATTCTGATCGGTGCTGGCCTGGGCGTCGCGCAGGTCTTTTCCGCGCACCGCGGAAACCTTCGAGACCAGGTACCAGGCCTGCTCTTCGGTGGGAGTTCCCGGCGCAGCGTGGCCTTGTAGCAGAATGGCGTCCGGGGGCAGCACTCCGCCCTTGTCCTGGCGAGCCGCATCTTCGCTGGGATAGGGTCCGCCCAGCACCTGCTTGATCTCCAGCATGGCGGTCGACTGCATAATGTCCTTCACCCGCCCGGGATCGTCCACGCCCGGCAACTGCACCAGGATCTGATATTGCCCGAGACCATGCTCCTGGATGGTGGGCTCGCTCACGCCCAGCGAATCGATGCGATTGCGGATGGTTTCGATCGCCTGGGTTACCGCCTTGTTCTTCAGGTCGGTAAGAATCTGCGGTTTCATGGCCAGTGTCCAGGTATTATCCGCGCCGGAAGCCAGGTTGTATTCCGAAAGATTGTCGTTGGCGATGTCCAGCAAGTCTTTGCGCGATTCGGGGGGAACGCCCTTGATCACGATCATGTCGGGATTATTGGCGGGATCGGGCTTGGAGATATCGGCAAAGGCGATCTTGCGCTTGTTGAGCTGCGCCTTGAGGATCTCGACCGCGTTGTCGGAATCCACATTGATGGCGTCGTTGACCTGCACCTGAAGAATCAAATGGGTTCCGCCCCGCAGATCGAGGCCGAGATGAATGCGATTGGTCATGGCGGTCAGCAATCCGCTGCCCGACAGGCTCTGAGGAATACCGAAGATGCCAAAGAGGAAGACCAGCAGCACCCCAACGATGAGCAAGACTTGCCAAAGAAGATTTCGATTCATGATGAAAACAAGCCTACGGATTCCTTAAGATGACTTTTAAAATCGGCCAATCGCAGATTTCTCTTACTTCGCCTTTGCCTCTTCCTCGGTGGTAACCTGCGTGACCGAGGCTTTAGTCACTTCCACCACCAGATTATTGGGGGGCACGCGCAGATGGATGGAATCGTCCTTGAGCGCCATAATCGTCCCCCGCAGACCGCCGCTGGTGGTGACCCGGTCGCCGGTCTTCAGCGAATCCAGCATGGCCGTCCATTTTTTCTGCCGGCGCTGCTGGGGAAGAATCAAAAGAAAATAAAAGATGGCGAAGATAAAAATGAGGGGAGCGACGCTCAGCCACCCCATCCCGCCGCCTGCCTGCATGGCTAAGAATTGCATAAATTCGTATCAGCTTCCCCTGGCCGCCTGGGCTTACAGTCCCACTGGCCCTTTGCCGGGCGCTGAAACCCAAGGCCCGCAGCCCGATTCCACGAACCACCGCCCGTTGCCAGCTTCCACAGCCCTTGAACCCTTCAGAAGTCTTTCCAGGAAGCTCACAGTCTCGGTCGAGACCGGACGCTAATGAAAACTGGACTACTCCCCAAGTCGAATAGAATGACGCACCCGCCGCATAGTGTCAAGGTAGAAACTCAGGTTGTGGAGAGTATTTAGCACTTGCGCCAGAAGTTCCTTCGAAGCATAGAGATGCCGGAGATAAGCGCGGGAATAACGCCGGCAGACCCGGCAGCTGCAATTGGGGTCGAGCGGCCCGGCATCCTGGGCATAGCGGGCCTGCTTAATCGAGACTTTTCCCTCGGAGGTAAACAGCAGCCCGTGGCGCGCGGCACGGGTGGGCAGAACGCAATCCATCATATCGACTCCCAGCCGCGCGTATTCGACGATCTCGTCCGGGGTGCCCACGCCCATCACGTAACGCGGCTTGTCTTTCGGAAGATGTTCGATAGTGGCCTCCAAGACCTCGCGTCGCATCGCCACCGGCTCGCCGACGCTCAGGCCGCCAATCGCATAACCAGGAAACCCAATCTCCACGGTCCGCTTCGCCGATTCCTTCCGCAAAGCAAAATCCATCCCCCCCTGCACAATGCCAAACAACGCTTGCGTCTTCCCCTCGAACTTGTTATTCCGAACACCACTGAAGTCGGGGTGGGGAATCTGCCGCTCGCCTTGATCTTCGCCAGCGCCATGGGCATCCGGAGCCCGAGACCCGAAGCCCGAAGCCCGTCCCCACGGTACCTCATGCCGATGATCCTCAAAATACCGCTTACTTCGCTCCGCCCACCTCAGCGTCAACTCCATGGACATTCTCGTGCGCGCCTCATCCGCGGGATACTCGGTGCACTCATCGAAAGCCATCACAATATCCGCGCCCAGGCCGATCTGCGCCGCCATGGAGCTTTCCGGGCTGAGAAAATGCGAAGACCCATCCAAGTGCGAGCGAAACATCACACCCTCCTCACTTACCTTCCGCAGTTCGTTCAAACTGAAAACCTGGAATCCTCCCGAATCCGTCAGGATCGCCCGCGGCCAGGCCATAAAACCGTGCAGCCCGCCAAAGTGCCGCACCGTCTCGACTCCGGGGCGTAGATACAAGTGATAAGTGTTGCCGAGAAGAATCCGCACTCCCAGTTCTTCCAGGACGTCCTGAGGGACGGATTTCACGGTCGCCGCCGTTCCCACCGGCATAAACACAGGGGTTTCGACGGCGCCATGCGGCGTGATCAGCCGTCCGCCCCGCACCGATCCAGCCAGCGCGTCAAGATGAAACTCGATGGACATTCCTTGCGATAGGTTTGACTAGGGTGTGGCTCTGAGATTGTAGCAACCGCTTAAACGCCTTCCTCGCAGAACTCGCGCAAAACTTCGACATTGGCGGCAAGCTCATCACCAGCATTCCCAACAGTGTTCCTCAGGGTAACTCCTTCGGTTTCGCCACGGACCTTCAAATCCCGGACAAGACACTCCCTATACCGTCACCACAATTGCCACCGACAGCAGCGGCCATGCCTACAGCGCAAGCAACTCGGTCACCGGCGAATATACATACGGCGCATACAGTTGCGCCCCCAAGGGCAACCAATGTTATCCGGGGATCAATGTCATCGCGCCGACCAAACAAGCCTACGTCGGCAGCACCTTCAACCTCAATGCGCAAATCGTCGATAATCCCAAACCCATCACTACCCTGAAGGCATACATCGACGACAGCGTCTATTCCACCTCGACCAACGCCCCGCTGCAGCATGAAATTTTCCGACGCTCCCAGCGGCACCCACATCCTAACCGTCCAAGGCTGGGATGACGAAAGCACCGAGTACCGTGTGCAGGAAAACATCAACATCAACGTCTCGCAATAAGTCTGTCGCAGAGAATCGATTGGCCGGCGAGGTTCGACCCTCAGCCGGCCACTTCAATAAAACTTGAACCTCCAATAACCCGTAATCCCCTTTCGACTCCCCAAGCCAATTCTGCATCCAACCTTTACAATTCATTACCCAATATGACGATTTTAAGAGCCTTCCGACTTCCCCTCCTAGCCGCAGCATGCCTGGCCTTCATATGGGCTCTCGCTGGCTGCAATAAGAATTCCTCCCCCGACAACAGCGCACAAAATCAGCCGGCCACTGATCAATCGCAGCCCGATGAGTCGCAGGATCCAGCAGCCTCGGCGAATCTGGTGCCTGCGGTCAACACCACGCAATCCGGCGGCAATTACAGCCAAGGTTATAGTCAGCCGAATCAAGGTGGGTCGAATCAATACGGCGCGAGCGATTATGACGGGGAGGATTCCGATTCCAGCTACGGCCAACCGGAATTGCAAGCTTCCGATCCGCCGCCGCCGCTTCCCGAGTACTCCCAGCCGGAATGTCCCGGAGAAGGCTACCTGTGGACTCCGGGATACTGGAGCTACGCTCCGCAAGGCTACTACTGGGTGCCCGGCGCGTGGGCGCATCCGCCCGAGACCGGCTTTCTCTGGACTCCCGGCTATTGGGGATATGACGGCGGGCGTTACCGCTACCACTATGGCTTCTGGGGACGCCATATCGGTTATTACGGCGGCATTAACTACGGCTTCGGCTACGTCGGCGTCGGCTACCAAGGCGGCTACTGGAATGGCGACCGCTTCGCTTACAACCGTGCCGTCAATAACGTGAACGTCAGCAACGTCACGGTCTACAACCGCACCATCACGAACACGGTCATCATCAACAACCGCACCGTCAACATCACCAACACGCGAGTCAGCTATAACGGTCCGGGAGGCGTCACCCGGCAGCCTCTGCCCAGCGAGGTGGCGGCGGTTCGCGAGCAGCGGATTCCTCCCATGAGTACGCAACTTCAGGCGCGGCAGGAGGCGGCGCAGAGTCGCCAGCAGTTTGCCTCGGTCAACCACGGTCGCCCGGCGCTGGTAGTGGCCCCGAAACCTATAGCGGCGGGCAAGCCGATTGCTCCGGTGATTCCCGCTCGTCCGGCGCCAGTTTCCCGGCCGTCAGCTCCCACACCGCAGCCCAATCGCGCCGCCCCACCTCCTGCGCCAGCTCGGCCCACGCCAGCTCGACCCATGCCAGCTCGACCGATGCCAAGTCGACCCAGCGCGCCAGTGGCGGGCCGGCCCGCCGAACCGGTGAGGAACGCACCGCAGGCGGCCCGCCCCGCCCCGAGAGCTGCGCCTCCCGCCAGGCCGGCTCCAGTCAGGCCGTCACCATCGCCGCGAGCCGAACCCAAGGCTGCAAAGCCTCCAGCAGCCAGTCCGGAGCAGCATCCCGCGCCGGCTAAGCGGACTCAACCTCCGCAGAAGAAGGAGCCGGAAAAAGAAAGAAAGCCGGAGTAAGTAACATGGCCGAGGACTGCGTTCCGTCGAAATCAGCACCCAGGCCCTGGACCCGAATCACTTCATTGGTTGCGAAACAGTCACCGGGAAACAGTGACCGCGCATCAGTGGTCGCGAACGTCGGGCTGGATGTATAGTTGCGCCGTTCGAATCCGAAAGGAGAATGTCCGAAAAGCGAAGGGATTTTAGCTGTTGCGGCGTTGGCCCTCCTCAATCTTGGTCCGGCGCTGGCGCGTTCGCACAGGACGCCGCGACCCCGCAGGAGGTCGTGCGAGAAAGTCGAGAGCTCGCCTCATGGGCTGTGGGACGAGTATTGGTCGCCTAAGCCCGGCGAGACGGAGTCCTCGCGCAAGCTTCCTACGCGGTTTCGGCAGGAATCTATGACAACAAGGCCAGCCTGAAAGAAGTTACAAAACTAAGCGACATGAAATAGCCGTCACAATTTTAGCTAAGCCCTCCCTGCTTCGCGGGAGGGAGGGCTTCGAAAAATACCTAATATGGGGGATTCGGGCTTCCCTGGACATCCTGCATTCTCATACTGCGTTAGTGCATTCGCAGGAGGATGCCATGTCAAGCCAAGCCATCGCCCACCGCCTACGGTCCTCAACCGAATTCACGTGCTCCCGCTGTGGGAGCCGGGAGGCTTACACCCCCCAGCGGGGGAGTGGTTTCGAGCGCCATCTATTGAAGGCGCTGCTGATCCAACCCATCCGCTGCTGCGACTGCGACGCCCTGTGCTATGCCTTCCCCTTGCGCCTGGATGGTCCGGTTACGGATGGAAAACGCCGCAACGGGCTATCGCCCGCCGTGTCGTCTGCCTTCTCGCCCGCATTCTCGCCAGCAATGAAGAGAGCGGCGCCCCGGACCCGGCCGGTCCATGCCCGGAGCGCGGTTCAGCAGAATCGCAGCCGCCTCCGTCCGGCAACCGCAATACCGGCCAGGGCAAGGGATTTCCACGGCACAACCAGTTGGGCCATGGGAGATTGAGCTTTCCGCTTTTCCAAACCTGGTTAACCCATCTCCGGATAACCCAAACCTGGACAACCCAAGTCTGGACAATTCAGGGACAACCCGTATTTGTAGCAACCTGCGCTCTTCGTGACGAACTCTCTGCCCGGCTTGCGGATCCTCGCGCCTCTACAAATTGAAGAAACCTTCCTGGGGCGACTGATCCACGGGTGCAACTGCGGGAGAACGGATAGAATCAGAAGGGTGCGGAGCCGGAGATCTGGAAGCCCGGCCCGAGAACAGGAGATCACCATGGCAAAGCACTCAAAGGCGACGGCCCCAGCGGCGGGCCCTGATCCGAATGAAAAGCTGGTGAAGGTGTTCGACAGCGAACAGGAATCGGAGGCGATGGTGGTTAAGGGTTTACTGGATTCGGCGGGGATTGAAAGCGACCTCAAATCGGGCAGTTTCGTGCAGGATGCGTTTCCCGGGCTGGGGGGAATGATCATCCTGGTACGGGAAGAAGATGCGCAGAAAGCGAAGAGTTTGATCGCGGAATCGTTGCAGACGACGGCAGCGACTGACGAAGACGATGAGACGGTGAGTTAGAAATTGAAGCCTGGGAAATCTAGAGCCGGCAGATAGGGCGTGACGCTGTGGCCGTCGAGATAAAAGGTAACCAGGCCATTTACATCGGTGCGGTAGGTGCGGGCGCCTGAGGCTTGCAAGCGGCTCAGCACGTCCGGTTTGGGAAAGCCGTAAGAGTTATGAAACCCATCCGAGATCACTGCATAGGCGGGCTTCACGGAGGCTAGCAGTTCGGGGGTGGTGGAAGTGGCGCTCCCGTGGTGGCCCACTTTCAGAAGCTGGGCGCGGGGATGGTGCAGGAGGGCGATGCGCCGTTCGACGGCCTTTTCCGCATCGCCCTCCAACAGCGCGGAGGTTGCGCCGTAGCGAACTTGCATCACCATGGAGTCATTGTTCTTAGGCTCAAGGCCAAGGGGCCAATCCCGCGGCGGAAACAGCACCTCCACTTCCGCGCCACCCAGATTCAATTGGTCCCCCTCCCAGTGGCGAACCACCTTAATTCCCAAACTGTGAGCCTGGGCGATCAAACGGTCGAGGGCGCGGCTTGGGGGGAGCAATCCAACCCAAAGTTCTTTGGGGCGAAAATCCTGCAGAATGGCGGGCATGCCGCCGATGTGATCGGAGTGCCCGTGGGAGATGGCAACGGCATCGAGGCGTGTGATGCGGCGCGTCCAGAGATAGGGCGCGACCACGTCTTCGCCAAAATCGAGTTGCGAGGAGGCGCCCCATGTCGGGCCTCCGGCATCGACCAGCAGCGCACGCCCTTGCGGCGTGATCACGAGAATCGCGTCGCCCTCCCCCACGTCGATGGAAGTGACTTCGAGGACTCCAGGGCGAATTTGCGGTTTGGGCGGCAGCAACGTGAGGGCCAGGTATGCCGCAAGAAGGGCGCCTATTCCAAGCGCTGCAAGCCAGGCACGGCAGCGTGCCAGCAGCGTGGCCATGACTAGCGCCGCCGATGCCGCCGTGATCATGCTGACGGAGGGCGTCGCCACGCGGAGGTCGGCCAGGCGGAGACTGCCCAGACCGCGCACCGTTCCAGTGATCGATTGCAGAAAAAAGGCGGTGAGGAGTGCGGAAATTTTTGCCAGTGAAAGAGAAATATATCCCAGTGCGACGGAAAGAATGGCCGAAGGCATCAGCAGTTGCATCAGCGGGACGACGGCGATATTGGCGGGCAGGCCGAGGGTGGTGGCGCGGTGAAAATAGAAGGCCATGGGCAGTGCCAGTCCCATCTGCATCGCTGCGGAAACCAGCAGCAGTTCGTAAACATGGAGTGAGACGACGGTGGTTCCGCGGACCAACCGCAGAGACCAGGGCCTGCCGATAAAGAGCGCAAGGCGCGCCGCGATCAGGCGCAGGTCGGCGCGGAATTGTGCGGCGTGGGGAGGCAGGGCGGCTCCGTAATCGTCGGCATTCCAGTGAGCCAGGGAGCGCCGGTAAAGGCCTGAAGTGCGCTCGACAAGGGGCACGCCGACCGCGGCAACGATCAGCACGCAGAGAAAAGTCATCTGAAAACTGGCGGTGAACAATTGGCGCGGATCGTAGATCAGCAAGCCGAGCGCGGCCCCACCCAGGGCATTCACCATGGCACGCTCGCGATAGAGCAGCCGGGTGCCGAGAAAGATGGCGCACATGAGCGTGGCTCGCCACACCGGCGCGCCTACCGCGGTGAGAAAAGCATAGGCGACGCAGGAGAGAATGGTAAACAGGGTTGCGGGGATTTCCCCCATGCGCAAGCGCCGCAGGGTCCAGAAAGCCACCAGAGCGAGGATCGTAACGTTCATGCCGGAGACGACAAGGACGTGATAGGTCCCGGAGCGCTGGAAGTCGGCGCGGGTGTCGCGATCAATGAAAGCCTCTTCGCCAATGACCATGGCGTCAATCAGCGCGGCTTGCGGAGGCGGCCAAAGCTCGCGAACTTTGGCGAGGATGCTGGAATGCATTCTGGTGCGCAAGAGTTCGATACGGCTGCCCATAAAGCCGGGGAGCGTTGACACGTCTTCGGCCTTGGCGGAGCCCAGCGCGCTGATTCCGTTTGCCGCTAGATAGCCTTCGTAGTCGAATGCGCCAGGATTAAGGAAGTTGTGGGGGAGCTTTAGCTTCACGGGAAGCCGTAGGCGTTCGCCGTACCGGAAGATGCGGAGCGGCGGTGCAACTGCATGCTCCAATGAGCGGGGAACCTTCGAGCGGGGGGGATACAGGCTGAGGCGGATTCGGGAGCGAACCGGAGAGCGGGATCTACGGCCTTTGGCGATTGGTTTGCTCTCGATTGCTGCAGGCGGGATATCCTCCCTCCCGGCATCTTCGTTCTCCAAATCTTCGCTCTCGACATCCTCGTTCTCGACATCCTCCGCCTCGACATCGAGAACCTCGCGTAATTCGCCGCCGGGATTTTCCTTCCATTGGCCTTCTCGAATCACATGGGCGGTGATTTCGATTTGCGGGCCGTAGGCAAGAGATCGCAAACTCCGAGGGGAGACGCTCGACCACCCGCAAAGCTGGATGTGGAGCGCGCCGGCGAGGAAAAAGACACCCAGGGCCATGCCCGATCCAAGCCGTCTGCGGCGGTGGCAGAAAAACCGGCCGGCCAGGAAGAATGCAATTGCTGCTCCCGTCCACCAGGAGGCGGGACGCGGGGCGTGGCTTCCGGTGACAATGCCAGCCGAGTACGCGATGGCAGCCCAAAGCATGGGTTGGGAAGCGGGCCTGATCGGGGAATCGGAAGGCGAAATGGGAGGCGGCATGAACTTCTGGAGCGGCAGCCGACTTAAAAGCCGGCCTTCGAATGGAAGCGGTGAAGCGCTGACCGGCCTAAACCCTCAGCGGATTAGCTTCACCACGCTTTCCAGGTGATAGGTCTGCGGGAAGAGATCGACCAGGTGAACCTCTTCCAGCCGGTAGCCCGCGGACAGCAGCGGTACCAAATCACGCGCCAGGGTCGCCGGATCGCAGGAGACATAGGTGATGCGTGGCGCGCCCACTCCCGCAAGCAGTCGCGCCACGCCATCACCCAGGCCCGCTCTGGGAGGGTCCACCACCACGAGGTCGGGGGGATGAGTCGGCTGGGGGAAGGCTGCCTCATCGCTGACCCGAGCTTGGCTGGTCCGAGCTTGACCGGCCCCACCTCGATCACCGAGTGCGGCCAGGTATCGCTCCGTCTCGGCGTGAACCGCTTTCCCATTCAAGGGTAGATTGTATTTCAGGTCATCGAACGAGGTCTGCGACATCTCTACAGATACGACGTGACGGATGTCACAGGCCAGGGCTGTGGAAAACAGCCCCACACCGGCATAAAGGTCCACCGCCACATCCCCGGACGCTCCGGTCGTGACAATGTCGACCAGTTGGTCGGTAAGGAAGCGATTGGTCTGGAAAAAGGCTCCGGCGCTGACGCGGTAGACGGCGCGGCGCGTTTGGCAGGTCAGACTTGAGGCCCCGACAGCCACCATCAATTCTTGCATGCCTTTCTGCGGCTCGCGGAAGGCGGTTACTCCTGCGATCTCCGGCACCTCGGCCATGAGTTCTTCCGCCCACGCCCGCACTGCGGCCCGCCGGGCCTCCGGGGCACATAAGAACTCGAGCAGCAGGCGGTCTTCTTTTTCACTCCCATCGCTACGGAGATCGCCGTCGTTACGAACGAGAGGGGCGGCGAAGAACTCAGCCTCCCGCACGCCCTCGGCAGCTTTGCCTGCCTGCCCCGAGTGCCACAAAGCGGCAATCCCGCGATTGACCAGCGGCGAACTGATGGGACACTGCTCCACCGGGAGCAGTTCGTGGGAGGCAAACTTGAAATATCCGGCGGAGAACCGGGGACGGCTGCGCACCTGAAGCCGGGACCGATTGCGATAGTTCCAGGGCGGCGAAGGGTGGGTCTGAATCCCGGATTGGAGGTCGATTTTGGCGATGCGGCGCAGATTTTCGCGCAGAATTTCGCCCTTGATTTCCAGTTGATGTTCGTAGGCCGCATGCTGGTAATGGCATCCGCCGCAGCGTTCAAAATACTGGCAGGGCGCGGTTACCCGATGGGGGGAGGCTTCGACAATTTGCTGGACGCGTGCGCGGGCGAAGCCAGTTTTTTGTTCGGTAAGCTCCGCCTCCACTTTTTCCCCGGAAAGAACGAAGGGGAGGAAAACCGCTTTGCCGGAGCCGCGAGCGTCGGGAGGAAGGCGGGCCAGTCCGTCGCCGCCATAGACCAGCTTTTCAATGGGGAGGAGCAAGAGTTAATTCTACGGTAAGAATGACGCCGCACCTCGTGGCCCTGCGAACGGCCTACAATGCACGCCCCGCGGCTGCGCCGGAAGCCCAGGCCCACTGGAAGTTGAAGCCGCCAAGTTGGCCGGTCACATCCACCACCTCGCCGATAAAAAACAGCCGGGGAATCTTCCGGCTCTCCATGGTTTTGGCGGAGAGTTCTTCGGTATCGACCCCGCCGGCGGTGACCTCGGCTTTCTCGTAACCTTCCGTGCCCGCGGGTGAGATCACCCAGGCATGGATTTGTCGTTCAAAATCAGCCAGCGCGGAATTTGTCCACGATGCGGGCAAATGCGCATCAAGCCAGCGGTCGGCCAGGCGTTGCGCTAGAAGTCTACGCAGTTCCGTGCGCAGCGCCGCTGGATTGCGCGGCGTGTTTGAATCGCGGAAGGCAGCGCTGAGCTCGATTCCGGGTGCGAGATCGATCACGACAGGGGGTTTGTCTTTCGTGTGTAAACTTTCGTTCGAGCTTTCGCCCGAACCCCAGTATGAAGAGATCTGCAGGATCGCGGGTCCACTCAAGCCGCGATGTGTGAACAGCATTTTCTCGCGAAACTGCCGGCCGTTGCAGGCAGCGATCACCTCCGCGGAAACCCCCGACAAGTCGCGGTAGCGGGAACGGTCGTCCTCGCCGAAGACGAGCGGAACCAGCGCGGGCCGGGGTTGGCGAATGGCGATGTCGAACTGGCGGGCCAGGTCGTAACCAAATGAGGTTGCTCCGATCTTCGGGATGGAAAGACCGCCGGTCGCCACTACCAGGGCGCCGGCGCGAAATGAGCAGGTTGCAGTCTGCAACACAAATTCGTGGCTGCGCTCGAATCCCTGAATCTTGGTGTTCGGAAACATAGTGACTTTGGCTTCCCGGCACTCCGCCTCGAGCATGCCCGTAATATCGCGGGCGGAACGGTCGCAGAAGAGTTGCCCCCGAGTCTTCTCGTGGTAGGGGATGCCATGCTTCTCGACCAGGGCGATGAAATCGGCGGGCGTGTAGCGGGCCAGCGCGGACTTGGCGAAATGGGGTTTGGAGGAGAGAAAATTATCTGGCCCGCAATACAGGTTGGTGAAGTTGCAGCGCCCTCCGCCGGAGATCAGGATTTTCTTTCCTGGACGGTCGGCACGCTCCAGCACCGCGACGCGACGTCCGCGCTTGCCGGCTTCGATGGCGCACATCAGTCCCGCCGCGCCCCCGCCCAGGATCAGCGCGTCGAAGCCATGGGTCATGTGGCGATGGGTCATGCGCGGATCGGGGCTCACATGTAAAACAGGCTCAGCCGCGGGATCCCATACTTTTCCAGCAGACGCTTGTGGACATATTGCTTCTGCAGTTGGCCGATTTGTGCCGCTGCCATCTTGCTGCGGTAGGGCGCCAGGTCGTGATCGGCCTGGGCCCGCACCGTGACGATTTCTTCATCCGGCGTGGCCGCCAGCAACGCGGCGAAAAGCTTTTCTTCCAGAATCGTGAGATGACGCTCCAGGTCTTCCAGCTTTGTAGATTGCGTCTGGGATTGTTCCGCCAGCTTGCGCAGCGTCGCGGCAGTTTCCGCGGCTACTGCTTGCACCGAAATCCCAGCGGAACTTGGGAGCTTGGCGGATTCCATAAGTCCGGCATTGCGCCGCAGGAAAGTTGCGATGGATGCCGGTTCAAAGCCCTGGCCCGCGGTGGATTTGGCGGCAGGGGACGCGGCCGCACCGATGGCGGCTTC